>Ga0210044_10003198_pt1 | contig 23547 bp, 22 predicted proteins | sample CryGey13umfilter_2_FD_183959 | JGI IMG/M metagenome (GOLD analysis project Ga0210044, IMG submission 183959) | Groundwater microbial communities from aquifer in Utah, USA - Crystal Geyser 4/9/14 3 um filter (SPAdes) (version 2) | ecosystem: Environmental > Aquatic > Deep subsurface >... | reverse complement strand
CTCGAGTTTTATATGTGTAATCTCGAGTAAACGAAAAAAATTTTAAAGGAACCCCTGAAAGAACTTCTTTGGTTGTTGCTCCGGGATGTTCTTTTAGAAAATCTATTACAGTTCTAATTTCTTCTATCTCTTTTTTATCACTGGTAAAAACTAAAATACTTACACCACACCCTTTACCAAGAATAGTATTAGTTTTTTCACTGGTAGTAGCGTCAGGAGAAAGCATAGTTATATAATATTCTTCGCCGGCTGGAGAGTAATAACTTTTTCCTCCTTCTTTTTTCACTTCCCATCCCTTTGGCGCCTTGGCAGAAAAACCAACTTTTTCAATGACAATAAATTTTCCTTCTAATTTTTCTTCAATTTTATAATCGTCTGCTGAAAATAAAATGGGAGGTGAATAAGTTATTTCTTCTTCCTCAATTGGTTTTGTTGTTGGTTTCCATCCTATAAAAAAATAACCGCCCACCATTGAAGCGATCATAATTATAACTATAATAAGAAGAATAAAATTTCTTTTAGTTTGCATAATTTAAAATTAAATAAAAAAAATCGATTCGACTTTTAAAGAAATTTCGACTTTTAAAAATATTTTTAAAAATAAAATATTTTATAATTTTCTCAAATTAAAAAGGCCTCGTCAAGAGCCACTTATCCACAGGACACCTTCTTGGGGACAGTCCCCGGAAAACATCGATTGAGAACCATTGTAAATAAAAGAATAAAACTCAATTTTTAAAATTTGGCACGATTTTGAATATTTTCGAGATCGGATTTGGGAATTAAATTTTCTAATTTTTGCTCCCCCATTTCTTTGAGCCAACCCTGAAACTGCTGTTTGTAATTTTCACTTCCTTAGATTAAGATATTTTTAAGGATTGAAATAGGACAACATAGGACATTATTAGGACATAATTAGGCCAAATTAGAGAGAATCTTAAAAGATTATTAAATCAATCAAATTCGTACCAAATTTGAAAAATGGGCTTTTTCTCCTTTATTTATAAGGCTTCCTAGTCCGTGTTTCTTGGGGACTGTCCCCAGATTAGAGTTTGAGGAAAAGGCGGATTTTGGTAATGGGGATAGCGCTTACTTCCCCATTATTATTGATAACAACGAGGCCTAAAATCTCGCCTTCAAGATTAAAAAGACCAGCTCCTTTAAGAGAAGATTTTTCTAAAATATTAGTTTGAATTGTATTTTCATCAAAACTTTTAATAATACCCTCATTAACCACTTTTTTAGGAGTTCCCTGTTCAAAAACTACTCCCTTTAAAAAAACTCGCTGGCCGAGCTTTATTTTCTCCAAATCAGCGAATTTACAAGTAAGCAAGTCGCTTTTCTCTATTTTTAAGGACGCTAAATTCTCTTTTACATCTCTATTTAAAATCTTGAAATTGACTTTTTCGCCATCAACAAAAACGTCATAATTGCTTCCAGCAGGAATTATTTCATTTAAAGTAACTGCTAAACCGTCAGAGGTCATGATAACTCCCGCGCCGCTTTTAGTTTTGGATTGAATTCCTATAATTGCCTTTTCAACCTTATCAATTGCTTTAGTCAAAGCAACATTTTCCTGAATAATTATTTCTTCTTTTGGATTAACGATTATTTGTCTTTCCTTCAAATTTTTTATAAATTCAAATTTCTCAAAAAATGGCTGCTTTATTAAAAAAGGTAAAATTAAAACCTGAAATAAAAAGCCGCCAATGGCTCCTAAAATTAAAATAACAATAATTTTAGAAATATTTCTCATTTATTTAAATTGACGGTTTCTAAAGATTTTTTAGTTAAAAAAGCAATCTCGTCTCCTTTAGAGTCAATATTAACTGTTTCCCCTTCTTTAATTTCTAAGGTAATAATCTTTAATGATAATGGGTCGAGAATTAATTTTTGAATAACCCGCTTTAAAGGCCTCGCCCCTAAATTTACATCAAAACCTTTTTCAATTAAGAGTTCTTTTGTTTTTGGCGAGAATCTCACTTTTATATTTTTACTTTTTAACAATCTTTGACTGACCTTTTTTAATTCTAAATCCACAATTTTTTCAATTTCGGCTTTACCAAGATAATTAAAAATAATACTTTCATCAATTCGATTGAGAAATTCCGGCCGAAAAGTTTCTTTTAAAATTTCCGTTATTTTTTCTTTCAGATTTTCTCTTTCTCCGGTTCTCTCTTCAGTCATAAAACCGAGGGGTTTCATTTTTTCAATAAATTGGGAACCAACATTTGAAGTCATAATGATAATAGTATTTTTAAAAGAAACGACTCTGCCCTTCGCATCGGTAAGCCGGCCATCTTCAAAAATTTGAAGAAGAATATTAAAAACTTCGGGATTAGCTTTTTCAATCTCATCAAGCAGGATTACTGAATATGGCCTTCGCCTAATTTTTTCAGTTAATTGCCCTCCTTCTTCATAACCCACATAACCGGGCGGAGAACCAATCATTTTAGAAACATTAAAACTCTCCATATACTCAGACATATCTAATCTAACCATTGCTTTCTCATCATTGAATAAAAATTCGGCTAAGGCTTTGGCTAATTCAGTTTTACCTACACCGGTAGGGCCTAAAAAGAGAAAAACGCCTAAAGGCCGATCCTCTTCTCCAATACCGGCTCTGGCTCTTCGAATTGCCCGAGAAACTGCTGAAATTGCTTCTGGCTGGCCAACTACTCTTTGGTTTAAAATGTTCTCCATTTTTTCTAATTTTTTAGCTTCTTCTTCTATTAACCGAGTTATTGGTATTCCCGTCCAATTAGAAACAACCCTGGCAATGTCTTCCCCTGTTATTTCTTGTTTAAGGAGATTATTTTTTTTCTGAAGTAATCTTAATTTTCTTTCGGCTTTTTCAAGTTCTTTTTTTAACTCCGGAATCTTACCATATTTTAATTCTGCTACTTTTTGTAAATCAGCTTTCCTCTGGGCAATTTCTATTAAAAGAGAATTCTCGTCAATTTCCTTTCTTAATTCTTTGATTTTATTAATCAAATCTTTCTGAATTTCCCATCTTTTCCCAATCACCTTGGCTTTTTCTTTTAATTCAATTAATGAATCTTCTGCCAATTTTGCTTCTTTTTTAGTTTCTTTTTCTTTTTTTAGAGCATTTTTTTCAATTTCCAGTCGAGTAATTTCTCTCTCTAATTCTTCAAGTTCCGCAGGTTGGGATTCTATTTCTAATCTCAAAGCAGAAGCGGCTTCGTCCATTAAATCAACTGCTTTATCCGGCAAAAATCTATCGCCAATATAACGATTGCTTAATTCAACTGCGGCTTTCAGGGCAGAATCCTTAATTTTAACTCCGTGATGAAGCTCGTATTTTTCCTTTAAGCCGCGGAGAATAGCAATAGCGTCTTCTATCGAAGGTTCGGCAACATAGATGGGTTGAAATCTTCGTTCTAAAGCCGGATCTTTTTCAATATATTTTTGATATTCTTTAAGGGTAGTAGCACCAATGGCTTTAAGTTCTCCTCGAGCTAAAGCTGGCTTTAAAAGATTAGAAGCATCAATTGCTCCCTCAGCGGCGCCAGCTCCAATTAAAGTATGAAGTTCGTCAATAAATAAAATATAACGACCTTCCGCTCTCTTAATTTCAGAGAGTAAGGCCTTCACCCGACTTTCAAATTCTCCTCGATATTTTGTTCCAGCAATTAAAGCTCCTAAATCTAAACCAATTATTTCTTTGTTCGTTAAACTCTCCGGCACTTCTTTAGCGATAATTTTTTTAGCCAATCCTTCAATAATTGCTGTCTTACCAACACCAGCTTCCCCAATTAAAACCGGGTTATTCTTAGTCCGACGCGAAAGAACCTGAGTTAATCTGCGAATCTCGTTCTCCCGACCAATAACCGGATCTAACTTTCCCTCCCGAGCTAATTGAGTTAAATTTCTGGCATATTTTTTAATCACTTCGTATTTGGATTCCGGTTCGGGATCGGTAATTCTTTCTTTCCCTCGAACCTCAGTTAAAACTTTTGAAAATGTCTCTTTATTTATTAAAGCATTTTCTAATATATTTTTTGCTCGGCTTGAAGAAGCAAGCAAACCTAAAAATAAATGCTCAACAGAAATAAATTCATCTTCCATTTTCATTGCTTCCTCTCTGGCTTTATCTAATACCTGAGCTAAATCTTGAGTAAGATAAAATTGAGAAGAAGTTGGACTGCTAGAAATTGAGGGAAGAGAATTAATTTCCTTTTCTGTTTTTTTCTTTAAATCTTCAATATCAATTTGGAGATTCCCTAAGATAGTTAAAATAATACTTTCTTCTTGGGTCAGCAGTGCCAAAAGCAGGTGCAGAGCATCAATTTGCTGCTGCCTTTTTTCTCGGGCAATTGACTGAGCTTTTATTATTGCCTCCTGAGATTTATGGGTAAAATCGCCACCTTGAATAAACTGCATACACAATAATTATTGTAATAAAAAAATCTTGAAAAATCAACATAGGAAAAAGCTGGACAGTCCCCGAAAAAAAGACCCCGCACTAAACACGTTTAGTGCGGGGGTCAAAATTAAAACAATTGGATGCTTAAAAATTTAACAACTCTCTTCAAAAACCTTACTCATTTTCCTCCCCGTAGCATGATAGCAAGTAATCAAATCATTTTTTCTTTGAAAAATTCCAAAGTTATCAAACTTGAATCTTGCTACCTTTTTACATATTGAATACGGTACTGATGAACTGTCGAAATAAACAAAAGAGGCGCCACGAGTACAAATATAATTAATAATACTCGCTTCATCTTTAAAACCCACGTCCTCTCTTATCACAAGAATATTAGGACCGTGGATTCTTTCGATTATCTCTCTTTGTATCCGGTCTGTCCCATTCATTGAAACAAAATAAATTTTTTGAGATCCATTCACATCACCCTCCTTATTGTGTTTTTTAGTTAAAACATCCAATTGCTTTTATTTTCTTTATTTTAAAAGAACAAAAAATAAAAAGGCACGTTACTAATCACATGCCTAAAATCTGATATAAGTTTAGCAGGAAAAAAATAAAATGTCAATGCGTTTATTCGCTTCTCTCGCCCAAAATGACTTCTATTGTTTTTTCTTGTTTATTTCTCAAAATTTTTAAAACTACTTTATCTTGAGGATTATATTTTTGAATAATTTTAGATAAAGAATTAGTGGAAGTAATTTTTTCTCCATTTAATTCCAAAATTATATCCCCTTCTTTAAGGCCAGCTTTATCGGCTGCCGAATCCAAAGTAATTGCCGGTTCTCCTTGTTCGCCTTTAACTATTAAAGCACCATAATCAACAGGAAGATTTTTTTCTTCTTTTATCTTTTCGGTTATTAGAATGTATCTCACTCCTAAAAATGGATAGACAATTTTTCCAATCGTCTTAACCTGGTTAATTCCTCTTTTTGCCTTATCAATGGGAAGAGCAAAACCAATACTTTGAGCCCCCTCAGCCATTGCCACATTAACTCCGATTACTTCACCTTTTAGATTTAATAATGGCCCGCCGGAATTCCCCAGATTAATAGCAGCATCAGTTTGAATAATATCTTCCAATACTTCTGCCATTCCACCGCCACTAGCAGTAATTGTTCTCCCTAAACCAGAAATTACTCCTACGGAAACGGTGTTTCGAAACTCGCCCAAAGCATTACCTATAGTAATAACAGTTTGACCAATTTCTAAATTAGATGAGTTACCAAGAGAAACATAAGGAAAGTTTTCTCCTTCAATTTTTAAAATAGCTAAGTCCTGAACCGGATCGATGGCTAAAATTTTAGCTGAATATTTTTTACCTTCATTAGTTAAAACAGTATATTGGGCTTCTTTATCAACAACAACATGCTTATTAGTTAAAATTATTCCATCTTTGGAAATAATAAAACCAGTTCCTCCTCCAATTTCTTTTTTTTCTGTTCCTTTTTGTTTTTGTTCGGGAATGAGAAAAAATTCTTCAAATGGGCTGTCCGGAGAAGGATTAATATAATACTCCTCAAAAATAGGCAAATCTTTGGTTATAATGATGCTTACCACTGCTGGTGACACTTGCTTTACAACTTCAATTACTAATTTTTCCTGAGTAACTTGAGGAATATAAGAAGAATCAAAATAATCCCGTATTTGAGAATAGAAATAACTTCCGGAAAGAGTCCCGGCTAAAAATCCAAAAAAAGAAGAAAGAAAAATAATAAGAAGAAATGAAAAAACTTTTGATTTTAAAAATTTTTTAAGTTTCTCTTTGATTTTTCCCGCCTTTGGCGGGGTAGGTTCTTTTAAAAGAAGTTCTTCCATAGTTTAAAACTTCAAATATGGTAAAAATATTATAATTCCTATAATTGCTGCTCCCACTGAAGCTAAAAGAACAGCCGCTGCTGAAAGGTCTTTAATTATTTTAACTTTTGGATGCTCATTAGGAACTAAAAAATCTAAAACTCTTTCAATTTGACTGTTAATTAACTCTAAACTTAATACTAAAACAATAAACAATCCAATAAAAGCTCTCTTAATTGAACTTAATGGAAAATAAAACATCAAAAAAACAGCCAAACAGCCAATAATGACTTGAATGCGGAAAGTTTGTTCTTTCAAAAAAGCGTGTTTTAATCCCGAAAAGGCAATTTTAAAACTAGAAATTAATTTTTTAAAATTCATTTATTCATTAAAATTTTAACGCTCACTACGTTCGCTATAAACTTCGCTTAATCGCTCGTTTTAAGCAAAGAAGTTAATTACCTTTATTATATAAATTAAAAGAATATTTGCTGGTAAAGATAAGAGCCAGCCGAATGACTGATAAATTATTCCCATCAGGGCGAATAAAAACCCTAAACCCATTATATAAGGCAAAAAAGGAACAATCAAGATATTGGTAACTATTCCTATTGGCGAAAAATAACCAAAATTATAAATTAAAATTGGTAGAGTAAAAATCTGGGCTGATAAAGTCATGGAGAGAAGACCTCTTATCGGAGAAAGAAGCTTTTTTACAAAAAAAGGGATTTTTTTAAACCAGCTTTCAAAAATGGGACTGAGATAAATTATTCCTAAGACAGCTAAAAATGATAATTGAAAACCAATATCAAATCTTAAAAGAAAAGGATTGAAAAAACACATTAAAGCAGCGGCAAAAATAACTGCTCGAGAACTCATTGATACACGACCAATTTTTTGAGCCAAAAGGAAAAGAAAACCCATAATTGCCGCTCTTAGAGCGCTGGCAGGTATTCCAATCATTAAAATATAGAAAAAAATAAACAAAACCGTTAAATAAAATGCTTGACCTCGCCAAAAACCAAGAGCAATCAAAAAGGTCATTAAAAGAGAAGTTAAAATAGCAATATGCATTCCGGAAACAGCGGTAATATGCCGCAAACCAGTTTTATTTAATTTCTCTTTTAAATCATAAGAAATTTTCCTTTGGTCCCCTAACATTATCGCCCCTAAAATTGCTCCTTCATTTAGAGATAAATTTTTTTCGATATTTTCTCTCAATTTATTTTTCAGAACTAAAATCTTGTTGTAAATGAAATTGCCGCAGTTCTTTGATATTAAATTTATATCCGGCTCATCCATTAAAACGTATATTTTTTCTTTTTTTAAATAATCTCTGTAATTAAAATCTTTAAAAATAGGCGGAACCCTTAAAATACCTGTAATTCTTAGTTTATCGCCGTAGCTAAAATTATTATATTTGGAAACAGTAACTAAAACCTTCCCCTTTATTTCTATACCATTTAAATATTTAACTTTTATTTTCAGCTTAGCATTGTTCTCGTTGATTTCTGGTTCATTGGAAATAATCCCTAAGATGGTAATTTTCTGGTTTGAATATTTTAAAAAAGCGTTGTTTTCGGCAAAGAAATTAGCAACTTGGAAACGAAAATTTCCTAATAAAAAAATAATTAAACAAGCTCCAAAAATTATTACTGGTTTTCGGGGAAATGAACCCTCCCCTCGCCGTCGAAATAAAAAACAAAAAATTCCGAGGACAAAAACTACAAGAATAACCAATCCCGCTATAATAGCGGGGTTAAAAAAAGAACTGATAAAAATTCCGGCAAGAAAAGAAATACAAAAATACAGAAAAATCTTGGAAAAAGACATATTCCCTACGAATTACCTGCCCGCAATGCTACGCATAGCGTTGCAGGCGGGCGAATATTTACGAATATACGAATAATGAGCGAGGGCATCCTTGCTGAAGGGAGCATTGCGCAGTCCCGCCCGGGAAAAACTATGTATGAGCTTTTAAACTTGTAAGACGGGACGAGCAATAGCAGCGGCTGGAAATAATCTTTGTCCTTTCCCTTTAGCCGACTGCGTGCTCCCTGAGGCAAGGTGACCGAGCGAATCAGTTTGCCAAACGAATATTAGGCTAATAAACTCAAAATTCCTTTCAATCCTAAAAATCCTGCTGCAATTGAAAGGAGAAGAGGCGGTAAAACTATAAATAGACTTAAAAAAAGCAACACTCCCATACCAATATCTAAAACACTTGCAATATCACGCAAAAAAATAAGGCCTTTTAAACAAATTAAAATTCCAAAAAGAATTACCATTCCTTTAGGAGGACCAATATTAGAAGAAGCAGAGATTAATGATAATAAAATTATAGCTGTTAATATATCTAAAATACCTAAAATTTTTACCATTTATCTTAGTTGACAAATTTTAAAAAATGGAGCAACCTCTCTTTGAATTTCTTTTAGATATTCAAAAGAATAAGGTTTTATCTTCTCAAATTTTGCATCAAGAGTTTTTTGAGGTAAAAAATTTTGTAAATAATATTTTACTTTTGGTCCACCAATCCATTTAGCAATTTCTATAATATCTTCTTTGGTATTTATACCAAGTGCCACAGTCGTGCGAAACTCAAAATCGATATTTGAGTTTTTTAAAATCTCAACACTTTTTTTTATTTTATTCAAATCCGTCTTTACTCCTGTTGCCTTGTCGTACTTTTGACTTTTGAATTTTGAGTTTTGAGTTTGTTTTATGTCCATAGCCACATAATCTATTAATTTTTTATCAATTAACTTTTTTAGAAGTGCTGGATTTGAACCATTGGTATCCAATTTAACCGAATATCCTAATTTTTTTATTTTTTTTATAAAATCTGGCAAATTTTTATGAATGGTTGGCTCGCCTCCGCATAAAACGCAACCATCAAGTAATCCTTGTCTTGATTCTAAAAATTCAAAAAATTCTTTTTCTGAAATTCTAGGTTGGTTCTTAATTTTTTCAGGTAGAACTAATTCCGGACTATAACACCACGGACAACGAAAATTGCAACCAATTAAAAAAACGGTGCAAGCTACCTTGCCCGGATAATCAATGAGGGTTGTTTTTTGAAGACCACCAATTTTCATTAAGTTTTTGCTAGTTCGGTTTGTTTAATTTTGAATTCTTTCCTTTCATGAAATTCTTGAACTTTCCCAATATTCCATTGAGACACTAAACGGATGTACCCGACCACCCTTGAATAAACTTCGCAAGGTTGCTTAATTGTGCATTTTGGACAGAAAAAATGTTCGCCTGCTAAATACCCATGACTGGGACAAATTGAAAAGGTAGGAGTCAAAGTAATGTAAGGCAATTTGAAATTTTCAAAAATTTTCTTTACTAAATTTTTAACAGTTTGAATATCAGAAACTCTTTCTCCTAAGAAAAAGTGTAAAATTGTACCGCCATTATATGAACATTGTAATTTATCTTGGAGTTTTAAAGCCTCAAAAATATCATCAGTATAGTTTACTGGCAGCATTGTCGAATTCGTATAATAGGGAACCTTCTTTGTTCCAGCGGTAATAATATCCGGATATTTTTCTTTGTCTTTCATGGCAAGTCTCGTTGTTGTACTCTCAGCAGGCGTGGCTTCTAAATTATAAATATTTCCAGTTTCTTTTTGATATTTAACCAATCTTTCTCTCATAAAATCCAAAACTTCCAGGGCAAATCTTCTTCCCCTTTCTGAACCAATATCTTCGCCAATAAAATTCAAAAGTGCTTCGTTCATCCCAACCAAGCCAATGGTTGAAAAATGATTCGCATAATATTGACCTCTCATTTTCTTTACCCCTGATAAATAAAATCTGGAGTAAGGATATAAGCCCTTTTCAATAAAATTTTCAATCGTTTTTCTTTTTATTTCCAAACTCTCCTTTGCTAAATCAATCAATCTTGCCAATCTTCCAAAGAAATCTTTTTTGGTTTTGGATAGATAACCAATTCTTGGTAAGTCGATGGTAACCACACCCACCGAACCGGTATTATTTCCACTACCAAAAAGTCCTCCCCCGCCCCGATTGTGAAGTTCCCGCAAGTCGAGCCTTAACCTACAACACATACTCTTCGTATCTTCAGGTTTCATCTCGGAATTAATATAATTAGCGAAATAATTTATTCCGTATTTTGCCGAGGCCTCGAAAATTCCGTCAAAAGCGGGTTCTTCCCAAGGAAAATCTTTGGTGATATTAATGGTTGGGATAGGGAAAGAAAAGACGCGTTGGTTCTTATCGCCTTCCATATAAACTTCGTAAAGGGCCTTATCAAAGATTTTCATTTCTTCTCCAAATTCACCGTAGGTCTCGTTTTGAGGTTTGCCGTTGATAATCACTGGCTGTTTAGCAAAAGTTGGCGAGGGCTTTAAATCTAAGGTAATATTACTGAAAGGATTTTGAAATCCGACTCTAGTGGGAACGGCCATATTAAATAAAAATTCTTGCAAGGCTTGCTTAACTTGTTGGTAATTTAAATTGTCATAGCGAATAAAAGGAGCCAATAACGTATCAAAATTGGAAAAAGCGACCGCGCCTGCCACCTCTCCTTGAATTGTAAATATAAAATTAACTGCCTGCCCTAAAGCGCTTCTCAAGTGTTTAGCTGGCGCGCTAGCCACTTTTCCTGGTGCTCCACTAAAGCCCTTTATTAAAAGATCATACAAATCCCAGCCGGCACAATATGGCCCTAATGTATCCAAATTATGAATGTGCAAATCTCCGGATTCATTTGCTTCTCTAATTTCTTTTGGATAGATTTTGTTAAGCCAATATCTTTTGACAATATAAGAAATGCCGTAATGATTGAGCCCTTGTAAGGAAAAGGCCATATTGGCATTTTCCTGAACCTCCCAATCCAATTTTTCTAAATATTGGTCAACTCTATCTACTGCTTCTTCGCTGACGGTAATGGCTTCTCTTATTCTTCTTCTTTGCTCCCGATATAAAATATAGGCCTTGGCAGTTTCTACCAAATCTTCTAAAATTAAAACCTCTTCCACTATATCTTGAATTTCTTCAACAGTAGGAATTTCATTTTTTTTGAAACGGCGATTTAATATTTGAACTATTTTTTCAGAAATTTTTTTTGATTTTTTGCCATCTCCTTCATTAACAGAAGTAATGGCTTTAAAAATTGCCTTGGTAATTTTTTCTTGTTCAAAATCAACTATTGTTCCATCTCTTTTTATAATTTTTTTTACCCTGTTAAATAATTTCGCCTTTGGCGAAATTTCCGCTTCGCGGGATTTAACAGGGTGAATTTTATTTTTCATAAATAGACGAATTATTATATTTTAAACTAATAAAAAAAACCTGTCAATCTGGTGGAACAGTTTTTATATTTTTAGATTTCAATTAATGCCGGTGGCAATGAGCGTTATTTTTATTTCTCCCTTTTTTAATTTTTTATCTTCCGAGGCGCCAAAAATTATCTTGCAATGAGAAGAAACTGCTTTTTTGATAAAATTAATTGCCTCCTGAACTTCTGATAAAGAAAGGTCATCTCTACCGCTAACGTTTACTAAAATTCCTTTAGCTTTATTAATTGAGAAATCAACTAAAGGAGACAAAAGAGCGCAATCTGCCGCTGTTACTGCTCGATTTTCGCCAGATCTTTTGGCTTGAGAAAATAAAACCCTGCCAGAATTTTTTAAAAGCTCGGTAATATCGGCAAAATCAATACTAATGATTGAAGAAGAAGAAATTAAATCGGAAATTGAGGTAATCGCTTCTTTTAAGACATCATCAATTAAAATAAAGGCCTCCTCAACTGAAGTATTTTTGCCAATTATTTTCAACACTTTATCATTTTTAACACAAATCAAAGCATCTATCTTTGTTTCCAATCTACTAAATCCTAATTTAGCAACTCGGCTACGCCAAACTCCCTCAAAAGAAAATGGTTCGGTTACTACAGCAATAGTCAAAGCTCCTAAATTTTTAGCAATTTCTGCTACTATTGGACCGCCACCGCTGCCACTTCCCCCACCCAAACCATAGGTAAGAAAAACTATATCTGCTCCTTTTAAAATTTCTTTTAATTTTTCTTCACTTTCTTTAGCTGCTTTTTCCCCTAATTTAATATCCATTCCTGTCCCTAAACCAAAAGTAATATTTTCACCAATCAAAAATTTATTTTTATTTAAGATATTAGCTGTTTTAAGCGATTGAGCATCGGTATTAAGAGCAATTAATTCAACATTATTTTTAAAATTTTTTGCTATTCGAGAAACTGTATTAACTCCGGCTCCGCCTATTCCAACTACTTTGATTTTTAAAAAAGAATTCATAGAATTTACCCTGTGAAATAAGATTTGAGTCTTTTTCTTAAAAACATCTTCCCATAAAATGTTTTAAGATATTTTTCTCTGCGGGTAGCATCTTGTTGATTTAAACAACCTTCGAAATAAATTAGTTTAAATGGACCTCTATTTTTTGTTGATTCTACTATTTCTTTCTGATGTTGCTCAAATCTTAATTTTAAATTTTTTGTATAACCTGTATAAAATTTATTATCTCTCTTTGATTGTAAAATATAAACATAATGAAACATATCTAAAAATTTAAAATTATTTCACAGGGTGAACCCTATTGAGGTAAAAAAATTTTAAAAAATTTTTTAACTCCACTTCCAAAATTTTCCTTTATATCTTTCTTTTCATTTAAATCAGAACTTTTAAGGAGACCCAAGGCAGTAGAAAAAGATAAATCATTTTCTTCCAGATTAATATTATTTCCGAATTTTGCCAACCGACAAGGAAGTTTTATTTTTTCTTTGGCATAATCATCTATTCCCGACAAAAGAGAACCGCCGCCTGTTAAAACTACTCCAGCTGGCAAAAGTTCCTGTTTTGAAATTTTTTTTAATTCTTTTTGAATTTGGTCAAAAATTTCTCCGATTCGAGAGTAGACAATTTCATCCAATATCTTTTTAGAAAAAACTAAAAATTTTTCCGGTATTTCTATTTTCTCTCTTTTTTCTTTTTTCATTCCTTTCTTTAATTTTCTTTTTTCTTTAGAAAGAGAACAGAATTCTTTTTTTATTTGCTCGGCAGTGTCAATCTCTGTCCGTAAACCAAGAGCAATATCATTGGTGATATTAGCCGAACCAATAGGAAAAACAGCTAAATCAATTAAATCTCCTTCTTCAAAAACAGCTAAACCAGTAGTTTCTGCTCCAATGTCAACCAAGGCCACCCCTAATTCCTTTTGCTCCGGAGTCAAACAAGCAAAAGATGAAGCTAAAGGAGAAGGGATTACATCAGCAATTTGAATTCCAGTTGAAAGAAGGGCTTTGGTCAAATTTTCCAAAAAAGGAGAAAAAGCGCAAATCAGAAGAACTTTTACCTCTAATCGAACACCAGAAAGCCCTAAGGGCTCTTTTATCCCTCCTTCACCATCAATAATAAATTCTTTAGGGAAAATATCTAATATCTCTTTATTAGAAGCTAAATTTATCGCTTGTGTTTGACGGAATACTCTTTCTATATCTTCTTCGGAAATTTTTCGGTCAGCCCGAGAAACAGAAACTAATCCTTGAGAAGGAAGGGAATGAAGATGCGCGCCATTTATATTGCAAAAACAACTTTTTATTTTAAAATTAAATTCTTTTTCAATTTTATCAATTGCTGCTTGAATATTTTCTGCAACCTTATTTATCTTTATCACTTCTCCTTTCCTTACACCAAAAGAAGGAATTTGAGTCTTAGCTAAAATTTCTAAACCTTCTTTTTCTTTTCTGGCAACTAAAACTTTAATTAAACTTGTCCCTATATCAATAGCCGTAATTGGTTTTGCCTTAAACATACTTTCGAGAAAGATAATATTCTTCTTTTTGTTTCATCTTTTTTGCTTCTTTAAAAGATTGATGGTTATAACCAAAAATGTGTAAAATGCCGTGGATTAAAACTCTGGTTAATTCTTTTTTAAAAGTTGTCCCATATCTTTTGGCGTTTTTTTTCACTTCCCTTAAACAAATCACCACCTCCCCAAATCCTAATTCGTCTAATTTTTGATTTTCGCCGAAGGCGAGGACATCGGTTATTCGATTTTTATGACGATAGGTTTTATTTAATTTTTTCATTAGCGAATAACCAACTAAAGCGATTGATAATTCTAATTTTTTTACTCCTTCCTTTTTAAAAACTAATTTTGTAATTCTCTTTAAAAAATTTTCATTAATTTGAACTCCGGTCAAATTCCTAATTTCTATCATAATTTCCCTAACTTTTTGAGTTGTTCATATTTCTTTTTGTTCTTTTCTTTTATTAAAGCTGCTTTTTTTATTAAATTATGGCTTTTAGGTCTTGTTTTAAATCGCCTTTTCCTAATCTCAAACAAAATTCCGCTTCGCCTAACCTTTTGAGTAAAACGCCGAATTACATTAACCGATGATTCTCTTCCTTGTTTTCTTACTTCTACCATCATATGTTTAAAGATTTTAAATGGGACAATCCCGATAAAAGATGTAAGTGCAAGTGATTAATGAGCTGCCCTCCCTCTCGACCAACATTAATTAATAATTTATAACCGGCTAAATTTTTCTCTCGGGCAATTTTTTGAGCAACTAAAATCAATTCCCCCATTAATGTTTTATCTTCTATCTCTACATGGTTTACTGAAGAAATATGTTTTTTAGGAATAATTAAAATATGGACTGGTGCTTGGGGATTAACATCTTTAAAAGCAATAAATTCGTCATCTTCAAATACTATTTCTGAAGGAATTTCTTTATTAATAATTTTACAAAAAATACATTCCATAATTAATAAATTTATTTTAGACGTTTTTTTATTTCTTTTATTATCTTTTCTAATTTTACTGTTTCTTGTTTGCCAGTTTCCATTTCTTTAATAATTATTTCATTATTCAATACCTCTTTTTGGCCTAAGATTAAAACATATTTTATTCCTAAATCATCTGCAATTTTAATCTGAGAACTTAAAGAATCTTTATGAAAAGTTTCAACTACTTTTATTTTTTCTTTTCTTAACTCTTCAAAAATTTTTAAACTTTTCTTCTTCGCTGACTCGCCTACTTGGGTCAAGAAAATTTGAGGTTTTTCCGCCGAATAAATTTTTTTACCTTTAGCTTTCATCAAGCTAACAATTCTTTCTACTCCCAATGCTCCGCCACAGGCTGGTGTGTCTTTTCCTCCCAAAATTTTAACTAAATCATCATATCTTCCTCCCCCCACCAATGCTCCGATCTCTTTCGCCATCGGTTCATTTTCTGATAAAGAAATTTCGAAAACTGTTTTTGTGTAATAATCAAGTCCTCTCGCTAAATAAGGACTTAATTGATAAGGCAATTCTAATTCCTCTAAATATTCTAACACATTTTTAAAGTGATTATGACATTCCTCACATAGATGATTAATTATTTGCGGCGCTCCTTTTGTAATTTTTTGACATTTTTCTTCTTTGCAATCTAAAACACGGAAAATATTTTGTTTTAACCTTTGGCGGCAATCAGCGCATAAAGAGTTTTGATAGGGCCGCAGATAAGTCGCTAAAATTCTTTTATAATATCCTCGACACTCAGAATCGCCAATACTATTGAGCTCAATAATTAAATTCTTAAAGCCGAGCTCTTTTAAAATATTAAAAAAAATTTGAATAATTTGGGCATCAACAATCGGATTTTTTACTCCTAAATTTTCAAAACCAACTTGATGAAATTGACGAAATCGGCCGGCCTGGGGACGTTCGTATCGAAAAAAAGGGCCAGAATACCAAAGTTTTACCGGTTTTGGCAAATTAATCATACCATTTTGAATAAAAGACCTCACTACCCCTGGCGTCCCTTCGGGCCGTAAGGTCAAATAATCTCCTCCCCGGGTTCGAAAAGAAAACATCTGCTTTAAAACAATGTCTGTTGAAAAACCGGTCCCTCTTTCAAAAAGTTCGGTCTGTTCTAAAATAGGAGTTTCAATTCTTTTAAAGCCGTAAAAATCAGCTATATTCTCGCAAATTTTCTCAATTTTCTGAAAATAAAGCTCATCATCGGATAAAACATCGTGCATCCCGGTTGGCGATTGAAATTTTTCTCTACTTGGCATATTCTGGAGCAAAAAATGTAGCTAAGGCATTAAAAGGCCAGGCTCTAAAAATTGCTTTACCAACAATATACTCTCTTGGTAAAATTCCCCATTCTCTGGAATCAAAAGAGGCATCTCGATTATCTCCTAAAACAAAATATTCGTTTCCTTTTAGATTAATTTCCATCTTCCCTAAATAAGATTGGAGAGAAAGATAGTCCGTTTCATTTAAAACTTCTTCTTTTCCATTTTTTGAAATTATTATTTTTGTCCCTTCAATTTTTATTGTTTCATTTGGCAAACCAATAATTCTTTTAATAAATCGGTAAGATGGATTTTTGGGGTATTTAAAAATAACCACTTCCCCTCTTTTTAGCTCTTTAAATTTGTAAGAAATTTCATCAACAATCAAATAATCGCCATTTTTAAAATTTGGCTCCATAGAAGCTCCTCTGACTATAAACGGCTGGAAAATAAAATAGCGAATAGGAATAACAACTATTAAAGCCAGAAGAACTATTTTACAAATTTCAAAAATAAAAGAAAGAAAGTTTTTCATAGTCATATTATAACAAATTTTTTTATTTTTACAAGAGAATTGGTATAATAGAAAGAAATTATGATTTTAATCATTGGTCTGGGTAATCCCGGTAAAAAATTTCAAAAGACGCGCCACAACCTGGGCTTTCAAGCGATTGATGAAATCGCCGCTAATTTTCAATTTCCAATTTTTAATTTTCAATCAATTTTCAATGCTAAAATTTCCAAAGGAGAAATTGCCAATAAAAAAGTTATTCTTGTTAAACCCCAAACCTTTATGAATGAATCTGGTAAATCAGTAAAAAAAATAGTTTTAAGTTTTAAGTTTCAAGTTTCAAGATTATGGGTTGTTCATGACGACATTGATTTGCCTTTGGGAAAAATCAAAATTTCAATCGGAAAAAGTTCGGCTGGTCATAAAGGGGTTCAATCAATAATTCGTGAACTGAAGACGAAAGATTTTGTAAGATTTAGGATTGGAATAAAACAGAGAACAGAGAACAAAGAACAAAGAACAGAAGTTGAAAAGTTTGTGTTAAAAAAAATTACAAAAGAGGAAGAAAAAATTGTAAAAGATGTTATTAAAAAAACTGTGGGAGCGATTGAATTTGCTTTAAAAAATGGCATTGAAAAAGCAATGACAAAATATAATAAGTAAATGAATGAGGAAATAAAAACTATTGGCATAAAAGATAAAAATTATCCCGAACTTTTAAGAGAGATTAAAGATGCGCCGAAAGTTTTATATGTTAAAGGAAATTTTAGTCCTGAAGAAAAATGTTTTGCTATTGTTGGAACTCGAAAATTTTCTGATTACGGAAAAGAAATCGCTTTCTCAATTGCTAAAGATTTAGCTGAAACAGGATTAATCATTGTTTCCGGCATGGCAAAAGGAATTGATACTTTTGCTCATAAAGGAGCGCTGGAAACAAAAGGTAAAACAATTGCTGTTTTAGGAACCGGCCTTGATAAAAAAAGTATTTACCCTCGTCAAAATTTAAAATTAGCGGAAAATATTTTAGAAACAGGAGGGTGTTTAATTTCTGAGTATCCACCCGGGACAAGAGGAACTCAATTTACTTTCCCTCAGCGAAATCGAATAATTTCCGGTCTTAGCTTAGGAGTTTTGGTGGTTGAGGCAAAATTTGGCTCAGGCGCTTTAATTACAGCTAACTGGGCCTTTCAGCAAAAAAGAAAGGTCTTTAGTATACCGGGTTCTATTTTTTCTAAAAATTCTCAAGGCTGTCATTATTTAATCAAGAAAGGAGCAAAATTGGTTGAAACGGCTAATGATATTTTGAAAGAACTAAATTTACCCTTATTTAAAAAACAAAGGTCTGAACCAAAAGGAGAAGGGCTTGAAGAAAATCTGATTTTAAACGTCTTAAAAGAAGAAACTCTTTCCATTGATAAAATCATTGAAAAAACTAAACTTTCAGCCGCTAAAACAGCCAGTACTCTTGCTATTTTAGAGATAAAAGGTAAAGTAAAAAATCTGGGAGGAAATATTTATGGATTAAGTCGCTAAAATCTTATCAGGTCTTGCTAATTGTTGCTTGACAAATATTTCGTAAGAGCTACAATTAAATAATGGATAAACTTCTTACTCCAAAACAAGTAGCAAATAAATTAGGGGTTAGCGAATACACAATCTGGCGATATATTAAAGCCGGCAAGCTCAAATCTATTAAACTAACTAAAAGAAACTTTAGGATTGAGGAAAAAGACTTAATTCAATTTCTTAAAAAACATAAAACAAAATAAATCTATGAAAGAAAAATTAAGTAATCATGCTTTTGTATCAAATTTAAATTATTTGACTAACGATGTATAAATATTGGTCCCTCGAAGAGGTTTCTCTTCTAAAAAAGTTCTATTCTAAATTGATAGTTAGAAAATTGGCAAAGATGTTTCCAAATCGAACTAGAGGTACAATTGTAGTTAAGGCGTTCAGTTTAGGCCTACCCTCGGCAAAATTATGGCAACCAAAAGAAAATGATATACTTTATAAAAATTTTGCCGAAGCATCAGAAGAAAAACTTCTGAAGTTTTTACCAAAAAGATCGTGGTCAGCAATCTTAGCTCAGGGAGAAAGGTTGGCGCTAAAACGCAAGATAGATAAACCCAGATTAAAAGTTAATGAAGATTACTTTAAAAAATGGTCTCCTAATATGGCTTATATTCTCGGCTTTATTTTTGCTGATGGTGGAATTGTCAAAGTAACCCACAATGGTTCTAGTGACAAATTAGGTTTTGGTCAAAATAAGAAAGATATAGATATATTAAGAAAAATAAAGCAGGAGCTTTCAGCAGAACAAGCCCTATCCCTATCAGGCAACTACGTGCACTTTTCTATCTTTAGCCAAGTAATCGTTGATGACTTAAAGAGATTAGGGGTCTCATACAGAAAAAGTTTTCGAAAAAGTCGTGGGGAAATTCCAAATATTCCTCAGAAATATATACGAAATTTTATCCGAGGTATAGTAGATGGAGACGGGAGTATTAGTTTTGATAAACGAGAATACCCGACTTTAAGTATCTGTGGCAGAAAAGAAGTTATGGCCTTCATTAGATATCATTTTTTTTCTAAATTCAATATTTATTCTAAAATTAGTCAAGGGAAGAAAAATGGTAAACTATCCAATGTTTTTTATATTTGCTATAGATGTAATTCGGCTAAAACTTTAATACACTATCTCTACGAGAATGCCAACATTTATCTCGAAAGAAAATTCAGATTAGCAAAACGGTGCTCAAATATAGAAATCAGGCCAAGAAAAAACTATACCAAAGGGGAAAATCAAATAATTCGACGATTTTATCATTCCCTGCTAAAAGATAAAATTTTATCAATGTTGCCCAACCGAAACTGGCCTTATATTCAATCTCATGCTTGGCAAATGGGCTTAACTAAAAATAAAAGAAGAAAGAAAAAATTATGTATCTAGTTGTAGTAGAAAGCCCTGTAAAGGGGAATACTATCCAACGGTTCTTAGGGTCTAATTATAAAGTTCTGTCTTCCTATGGCCATATTCGGGACTTGCCAAAGCACGAATTTGGCGTGGATGTTAAAAACGATTTCAAACCAAAATATATTATCCCATTAAAATCAAGGCGGGTCATTACTTCTTTAAAAAAAGAGGTAAAAAAATCAGATTTAGTAATTTTAGCTACCGATATGGACAGGGAAGGAGAAGCAATTGCCTGGCATCTCATTCAAGCCCTTGGCTTGAATGAGATCAAAAATTATCAACGAATTGTGTTTCATGAAATAACTAAACAAGCTATTAAAGAAGCATTAAAAAGTCCACGGGATATTAATATGAATTTGGTTAATGCCCAGCAAACAAGAAGAATTTTAGACAGAATTGTAGGTTATAAATTATCACCATTTTTATGGAAAAAAATCGCTCGGGGTTTATCGGCAGGCAGAGTCCAATCAATAACAGTAAGATTGGTAGTAGAAAGAGAAAAAGAAATAGAAAATTTTATAGCGCAAGAATACTGGACAATCGTCGCTACGCTCCTCAAAATCAAAAATAATGAATTCGAAGCTTTACTAGTTAAAAAAGGCGATGAGATTATTCCAAAATTGGGAATTAAAACAAAGGAAGAGGCGGAAAAAATTGTTAAAGATTTAGAAGGAGTTGAATACAAAGTAATAAATGTTGAAAAAAAAGAGGTGAAGAGGAACCCCCTACCACCTTTTACTACTAGCACTTTACAACAAGAGGCCTGGAAAAAATTCCATTTTCCGGCAAAGATGACAATGAGTATTGCTCAAAATCTTTATGAAAAAGGGTTTTGTACTTATCATAGAACTGATTCTTTAAATTTAAGCGATGTTTCTCTTTTCGGCGCAAGAAAATTTATTATTGATAATTATGGTAAAGAATATTGGGCTGGATTTCTGAGAAAATTTAAGACCAAATCTAAAACTGCTCAGGAGGCTCACGAAGCAATCAGGCCAAGTGATCCCAACAAAACTCCAGAGGCGCTAAAAAACCAAGCTAAACTTGAAGATATTCAATTTAAGCTTTATGATTTAATTTGGCGAAGATTTATTGCTAGCCAAATGGCTCAAGCGAGCTTCGACTCCACAAAAGTGGAAATTGAAGCCAAAGGGTATACTTTTCAAACCAATGGTTCAGTTTTGAAATTTGATGGATTTTTAAAAATTTATCCGATTAAGTATAAAGAAACAGAACTGCCGCCTTTAGAAACAAATGAAATTTTAGAATTAATAAAAATTGACCCTTCTCAACATTTTACTCAACCCCCGGCAAGATATAATGAAGCCACTTTAATTAAAGCCCTGGAAGAAAATGGAATAGGCCGTCCTTCTACTTATGCTCCGATTTTAGCAACGGTTCAAGGAAGAAATTATATCAGAAAAGATAAATTTAGGGCATTCAGGCCAACAGAAATTGGAATGGTAGTAAATGACATGCTTGTCGCTCATTTCCCTGAAATTGTTAATATCGGCTTTACGGCAAAAATGGAAGAGGATTTAGATAAAATTGCTCAAGGAGAACAAAATTGGGTGGAAATCTTAAAAGAGTTTTATACACCTTTTGAGGAAAACCTCCAAAAAAAATATCAAGAAATCAAAAAAAGTGATATTACTGAATTACCAACAGAAAAAACTTGTCCAAAATGCAATGCTCCAATATTGATTCGTTTAGGAAAATTTGGAAAATTTTATGCCTGTTCCGGTTTCCCGAAATGTAAATATACCGCTCCCTTAGAAAAAAGCGAAAACCATGGAAAAAATAACTAATTTAGCTATAACAATTCTTAAAAAAAATTTTAATGAAGGAGATTTTATCTTCTCTCATTCACTGCGAGTGGCTTTAATTTTAAAAGGAATGGGATTGGACGATGTTTCTGTTAGCTGCGGAGTTTTACATGAATTTCCAGAAACAGTTCTTGAATCATTAAACGAGCTAGCCGGAGTTGGGGAAGATTGTCAAAAAGATATTTTGAAAGTAATAAAAAAATTTAAGCAATTAGAAGAACTTTGTTCTGGCAAAATAAAATTTAAATTCCAGCCATTAAATAAATGGCAGAAATTCTTTTTGGACTTGCGGGCAGAAAATTTAAGAAAAATGTTTTTTGCCATTACTGGCGACTTACGACCAATATTTCTCTCTTTGGCAAATAAATTAGATGAAATGCAAAATATTGGTCAGTTTAAAAAAGAGGAGCAAATAAGAAAATGTTTAGAATCATTGGAAATCTTTTCTCCTCTTGCTTATGGTTTAGGAATGGGAGAAATAAAAGGTCAATTAGAGGATTTGGCTTTTCCTCTTCTCTATCCAAAAGAATACCAATGGCTGGAAAATAATGTTAAAGAAAAATATAAAGAACAGAAAGAGTATTTGAGACAAATAAAATTAAGTTTAGTAAAAATTTTAGAAGAAGAAAATATTAAACCGATTAAAATTGAAGCGCGGACAAAACATTATTTTTCTCTTTATCAAAAATTGCTTCGTTACAATATGGATATTGATAAAATTTATGATTTGGTTGCTCTCCGAATAATTGTTCCTGATGTGGAAACTTGTTATCAAACTTTAGGAGTGCTTCATAAATTTTATCAACCTTTGCCTAGTAGAATTAAAGATTACGTTGCTTCGCCAAAACCAAACGGCTATCGGGCATTACACACTACTGTAATTTGTTTAGAAGGAAGAATTGTTGAAATCCAAATTAAAACTTATGAAATGTACAGAGAAGCAGAATATGGACCTGCGGCTCACTTAGAATATAAAGAAGAACTTCCTAAAAAGACTTATAAACATCAGTTTTATTGGCTTGAACAACTGCGGAAATGGCAAGAAGAAGTAAAAGATACTAAAAAAATATCAGAATATTTAAGGTCGGAGTTATTTAAAGACCGAATTTTTGTAATGACGCCTAAAGGAGATGTCATTAACTTGCCCCGGGAAGCAACTCCAATTGATTTTGCCTATGCAGTCCACACCGCCATCGGCAATTCCGTTGCTGGTTGTAAAATAAATGGAAAAATTTCTAAACTTTCTCATCCTTTAAAAGGCGGCGAAACAATTGAAATTATAAAAGATGATAATGCTCATCCTTCTGCTGATTGGCTTTTATTTGCAAAAACTAAATTAGCTTGCGATAGAATCAAAAAGTGGCTGGAAAAAAATCGAGGATTAGAAATAAGCATTAAAAAGAAAGAAACTAAGACAATCAAAAAATCTATTCTTTCTACTTTTTTTCCGATTAGACCAAAAAATATTGTTCAGATTTGTTTAGAGGGAGAAGCCGGATTTTTAGTTAGCTTAGCAAAATGTTGTTTGCCAAAAGAAGGAGATGAAATCGAAGCTTTTATTACAAAAATAAAGGGGGCTGCCATCCATAAAAAAGATTGTGAAAATCTCAAAAAGCTTAAAGAAAGATGTCCAGAAAAAATTATTACCGCAACCTGGCGAAAATTTACCATTTGATAAATTTACTATTTTTTGCTAAATAAAAGATATCGCCCGGGTGGCGGAACTGGTAGACGCGTTGGATTCAAAATCCAATAGTCGCAAGACTGTGAGGGTTCGAGTCCCTCCCTGGGCACCATTAGGGAACTCATCGGTTTTTTGGAAGCCAAAATGCGGGACGCGCGAAGCGCGTCCCAAGGATTCCCGCCGAATTCCCCCAACGAATTCAGAATTTTTGGCGCGCTTGCGCGCACTAATTTT
>Ga0210044_10003197_pt1 | contig 23548 bp, 27 predicted proteins | sample CryGey13umfilter_2_FD_183959 | JGI IMG/M metagenome (GOLD analysis project Ga0210044, IMG submission 183959) | Groundwater microbial communities from aquifer in Utah, USA - Crystal Geyser 4/9/14 3 um filter (SPAdes) (version 2) | ecosystem: Environmental > Aquatic > Deep subsurface >... | reverse complement strand
TAAATTATGGTGCTAGGAGTAAGTGGCACCTGTTCGCAGCTTCGGTAGTCCTGGGCCTAGAAGAAGATCAATCGACTTTAACAGACAAGAAAACTCAGGCGTAGTATCATATGTGTTGGAATGCAAGATGACCCCACCACATTTTTATGCTCTCCAACTAACAATTAAATGAAGTCCAGGTGTTACCTATTTATTTGACCGCAACCAATTTAACGCTCCGTTACCAGCAGCTCTGCCTGTTGCAAAACAAGCAGTAAGTAGATAACCCCCTGTGACTGCTTCCCAATCTATCATCTCGCCAGCGCAAAAAATACCTGGCATTTTACGTAACATTAAATTGTCATTGAGATCTTCAAAGTGAACGCCGCCAGCACTACTGATAGCTATTTCTAGTGAACTTATTGCAGAAAGTGGAATGTGCAAAGCTTTGATAGCATCTGCTAATTTTTCGATTTTGACTAAATCTTCTTTAGAAAAAAATTCATATAATAAAGCTATTTTCGCATCAGAGAGATGCGTTGTTTTTTTAATATGACTGCTCAAAGATCGGGACCCTCGCGATTTTGCTAAGGCAACCATTAGTTTTTCCCTAGAGATATCAGGTGCAAGATCCAAAGCCAGTACCGCAGTACCAGTTGAAGCTAACGCATCTCTCAATTTCGCCGAAGCTGCATAGATGAGGCTACCTTCCATGCCAGTCCTTGTTAAAACGAAATCTCCTTTTTGTTTGAAATCTTTAAAAGACAACACAACAGACTTCATTGGATGACCATGAAATTTTTCACTAAAATGTTTTGACCAATTGACGATGAAGCCACAGTTAGCAGGATAAAACGGTTCAATGCTGATGCCCGCCTCTTCTAACCATAAAACCCACTCTCCACGCGATCCTAATTTTGGCCAACTAGCGCCGCCGAGAGCGAGTATCGTTGCATCTGGCTTGATCTTAATGAAGCCAGCAGGTGAATCAAAAATGAGAAATTTTTCTTTCCAACCCTTCCAGTGGTGGCGCGTATGAAAAGTAACGCCGTTGGCTTGCAATCTTTTTAACCAAGCTCTCAGTAAAGGGCTCGCTTTCATTTCTTTTGGAAAAATACGTCCTGATGAGCCGATGAAAGTTTCAATACCGAGTCCTTTTACCCATGCTAATAAATCATCAGGCTTGAAATGATTGAGGTGTGTTTCAATTTGTTTTTGCTTGTCGCCATAACGGGTTATAAAAGTGTGATAAGGCTCCGCATGAGTGAGGTTGAGCCCACTTTTACCAGCCATTAGGAATTTTCGACCAAGTGATGGCATAGACTCATAGAGGTCTACTGTTACATCGTTTTGACTCAATATTTCCGCAGCCATTAACCCTGCAGGTCCGCCACCGATAATCGCGATTGATTTTTTCATATGATCACAACCTGTCCCAATAATTCTCTTGTAGTATTAAGCGGCAATCCCATCACTGAGTAAAAACAACCTTCTACTTTTGAAATAAATTGCCCAATATAACTTTGAATACCATAACTTCCTGACTTATCTTTATAATCACCCATATCGAGATAATGACGTATCTCTTCATCTGACATTTTTGCAAAAGTTACGATGGTGGTGTTCATCGCTACTTTTTGATAGTCAAAATACTTTACCCCAACGCTTGTTATAACCTGATGACTTTGATCAGAATAACTTTTTAGCATATTGAATGCGTCCTGATAGTTCCGTGGCTTGCCTAAAATCATGTTGTCTATCACCACTTCAGTATCTGCACATAGCACGGGCATAAGACTTAACTTTTCTTTGAGAATTTTTTTCCAGGCCGCCTCTAACTTCTCTTGGGTAACGCGTGTTGAATAGTTTTCCGGGGTTTCATTAGGCGCAATAATTTCTGGTGTATCCACTAGTAACAATTCAAAATTAATACCCATTTGTGCAAGTAATTCCCTGCGTCTGGGACTTTTTGATGCTAAATATATTTTAATTTTATTAGGCTCCATAAAAAGTATTTTATTTTACTGCCAGCTTACTTTTAATTTCATTTTCATTCATTGATGTCATGATCGATATTTTTTTAATCCTACTTTTTTCACCTGATACTATTTTTATTTTGGATTTTTGAATATCTAAAAATTCCGATAAAAATAAAATGAGCGCTTCGTTAGCTTTGCCATCAACTGGCGGTGAATTGACTTTAATTTTTATGTGACCGCCATGTATACCTGATACTTCAGATTTTTTTGCACCTGGCTGTAAATAAATGGTAATCAATGTTTGTTTCATATTTTTCAATTAATTTTCTTTGCAGTCAGACATAAGTACCTTAAGCTCAGCACTTAGCTTTCCTGTACCATAATAGGATTCAAGCTGTGTTTTATCACAGGCTTCTATTAGTCGATAGTGTGCCAATGCGCCGTAAATTGGAAATAAAATTTTTGCTAATTCAAAAATCGTTAATATATTTTCTTTAGATTCAAACCGTATAAAATTTTTAAAACACGCATCTTTTATATATTGGTAAGCGATGTCTTGTTCTGTCAAACCATGATGTTTTTTAATCTGTTGTAGAAAATTAATTAATGAAAAAAATGGATGTGAAATTACTATTTCACCCAAATCAATAATGGTTATTTCTTGTGATGCATCATCAATTAGCGTGTTGTTGTCATGAAAGTCTGGTTGAACTAATGTTTCTGGAATGTCATACGCAGACAATTTTTTACATAAATCAAAGACAGTTTGGATTAATGAGTGTAATTTATCGATTTCGTTTTCTGTAAGACCGTCCATCATCAGAACGACTTTTTTTGAAATTAATTCTTTATATAAGTTTGGTAATTTATCTAATCGATAATCGGGAACACCAATATTGATAAAAGTATCAGCATTAGTTGATACGGAAATTTGCATTGCAGTAAATGCATCAACTGCTTTGCAAAGTAATTTTTCATCAAATTGTTTTTTTAACAGTGAGCGTAATGGCGTTCCAGCATTTTTCATCAAGAAACAATCAAGTTCCAAGTTAGATGCAATGATTTCAGGAACTGGTGCATGAAATTGATCGTGCAAAATTTTTGTAATGGTTGCTTCTAATGCAATCAGTTTCGGTGTTTGTTTTAAGTAAACAAAGCCTTCTGATGTGTCATAGCGAATGACATAAGACCAAGGTCGGATTTGCACATTTTCAGGGTGAGTATCTTTTATCGTATAGCCATGCGATAAAAGATATCCCAATCCCCATCGGATAATGTCATTTTTATTTGAGTCCATCACACTACCCTACTCTTTTCTTCGCTTGATCCCAGAATTTCATCAGCTCATCAAGGGAATAACCGTTGAGTGTTGTAATTCCATTTTCTTTTGCAATAGTTTTAACTGAACTTAAACGGCGATCAAATTTATCGACGCTTTTTGTCAGTGTCTCTTTAGCATCAAGATCGCAAAAAATACAAAGTGAAAATACAGCGTGCATCAAATCACCAATTTCTTCTTGCAGCTTAGGTTTGTTATTCTCATTTATATTAGAGAGATGCTCATCAATTTCATCGCACTCACTTTTAATCTGCGCCATGATTTGATGTGTATTTCCCCATTTAAAACCAAATTGTTCAGCTTCTTTTTCTAATATGTTCATAAACCCCTATTTTCTAAAAAACCAAAACAATACACTCACCACCACACTAATGATGATGCAGGTCGTTAATGGAAAATAAAATGAAAAATCCTGTTTTTTGATAATAATATCACCCGGTAAATGACCCAAATTTAGTTTTTTAATCCAAGGCCATGCAATGCCAATAGCGACAAATAAAATACCTATGATGATCAATAATCGTTGCATAATTGTTTGCTAAAGTTTGTGAGCTTTTTTTGTTTTTTCTAAGTCATAAATTGATTTCAATTCAACAAGAAGCCCATTAGCAATGGTTCCAAGAACAGCTTCATCAACACTGACCCCGTATTTTGTATGATATTCCAATACAATCGTAAAATGCTTCTCATCATCACTTTTTAGTTTGATAATAGGATCAAAACGTAAAATATTAGATAGGCTTTTTTCAAAATATTCTTTTGGGTCAAGAAATTTTGAAATAAAAGTATTTTTGTCATTACTTTCCCAAAATGGTGAAATAAAATGAAAATTGTCTGACAATATTTCTGGTTTCAATTCACCAGTTAGTAACCATTTTTCTGTGTAATCGATGATTTCATTTATTGTAAATTTTGACATTCATATCCCTCGTTTCATTTAACGGTATGCTGATCATATTCGTGGAATCCCCAGGCACCAACAAGTTTCAATCCAAATTTTTCTAGCGTTTTCACAGACACCAACTTCTCAAGTTTAACAAGCACATTCAAATTCAAATGGGGCTATGTAATCAATAGCAGAATGCATCCTGCATTGATTATAATAACCTTCAATGTACTGGAATGCGTGTTCCCCCGCTCGCGAGAGCGTATAGCCGAAATCTGCCGCTCTTATCGTAATCTAATAAAAATCAAGTGGTTGTGTAATTTTTATACGCCATCATCACTTATGCGCTATAATTCAGGTGGAGTAAATTCTGCAGGAGCGTGTGCGTTTATGTATTTATATTGATGGAGATAATGCAATGAGAGTCCCTGAAGGTCAAGGTTGGTTTATTGATTGCATGAAGCAATCTGGCTATTTTTCAAATGTCAGTGGGATTTGCAATGGTCTTTCACATATGGGCATGCAAGCGATGCACTCAGGATCACGCACAGCGCCCACGGAAGGACTTGAAACCTTTAATAAACGTCTTTTGAAAATTCATGAAATCTACCATGCAGTATCGCAAGAAGTGATGAATAACGAGGAAGATGAAGAAGACTTCCGCATCAAGTTAATAAGTAGATTAAAAAACGAATTTCTCGATATGCTCGCTTTTTTTGAAGGGGTTGAATTGTATCAAAACCCTGCATTTTATCCGCAACTATTTGAAGAGAGACCAAAAGCATTTGATAGCGGTCCCGTGTTATCTGTAGTGCAGTCAATTGCGATTGAGCCGAAAAAAATTAGCGTCGTATCAAGCGGTGTATTTGTTGGGGTTTATAAAAAAAATGACTTAATCACCTATGTTCGCACGCTTTCTGAAACAATAAGCGCCAAATCATTTACGCATCCTGTTTCATTAATTTTGCAAAGTTCAAATCATGCTATCACTGTTGGTTATGATCCAATGCAAAAAAAGTGGTTTCTAGTGGATGCGAATAAATTACCCACACAATCTTTTCAGACAAATGAAGAAATTGCGCAGGCTATTTTAGGTGCTTTTTCAAAAAACGATGCAGCTTGTTTTTCAACGAAAATATATGCGCCAGAATCACAGCATATTGCATTAAACAGTATAATTGGTATTTGCACTACAAAAAACGAATGGGAAGAAATTCACAAAATAACCCGTAACAGAGCTACATTATTAGATAGCTACGGCGCCAGCTTGGTTCATATTGCCGCTCGAGAAGGCCGAAAAACAGAACTAATGCATTTATATGAAAATGGGGCTGATTTATCTGCGGTACAAACAAGTGAGGGCGTAAGCCCACTTTGTTATGCGGTAATAGGCGGTCAGCTTAAAGTGTCACAGTGGCTGCTTGAAATGCGTAGCATTTTTAATACCGATCCAAATAAAGCTATGCACAATGAAGATACACCGCTGTGTATCGCAGCACAATACGATGATGTTGAAACCCTAAAACTTCTATTATCACATAAAGCTGATGAACTTGAGTCCGGAAGTGGTGGTCTTTATCCCATTCATATTGCTGCAGCGCGAGGCTCTATAAAAGTCTTAAGTGTATTACTTAACTCGCATTATGCAGATCCCAATCAATGCACAATCGGCAGTCGGCCACTTTTTCTCGATACCATTACTCCGCTTTTTTATGCAGCACAAAATGATCACCTTGAAGCAGTAAATCTTTTAATCAAAAATGGGGCAGATCCAAACAAAGCTAGATACACTGATGATGCAACGCCACTTCATGTTGCTGCATGGCAAGGCAATTTTAAAGTAGTAGAAGCTTTGCTTGCTGCCGGCGCTGATCCTGATTTAAAAATGCGTAATGGATCAACAGCGTTTGATCTTGCAACAGAACAAGGACATTCCGCTCTTGCAAATCTTTTTGTTGCGCACAAATCTAGGAAAGGTGACGTAAGCGCGGAAGCGTCAAAACCATCAACAGAGTCTGTAAAAACAGCGGTTACATACGACATACCCGAAAAAGAAATAGAAAGAATTTTGAGTATTCAAGGCGATGTGAAATTGCAACAAGTTGCCAGACAAGTGTTAGGTATTTCGAAAGATGAATTACTGACTGAGGAGTCAATTAAAAAAGCGTATCGCAAAATATCATTGCTGGTGCATCCAGATAAAGTCACACAGGAATTAAGAGGTAACGCAGATACTGCATTTAAAAAATTAGGTGCAGCAAATGAAACGTTGCGACCGTTGATCGTTCAAAAAACTGCTGATGTTTCTAAAACAGGAACTGCCGCTAACTTTAGTGAAGCGCGCCCACAACAATCGGGGGCTACTGCAAAACAAGGCGAACAGGCTGCAAAGCCTGATCGTCATGAAACTTTATGGGAAGCTATGGCTAGGGACATTGATAAAGAGCTGGCTGAAGAACAAAAAAAATTTCAAGAACAGCTAGAGAAAAGACGGCGCGAACTGTCTGAAGCGCCTATTAAACAGCTGGAAGAAGACATTCGGAATCCAGCATTACCAAGGCATGAGTTGTATGGAACGACAGGAAAATATAAAGAATCAACCTCCATTCCCTTTTTCAATATTTCGTTAAGTACCCCAGGACCAGAATTAAAAGCGATAAAAGATTGCGTTCAAGAATTTAACGAACGTCGTATCGAAAAAGTGCCACGCAGTGAGATTTTGAAAGTAATTCAATTGTGTCAGGATCAAAAAGGTGCGAAATCACATCGCGCTAAAATTTTAATGGATCCAAACTCACATCTTGATGATAAGTCTGGAGTGAGTAAAATAATTAGAGAGATTGGTGAAAAATACAATGCGGAATCCCATCGCTTGCAAGAAGAAATGAAAAGAAAATACCCGAAACCGAGACGGTAAATAAATTCGATTGATACTGTGTCAAATTAAAAACCGGCCACTTTTGTCGGTTGTTCCAGGGAACCCCATTTAGTTCATCAGGAAAGTATTTAGCAATCGGCAGTGTTTTCATGGAGAGTACTTGCATACAACCATTGAGAGTTTTAGATTGCCAAACATGGGAATTCAAGCAAGTTGATCCTTTTTGGCCCAGGACTACCGAAGCTTCGACCAGGTGCCACTTGCTTACGCACAAATGGCAGGCAGTGTTCCTGTATGATATGCGCAGAGATTAACGCCCCTTTCAACTGGAAATATGATCAAAATATTTTGATTGAGCGATTCAATACAAAAGACGAATTTGAAATGCTAATTCGCTGCGTAAGAATCCACACATTTGCCATGTGAAAAACCACTTTTATATTTTCTCAATATAACCGACACACTTTTGTGCTGCGTTATGTTAAAAATTTTCGGTGTGCATATTGGGTTGGAGAAAAAAGAAGTTGATTTTGTCTTTGATGGCTCATAGCTCGCAATATATTTATTATCAGGCTGCGGCACAAAAGAAAAAACGCCGGGCGTGCAATAATAATCAGGGTTATCTTCGAACGTTCCAATTAAAGTCACAAGAGTACTCGCTGGGATGGTGGTATATCCTATATGATTACCAAACATAGGTTTTCCTGGTGTACGGGTATCACCAGTGCATTGTTTTGCATTTTTGAAAATCTGAACGTTATCAGAATTTTGAAGTTGAGGCAGTCGGACCAGAGTTTTGATCCACATAAACTGAAGCGCAACCCGTTAAGTCGCATGTCATGATGAGCGCTGCAGAAGTACCAATAAAGTATTTTGTAAACCGCATAATTTGCATATTCCCGCTCCCCATATCAAAGATTAATATTTAGGTTATTTTTGACTTGCTGTGTTCATTGTCACGGTATAGTTATAAAACGAATGAACATGCTGCCCCGCCACTTTTGAACCCGTTGCGGTTAGCGCATAACCAGTCGCGCTTTTGACATTATCAATCGCCGCAGAAAGTGGTTGAGTTCGCCATACCAGTATGTGTTCTGACCCAACAATTGTTTGAGGATTGCTTTGCAAACTAAAGGTGCACTGTAAATTTGTACCTTGAAAGTGACTAGTAATTCCTCCCCACCAAGAAACAAATGGAATGGCATCAATTACAATAGGTAGACCAGATCCGCCGGTATTACTCACGCAGCTCATGTTAACATTACTAACATTGCTTGAGATCGTTATCCCGCTCAAAGGAGCAGCGGTGCTTGACGCCATTGCAGATAGCGTTACGAAAGATAGCGTCAAAATCACACTTGAAGTTAAAAATTTTTTCATTGTCATTATTATCTCCTACCGGTATAAATTTATTTTTCTATTTTAATTAACTTTGATAATTGAGAATCTATTTCTGCGTATGTTAATTTTTGAGTGCATGAAGTAATCTTCACCAAATAATTATTTTTTACTGAAAGTAGAATCACACAATGCATTGGCTTAATGTTTCCAGTTGATGAAATAACTGGGAAATAAATTTGCTCGAATTTTTGACCACTTATTACCAGTGGTTTAACATCATTATCAATAACGCTAACACCATCTTTTTTTAGCTTTAAAATAACGCCACGCTTAAAATATTTTTCCGCGATTCTTGGTTTAAGAGAACTAGGCATATGCTTAGCAAAAATTACAATATTTGAAAGTTTATTTTTTTCTGGAAAAGTAAAAAAAACCGTTAATAGTGGGCCAGAACCAAGACTTTTCGGCTGATCTAACTTTTGATCTAGCTTTTTCAGAAATGTTTGGTTAAAATAAACCCAATTTTTTGGAACCAAAAAACTAATACCTAGTGGTTTATTATGATAAACATTGTTTGATACATAACCATAAATATCATTTGTGTCGGCAGCATAACCTATAGAAACACATAATAATATAAACATAAAAACAAGTAATCGCTTCATTCGTAATTTACTCCACACAATATTTGTATATATAAAATCATTTTTTATCAAATAGATGATAATAGGGTGAAAGTGCAAATGCGCCGAAATCTGTCATTCGAAAATATCGGCGATTAGCATGCACCTTTTAAACAAGAGCCAATTTCATGCTTGTTGGATCAGCGCCTTGATCTGCATTGAAATCTTCTGCTCGAATTTGAAGTTCTGATTCGACTGTAGGAAGGGGATGACTGGGCACGTTGCTAGAATCCAATTTTCCTTTGATTGCCCAATTCTCTCTTGTTCGCTGCAACACAAGGTTTCTTTCACTAAGGCTTAACGCTGCTTTCCATAGGTTTAATTTTTCTACCGGTCTTTTTTCTGCATCTATCGTTTTTTTCGTGAAAACAGGGACAGTAGCTGAAAATAAATCGTGCGCGCATTGATTAAAAAGTTCTGCATATGCTAATGCTGATGGTGATATTGCTCGCAAACTTGTTCTTCCAAATAGGGTGGTGACCGAAGTATGTGATGCATGCATAACAAACGCATCGTTACCGCCTTGTTCAAGTGGAACTCCAGTTACTACTGTAGATTGAGTTTGTTCCTTACCTCGCTTTTCTAAAATTTCAATTTGTGCTTTGATATCTTTAACCGTTGCTGTATCAGCATGATGCCAAAGATTTCGTATTCCTGATGCCTTTCTATGCATTGACAGAATTTTACCTAACTCGCTATGTTTATTTACCGCAAGTCGAAGCGTAGTGGCGTCATCACGATAGTCTGTTAACAAAATGCCGGAGATTATGTCTTTGTGTGTAACACACAAAGCCTTTTCGTCTTCCGTTAATGGATCACTTCCCAATAATTTTGGAAATAAGTCTCTTTTAATTTTTCTTGGAATTTCCTGCTCAATCTCAAGCAATTTTTCACGTGCTTCGGAATGACCGTTGTCTTTTGCTATTCGATAATGTTTTTTTGCTTCTTCTGTATTTTTAAGAACGCCGTGACCATTTTGATATAATTGACCCAAATTATAATTTGCGACCACGTGATTTGGATTGAGCTTTAACGCTTCTTGAAAACAGAGACAACCTTTTTCATCATCACGAGTTTTTCCATCAATGCCACTGCAGTATTTATGGCCCAGAGAATTCCAATCATCAGCGGTTGGGGTGGGTTTTGTTTCTGTCATTTCCATTTCGAGCAAGCGCAGTTTTGCATCTGCATAGCCATTGGCTGCTGCTTTTTCATAATGGGTTTTTGCTTTTACCAAATCCTTGGCAACGCCTTGTCCAGAGCGATGATTTTGCCCCAAGTTATAATTTGCATAAGTATGATTTGGATTAAGCTTTAACGCTTCTTGATAACAGAGATTCGCTTTTTCATAATCACGTGTTTTTCCATCAGTAGCGTTGTAATATTGAAAACCTAAAGCATTCCAATCATCAGCGGTTGGGGTTGGTTTTTTTAATTCGGCTTTTAATGCATCTAATCTGGACATAATATACACCATTGATAACAACAATTATCAGTCTAATGATCGGTATGCTATCATACCCTCAGTCAAAAATGGAACAATTTTAAACACATCAAGGACGGCCTATATGACTGAAAGGTATACTCTCCTCCCGCTATTCGACACGCTCGAGAACATCACTGACACCATTGAGCCCAGTTGGAACAACGCACCATTCTTTTGTAAAACAGATTACAAAAATGCCATCGAATTTTTAACAAGCTACAACGGCAGCCATGCCACATTCAATGCATACCGTCGTGAACTTGAGCGACTATTGCATTGGTCATGGAAAATTGCCCATAAATCTATTTGTGATTTACGTCGTGCAGATATTGAAGCGTATTTACAATTTTGTCAAAAGCCGCCTGAAAGCTGGATTGGCCTTAAAAAAGTACCACGATTTATCCTTGAAAATGCTCTGCGTGTGCCAAATCCAGAATGGCGGCCATTTGTTGTAACGATTTCAAAATCGGCCAACAGATCAGGCGAAAAAATGGAAATTAAAAATTATCTGATGTCGGAAACCGCCCTCAAAGAAATATTTGCCATCACGAGCAGTTTTTATAATTTCTTAATTCAGATTGAAGCAACAGAAATTAACCCCGTTGCCCATATTCGCCAAAAAAGTAAATTTATTCGCAAACATCAAAGTAAACCTAAAATTAGACGTTTGAGTGAATTACAGTGGGAATATGTGATTGAAACCGCAGAAATGCTTGCAAAAGAAAATGCAGATAAATATGAGCGCACTCTATTTATTTTATCCGCATTATTTTTGATGTATTTGCGTATTTCTGAATTGGCGGCAAGTAGTCGATGGACTCCGTACATGAATGATTTTCGAAAAGATAACGATGGTAATTGGTGGTTTACCGTTGTTGGCAAAGGCAATAAAGAACGTGAAATTGCAGTAAGTGATTCCATGTTAAAAGCATTGAAAAGATGGCGAACACATTTAAATTTATCACCACTTCCCTCACCTGCTGATAAATCATTTATGATACCAAAAATAAAAGGCGCTGGTGCGATTAGCAATACCTCATTTATTCGAAAAATTGTGCAGTTTTGCTTTAATAAAACCATTGATCGTTTGAATCAAGATGGATTTACTGAAGATGCTGACGTATTGTCAGAAGCAACCGTGCATTGGTTGCGACACACTGGCATTTCAGAAGATGTAAAACGCCGACCTCGTGAGCATGTCCGTGATGATGCTGGCCACAGTTCTGGCGCTATCACTGATAAATATATTGATATTGAAAGACGAGACCGTCATGCTACTGCAAAGAAAAAATTATTAAAGCAAGATGAGTGCGTTACGAATTAAATCACAAAAGTAATGGATTATTTTTATGCCAAGATTAAGCATTCTAAGAGCCTGTTTAAAATCTTTTCCGGTATGTGTACACTGATGCGCACTAAAACCGGTATAAAAAGGATTTTTTATGCGCAAACGCTACCCGAGCGATATCAGCAGAGAGCAATTTAAAAAAATTGAGCCCATATTATTAAGCGCAAGGAAAAAAACACGGCCACGTAAATTAGATTTGTATGATATTTTTTGCGCTGTTTTATATTTATTAAAAAGTGGTTGTCAGTGGCGAATGTTGCCGAGTGATCTACCAGATTGGCGAAACGTTTATGCTTATTTCCGTATATGGTCTGAAAAAAAAGAAAATGAAAATAGCTTGCTCGAACAAGTTTTAAAAAAAATTGGTTGGAGAAATTCGTATCAGCAATGGTCGGAATACGAAGACAAGCTTTTGCATCGTTGATGCGCAAAGTGTAAAAAATACAGATACTGCGGAAAATAAAGGATACGATGCGGGTAAAAAAATATCAGGAATAAAGCGTCATATTGCAGTGGATACACAAGGATTGCCGCATGCAATTCACATCACAACAGCAAATATTACTGATCGTGATGGTGCTGAAATTATGATTACAAATGAAAAAGAAAATTTATCAGATGTGAAAAATCTTTTAGTTGATGGTGGTTATACAGGCGAACCATTTGCTGAAAAAATAAAAAATATTTTAGGCGCAACAGCTGAAGTTGCAAAGCGTAGTGAATTACATAAATTTGCAGTGATACCAAAACGCTGGGTTGTTGAAAGATCATTTGGATGGTTAGAAAAACGTCGCCGATTATGGAAAAATTGCGAAAGAAAAATTAACACAAGTTTGCAAATGGTAGTTTTAGGTTTTGCTGGGTTGTTGTTAAAAAGATTTTAAACAGGCTCTTAGTCACATATTCATCATAATCTAACCCGCTTACTTCTTTGATAATTAACCCGAGCAATGCGAATCCGTAGTTTGAATACTTGAAGCGAGTTAGGTTTTCATATGTAAGTGATTTTGAAGATTGCTCTTGTAACTCAGCTTCATTTGGAAATTTGTTAGTAGCCCAATGAGGTGAATTACCATCTCGCGAAAGTCCAGCCGAATGCGATAAAAGCTGCCTAATTGTTATGTTACTTGAGTTCAATCCCTTTTTCCCTATTTTAAACCACGGTAAGTATTTCTTTATCTTGTCATCTAGATTGAGTTTTCCATGTTCGGAAAGCTGCATGATTGCAATTGCTGTAAAAGTTTTTGAAATTGAGGCGATCCGATAACAAGTATCAGGAGTTGAAGGTTTTTTTAATTCTATGTTCTCAAAACCAAAACCTTTTTTATAAAGAAGTTTTCCATTGTGCACAATACCGACTGAGATTCCTGGAATGTTTTCGTATAATATTTTATAAGGCAGCCAAGCATCAAAAACTTTTGTTGCGTATTTTATCGCTGTTTTATAATCTTTTTTCATAATTATGCCTCTTTCAGGTAATGACAGGACGCGTTCACAGATTAATATTCCTCACCAGATTTTTACATCTATGCGATCCGAATTGCTGTCTTTCTTTTGTTAAGGTAATTGTAAAACGATGGCCTACTTAGATTAAAAATTTTGCAGATTTCGTCCACCGTAATTTTTTGTTCATCGTAATATTTCAGCATCTTTTTTACTTCATCAGATTTGAGTAATGGTGGTCGACCTCCAAGGCGTCCACGAGCGCGCGCTGCTTTTAAACCGGCATTGGTTCGCTCTTTGATGAGGTCCCGTTCAAATTCGGCTAACGCACTGAAAATATGGAAAATTAGCTTGCCACCGCTCGTCGTTGTGTCGATGTTTTCTTGCAAACTTTTGAACCCAATGCCACGCTCATTGAGTTTTTTTATTGTTTCAATTAGGTGTTGCACCGATCGCCCTAAGCGATCTAATTTCCATACCACCAACACATCTTTTTCGCGCAAATAAGAGATTGCTTCTTCAAGACCTGGTCGCTCTGTTTTAACGCCACTGGCGATATCATGAAATATTTGTTCGCACCCATCACTTTTAAGCGCGTCTTCTTGCATATGTAAATGTTGATCCGCCGTTGAGACGCGAGCATAACCAATTTTCATTACCAGTTCCTTTCACTTGAAAGATAAAATTGTATAGTAAGTCATTACATGCATAAAGATATTTTATATTGAATTTTAAATGGATTTTTTAACAGTCGTTTGGTATACTTCCAACCTATTTTTGGAAAACAAGGAAGCGTTAAGTAAACGATCGTTTTAGTTACTGTTAAAATGTAGAGCAGAAACTTGTGATTTTTTTTGATTTCATGTAAAGGTGATTTAATAATACCCAATTGATTTAGGTGATTAAAATGCGTTTAGCAAAAATTATGATCGTCAGCGTATTAATATGTCTCAGTAATGCGGTATTTGCAGATGTTTTTGTTAAAAACATAAATTGTAATAACCCTGTTGTTTCTTATCGTCTTTCAACCCCAGCTATAAAACAACTTCCGGGGATCATTGAACCACCTGTTGTTTCAACCCCCACTAACACCGCAAATCACTTGGCCCCACCTACAACCCCAGTTACGCAAGAAGTTTACCAGCCACTGAACAACTACACTGTCTCGGTTATGATAGGTAAAGGAGTTCCGTTGTTTTTACCTGTTAAAGTTTTTTATCTTCTTAATGGTGGCATTAAACAATATTGTTCAGGCAGCGGTTATGTCGAGCTAATTAAAACACCTGATGGCAGCTGTGAGTGTGAATAGTATTAATGTATTATGTTTTTTTTAAATTTTTATGGAGTTCTAAGTTATGAAAAAGTTTTTTGTTACGCTTTGCGCGGCACTAATTGCATTTGCTTTCATTTCAGTACAAGCAGCATCAGTGAAAAAAACTTCAGTAAGCGCAGCTGATAATAGTGCCTTAATTGGCAGCTGGGTTAATGTGAACTCCAAAACAAATGGACTTGATAAATTAATTATTAAACAAAATGCTCATGGCGCTGTATCAATTAATGGTTTTGGTAAATGTCATCCAAAAGATTGCGCGTGGGGAAATGTTACATTAAATACTTTTAGTAAATCTCTAATAGACAAAAATATGATTTATGGTCTTGCTGTTTGGAATGTGCATCTTATAGATATTACGATGACTATTAAAAAACTTAATGCTAATGAAATTCACGCTACAGTTTTTGAGTCATATAAAGATAATTCGGGTCGTTTTAATAATTCTCATAGCTTTACTTTAAAGTTTGTGAAATAGCTTAATTCAATCCGCATAATGCTGGTGAGGTAGTCATATTCTCGCCAGTATTTTTGTCGTTTTTTTCTCTCAAAGCAACCAATTTTTTCTTTGTGTGCGCGAGTGTTATTTTATGAAAAAACCATTGTTTTTTAGTCTACTTTGTCTTTTTCTTATACCATGCATATTTTTACTTCTTTCGTATTTCAACGCACCGAAAGTTACCTCTCTCGCGAGCAAGGCAACTTATCATTTTAAATTAACGCAAGATGCATATCCTTTTGCATCGACTTTTTATAACATAACTCCCGAACATAATTTTCCTGGATACCGCTGGAGTAAAGTGATTTGTAATGGACAATTGATTAATTCTAGAGGCACAGTTGTTCGAGTGGCGCGAAACAAATCATTATACTGCTCAGTAACAACGGGTTCGGTAACACAGTACAAATCGAGTTTAGTTGCAGGTCTTGATTCGCTATATATCCACTGGTCTTCGAAGGATGTTAAATGTTCACTTTCTTCAACAGGTTTTTCTTGCACCGCTTCTTCAACTGTTAAAATTGCTTGTCGTGGTACAGTAAAAAACAGTGACCAAATCAATCTTGGACAATGGAGCATAAAACATAAAAAATCAGTTGCGGCTGAATCAAAGCATGCGCTTTTCGACTTCGGTAGCTTGAGTGTTACGCCAAACAATGTATAAAAGTATTAGTTGGGTGTGTGGGATAATAAAATCAAGGGGGGTCATAATAGTGACGATAAAAAAATTGCATATAGGGCGCCTATTGCATGTGAAGAGAGTATGCACCAACTTACGAAATATAATATCCTTACGGTCGTTTTGGATGTGTTTATTGCTCGCGCTCTGTAGCACTTGCTACTCAGATACCTTGACGCCTAGCGCAAAAACTGTTGCCAGCCGGCTTGCATTTGTAAACCAAATCGTCTCAATACTAAGTCAAAACATCCCTAATACTAATTCTCACATAACTATTCTCCACAACTACCACAGGTGTCTATACAACCACGGGATACAGCGAAAAGATGAATAACGGGGCAACTCGGGAGCACAGCTTAATGATGAATAATGTGGTAATCATCCCAAAGCATGCACAGATAGCAGGATATTCTATAAGTTCAGGCGGTTTTAACGTAAAGGCGATTACTTCTACACAAATGAAGTCTCAATTATTAGCTCCGTCATCTTCCTTACCTGCCGATGCCAGGGCATACATTTTGTCAGTCATGTCAGATGCACCTAATCCTAAAATGACTGCAACATATCGCAAGATGAACAAAGCCGCCACGGATACAAAACTGGATAAATTAAAGCTCGCTGGCGACCATCTCATCGCTGCTGAAAAAGCCGACGTCGAGTAAGTTCACCGAATTACTGCGGCAAACCAGATTACTATTGGTAATTCTATAATTTTAGGTGAGGATTAGGCGATTGATGCTATCGAAGAGGAAGAGTTAGTGTAGTTTATTGCGCGGTCAATGCCGAAGTGGCACCTGGTCGAAGCTTCGGTAGTCCTGGGTCTCTTTTCTTTGCTTCGTCCCAAAAGCGCATTAGGTCATCAAATGCATAACCGTTGAGTGTTGTAATTCCATTTTCTTTTGCAATAGTTTTAACTGAACTTAAACGGCGATCAAATTTATCGACGCTTTTTGTCAGTGTCTCTTTAGCATCAAGATCGCAAAAAATACAAAGTGAAAATACAGCGTGCATCAAATCACCAATTTCTTCTTGCAGCTTAGGTTTGTTATTCTCATTTATATTAGAGAGATGCTCATCAATTTCATCGAACTCACTTTTAATCTGCGCCATGATTTGATGTGTATTTTCCCATTTAAAACCAAATTTTTCTGCTTCTTTTTCTAAATAAGTTAATTTTTCTAATATGTTCATAAACCCCTATTTTCTACAAAACCAAAACAATACACTCACCACCACACTAATGATAATGCAGGTCGTCAATGGAAAATAAAACGAAAAATCCTGTTTTTTGATAATAATGTCTCCCGGCAAATGACCCAGGTTGAGTTTTTTTATCCACGGCCATGCTATACCGATAATAACAATCAATATTCCAATAGTAATGAGTAATCGTTGTGACATAGTTACCGTTCTTATTTTGAATTGTAATCAATATGGATTTTTATTTTTTTAATGTCATTTTTGTCGGTCATTCTAAAAACATAACTATCGGCGGGCAGTAATGATTTGCAATCCAATCGATGATTTTTGAGTGTTGCCTCTAAATGGAATCCACAACGCTTAGCAACCGCGATGCTTTTTTCATTTTCAACTTGAGTGAGAATTTGTACGCGTATGGCATCACATTTTTCAAATGCAAATTGTGTCAGCGCATTTACAAATTCAGTAACGTAACCTTTACCTTGAAATGCGGCATGAATCCAATAACCGATTTCAAATACGCGCATATCAAAATCGCTTTTCTCATTGAAGCCGGTGCATGAAATAATTTGACCGCTCTCTTTTTCAATCACAACCAATTGCAGCATTTTTAATGTATTTTTGTGGTGCGAATTAACCTGATCTTCAACAAATTGTTTTGTTGTTTCAAAGCTTGGGTCTTTCGCCCAAATCATCCATCGCTGCAATGATTCCAAAGATTGATTAATAGCTTGATTGATGCCTACTTCATCGCCCAATTGTATGGGACGTAAAATAAGACGTTCAGTTTCAATTGATTTTAATTGTAAAAGTTTATTCATCATGTTTGATCTGCTGTTTTTTTGTACGCTGCTGATAGTTTTCGTAGATTATTTTTAACAACTGTTTTGCTATATTTTCTTTAGAATTTTTTTCAATTGGAATAATTGAGTTTTCAGTGATAAGAGTAACCGCATTGTCATCAGCACTAAATCCAATATCATTTTGACTGACATCATTAACAACAATGATATCAGCACCTTTTTTTATTCGCTTTTTCTTGGCATTTTCAATAACATTTTGGGTTTCTGCGGCAAAGCCAACAGTAAATGGTCTTTTCTTTTTTGAACACACTTCAAACAAAATGTCAGTTGTTGGTATTAAGGTTAGTATGAGTGATTCTGTGCCACGTTTTATTTTTTGATCTGATTTTTTAATGGTGTAGTCAGAAACAGCAGCAACAGAAATAAAAATATCTTGCTGGTCTATTTCGCTCAAAACAGCCTCTTTCATCTCTAAAGCTGTTTCAACCGGAATGAATTTTTCACACGCGGGTTTTTCAATAGAAGTGTGAGCACTAATTAAAGTAACTTTCGCGCCAAGTCGATTTGCACTCTTCGCCAAAGCATATCCCATTTTTCCGGAACTGCGATTGCTAATGTAGCGTACAGGATCAATGAATTCACGCGTGCCACCTGCTGTAATTAAAATCTTCACATTATGGAGAAATGGTTCATGCAACATGGGAGATAAATGATCAACGATATCTAATGGCTCCATCATACGACCAGGACCAAAATCACCACATGCTTGAATGCCATTATCAGGACCTAAAAAAAGCACACCCCGTTTTTTAAGCATTTGTACATTTTGCTGTGTAGCAATGTTTTGCCACATCGCCTGGTTCATAGCTGGCGCGATTATAATAGGTGCTGTGGTTGCCAAACAAACTGTGCTTAATAAATCATCTGCAAAACCAGTTGTGATTTTAGTGATGCAATTGGCGGTTGCGGGCGCAATCAAAATAATATCTGCCCATTTGGCTAGCTGGATATGTTGCATTTCTGGTTCGAGCAATGTTTCAAAAACACGATTGGGAAGCAAAGTTTGTAATGTTAAAAGGCTGACGAATTGAGCTGCACTTTTGGTCACGACTACCTTGATATCAAAGCCATTGTCTAATAATTGTCGAATTAAATCTGGTGTTTTGTATGCGGCAATGCCACCTGTGATGCCGAGCAATACTTTTTTATTTGAGATTTTTTCAATCATGCTCATTACATTTACCATTTAATATTTTTTGAAATTACTATTTTTTCCCATTATCCTGATCTCCATACCTCATAAATGCCGCCTCACCTTTTGAGTGAAAAAGTGCGGCAGCGCCATCATTAGTTTCGATTTGTTCTAACGCATCGACGAGTGCACCAAGGATCATTGCCTTTGGGAGCTGATCCATTTTTGCTTTGATGACAAGCCCACCCAGTTCAATTTTTCGGCGGGTATCTTGTTTACGTTCTTTGAGTTTTAATAAAGCCAATTGACGCTCAAGCTTGGCAACAAGCTGTGTTTGATTTTGCATCACTTGAGTTTGTCTCATCCAAATCAGGCAGGCTCATGTGTTAACTCTTTTGCGATACTGGCGCATGCCTGACTCAGTTTTTCATTATCGAAACGATCCAAACCATGCTTGTAGGCGAGTGCCCCAATCTCTTTTTTTTTGCGCTTCTCTTATAGTAAACTCAAGTCCTTTCTAGCTTGCTCTATTCTCTCAAGAAACTTTTGTTCGCGTGCTTTAGCTGTCATAAATTGAGCATCCCTATTAATAGCCAAGAATAGGTTTTTTATAAAAACCGTCATCGTAATTTATGCCTTTTTATTTCAAACAGCAATACCGTATTTACTACTATAAAAAATAAAATAAATTTTTGAGCGATAGCGAGAAATCCAAAAATCCTGAAGGGCGCAATATACATTGCGAGCAATGTGTGCTAGTTTTTTTAAAGATCACGGAATTTAAAAAGATCGAATCAAAAAATGGCTATTGCATTCGCTAAAGTATCAGTTCACTCCAAGGGGAAAGGTTTATCCTCTGTCGGCTCAGTGTCACGGAAGCTCCGACCAGCCGCCACATGTTCGCTGAGTGATCAAGTGGCTTACTCTCAAATTGAGAAAACAGGTAATAAAAAATTAATTTTAGGTCAGGAAAAAGCACTGCATTTTGTTGCAAAAAAAATGTCGATAACAGAGGTACAAAAAAAGAAGGCCGGAGTCCTTGCTGATAAAATTGTTAAACATTACGGCAAGTCATGGCCTGCGCCATCAACAATTTTAACAACAAAAGATTATCCAGCGCCTTGTTCAATTAATTATTAGTATTGAAAAATGAAACAATAAACCCAGTTTTTTTTAAACTTTTATGAGGTTATGAGTTATGAAAAAATTACTTATTGCACTTTTTGCTTCGTTGTTTTCACTCGCTTTTATTACTGCGCAAGCAGCAGTGATAAAAAAATCTTCAGTAAGTGAAGCCGATAATAACGCCTTAATTGGCAACTGGGTTAATGTGAATTCCAAAACACGCGGACTTGATAAATTAATTATTAAGAAAAATTCTCTTGATGGCTTATCAATTAGTGCATTTGGTAAATGTCACCCAAAAGATTGCGCATGGGGAAATGTTCCATTAATTACTTATGGTAAATCAACAACTGATAAAAAAATGATTTATGGACTTGCTGATTGGAATCCTAAATTCGCAACTACAACCATGAAAATAGAAAAATTAAGCGGCAATAAAATTCGTGTTACTATTTTTACTGCATTTAAAGATAAATCGAATCGCTTCAATTACGCGCATGCCGACACTTTAAAACCTGTAAAATAATTTTATCAGAAATGTTTGCGAGATATGCATGCAAAATATAAAAAAATGGTTTTTCATAGTACTCGCAATTATTTTTTTAATATTTATTATTACTCATTACTGGCTGCCAAAAAATAATAAAGCCGCTGCGCAAATAACACCTAAAAATAGCCATATTGTGAATGATGCATCGACCGGCGCATCATTTGTTTCGCAATCTTCTTCGAAAAATTCCACACAAGCAACACACAAGCTCACAAACATTTCCCCTAATTCAGGTTCGACTTCAGGTGGTGATTCTGTTGTTATTGCAGGGACTCATTTATCGGGTATCACCAGCGTTACTTTTGGCGGCGCTCAAACACAAATCACAGCAAATTCATCTACTTCAATTACAGTCATAACACCGCTAAGTATTAATGCGGGTGCAGTTGATGTCGATGCGACAAAACCAGATGGCAATACAGTCACTTTAGGAACATATAATTATATTATCGTGCCGCCCAGCATTAACGCTATTTCACCAAATTCAGGTTCAACAGGCGGTGGAGATTCAATCACAATCACTGGCAATAATTTATTAAATGTTATGCGTGTTACGTTCGATAGCGCAAGTAGTAAAATTATTTCAGATACAACAACTGCTATTACAGTACAAACACCGCCTCATAACACTACAGGAGCTGTTAATGTAGTTGTTAAAACAGCCGGTGGCAATGCAACAGACTCGAAAGCGTATCACTATCTTCTTTTACCGCCGACTATTAGTGGTATTTCTCCAGCATCAGGTTCAATAAACGGTGGCAATTCAGTTACTATTTCTGGTGCTCATTTGTCAGATCCAGTCAGTGTTACTTTTGACGGAGAAAGTGCAGCACTTATTACAAATACTGCAAGCTCAATCACTGTAACCACACCATTACATAGCGCGCAGGGTACGGTCGATGTTGTTGTAACAACATCGGGCGGCACAACAACAGATTCAGGTGCATATACCTATTTTATTCCTGCACCTATTATTTCTCGCATTTCTGCAACGTCTGGTTCAACATCGGGCGGTGATTCAGTCACTATTTTTGGCAAGCATTTATCAGATGCCACTGGCGTTACCTTTGGTGGTCAAAGTGCATCTATCGTAGCAAGTACAAGGCATACAATTACAGTCACAACACCGCCTAATAACGTAAGCACTGTTAATGTGGTTGTGACAACAAAGGGCGGCAGTGCAACCAGCGCACAAACTTATGCGTATGTTGTTCCAACGCCAACTATTACAAGCATTGCTCCAAATAGTGGTTGGACAGACGGTGGTGCATCAATAACTATAACGGGCGCAAACTTTTCAGGCACAACCAACGTGAGCTTTGGTGGTGTGAACGCACCATCCTTTGCAGTAAATAATGACGGTACTGCGATAACAGTGGTTACACCACCGCATGTCGCGGGCACTTACCCTATCATTGTATCAACAGCAGGTAGCGTTTCCGCAACAACGAATGCAAATCAATATACTTATAATATTCTGCCTCCTACTGTCACGGGCATTACACCAATATCCGGTGGAACAGAAGGGGGTGAGTCGGTATCGATTTTTGGCACTGACTTGTCGACAACAACCAATGTTATTTTTGGCGGAATCGGTGTACCTTTTTACGTCGTAAGTCCAACTGAAATTACAGTGACAACGCCAGCAAGCAATCCGGGAACTGTGAGTGTCGAAGTGATAACCAGCGGTGGCTCTGACTACAGTCCGCAACCCTACACTTACGTGGTTCCATTTGAAACAATTAACCGTTCTTATCGAACTATCCCAGGTAAAACAATACCTGTCGAAAAAAAAACGTAAATCATAACGTGATGATAAATGGATAGCGTGGACTTTATTAATTGTTGTTATGCTTATTACATCTGGAAATATTAGCATATTAATTTGGAAAAATTATTGGACGCAGTTTTTCTATTCAGCGATTCAGCGATTCAGCGATTCAGCGATTCAGCGATTCAGCATCTAGACGATAAAAAAATATTAACAGGAATGGGTGAGTTTTTTATTATTATTGCATGCGAGGTTCTAGCAATGTGCTTGAATATTTATTTCAGCGGATTGCTTTGTTTACGCTGGCGTAAGTGGTTGACACATCATTACATCGATCATTGGGTTGATCATGATCATAGTCATGCATCTACGCCATTGGATAATCCTGCAATGGCTTTTAATTTGTTTATGGGATTTTTTTTCGCCTGAGTTTATTTTGCATTTCTGCCGGTAAAAATTGAGATTAATTTTATTCTATCCAGTACTTTCAGAATTAAATGTACTCTGAAGCATTCAATCCTCTTTGATTTTTTACTTTTGATGGTCGCGCTGTTGATAAAGAAGGTAGCACAATTGATTTTATGTTATCTGAAAAACGTGATAAAGCTTCAGCTACAGATTTTCATATCAAAGCAATTGGATCGAATGACATGCCAGAAAAAGTGACGACTGATACAAGCCGATCAAATGTTGCGGCATTAAATTTAATTAACTCCCAACTTATGAAACTATTTTTATTTGGATGCGTATTTATGAATATTCACGTTCGTCAAATTAAATATTTAAATAATATTGTTGAGCAAGATCATCGTGGAATTAAAAAAATTACAAAACCGATGATGGGTTTTAAAGCGTTTCATTCTGCAGAGGCAACTTTATCTGGAATTGAATTATGCCGAATATTGAAAAAAGGTCAGCACATTAAGTCTGAAAATTCACATGCACTTGAACAGTTTTATGCGTTGGCAGCCTAGTTGCATCCAGGAAAAATTCGCTTGTGATTTTTTTGGAAAAAATTAAAATTTTCGACAGAGCCC
>Ga0210044_10003196_pt1 | contig 23550 bp, 22 predicted proteins | sample CryGey13umfilter_2_FD_183959 | JGI IMG/M metagenome (GOLD analysis project Ga0210044, IMG submission 183959) | Groundwater microbial communities from aquifer in Utah, USA - Crystal Geyser 4/9/14 3 um filter (SPAdes) (version 2) | ecosystem: Environmental > Aquatic > Deep subsurface >... | reverse complement strand
ATTGATGTTACGCAGCAAGAACCAGTGGCGCGATATATATGTCACGGTTGCGCCGCAGAAACCGGAAAATTGAAATTTTAGAGCCGTTTGATAGGCGCTGAACAGATAAGAACCCGTCCAAAAGATTGGCAAAATGGGCAGCCAACGGTGGCGCAAATCTGCGATTTGCGCGGGCCTTGCTCCACCTGCCCCGTTTTTCGGATAGACTCTAAAAAATGGCGTCAGCCAAATTTCAGCACGACATAAATGTCGTGCTACGGTGTATCGCGTAACATCAGTTATTTAACGACGATGTAGACGACAAAATCGCCGCCAAAGGGCTTGCCGACATCGTCAAACCAAGCGTAATGCGCTACATACTCACCAGGTTTTGACGGAGCTTGTAATAGCAGGGTAATTTCGATAATTTGACCGGGGGCGACAAATTTGCTCGCGTCTAGTTTGATTTTGTAGGAGTCGCGGGTGAGTTCAGCAGGGCCGGCCCAGGGCAGGAAGGAAAAGCCGTCATCCCAGGTGCAAGTGCCGGTATTTTGCATACGCCAGGTTTTGTAAAATTGATCACTGGCAGGCAGGACGGTGCCATCTGGAATGGTGATATCGGCGACAAAGGCCGAGTTTTTGCACAACGGCCCGGTGCTGCCACCGCCTTGTCCCACCGGCGTGACGCTGGGAATAACGGTGGAAGAGCCGCCCGTTACGATGGCTCCCAACGTGGGCGACGCTCCGGCGACAAGGCCGCCCAAAGTCGGCGTAGATTCAAGTATCAGCGGCAATGTTGGGCTGGCATCAAGAGTCACTTGCACCAGCGCGGCCTGCGTGGGCGCTTCGGTGGCCGTCGCCGCCAGCGTAGGGGTAGATAAAGAAGCGATTTCCGTCAGTTGAGCGCGGGCAGTTTCTGCCGCAACGGTGTAAACCGCCGCCAAGTCTTGCGGGGTCGGAGTGGCCGCGGGCGCCTGTCCGAGGGTACAAGACGCCAGCAACATGGCGCTCAGCCCCAACGCTAGTTTGGCAAAGATGTTTTTTGTAAACATAGAACCTCCAAAGTATCGGTGATTATATCGCATAGGCTTTACTGGCACGTCCAGTTGAAGATGACTCTATCCATTTCGGCATTATTTGGCGAGTCGATGTACAGGCTAATTTTTCGATCAACGCCTTCGACCGCGTCAGATTTGAGAATCCAACTCCAACTGACGATTTTTTTACCCGCATCGGAAAAATTCAACTTGCCGCTTTCAGGCTTGGCGCCATCATAAGGATATTGATTCCAGTGATAGAGAACTTCACCAGGGGCGTTGACGGATACGGTGGCGGTGACGGTATAGGTTGCGCCGCCAGCGGCTGTGCAACCTTCCTTGGGAGTGCGTTCCAACAGATAGACGACACTGGTAACGCTGAAGGCGCGTTCCGGCTTGGCGGCGACGGTGATTTGGGCAATCAGCGACGAGTCGTATTCGCCCACGCCAAAACTACCGCCGTAGGGCGTGGCAATGCGCCAATAGCCAGTGTAAATGCCATCAACAAGCGGCGCGGTCATGTCTATCGCCAGCGTAATGCTATCGCCGGGATAAACAGACCGCGTCAGAGGCAGGCTGGTAACGGTAGTCATGCCGTCGCCGCTAACCAAAGTCAATTTGTAGGTACTATCCCATACGCACCCGCCCAGATTGGCAATCGTCCAGGTTTTGGTGAAAACAGCGCCAGGGATGTAAATTTTACCGTCGGCAATGGTCTCGCCCATAAATTGAGCGGCATAGCAGGGTTTTTGCGGCTGACCGCCGGTGGCCGGCAAACTGGTGGGGGAAGGCAGAAAAGTGGGTGTGATTGCAAGCGTGGGAGCTGGCGCTGGCTGCGTCGATGCTGGGGTTGCCAAAGCAGATTGGGTGGCGTAGCGGGCTTCCACCGTTTGCACGGCATTGGTGGCAATTGCAGATGTATCCACAGATGGGGCGCAGGCGCTGAGAAAGATTGCCAGGGCAAGCGTCCAAGTTTGAATTTTTGTTTTCATAGAATATCCTTTCCTTCAGAAGCGCCTCATTATAACAAAAAGAATTTTAGGTTAATTTTGTCCACAATTGGCAGTTTCTGGTGATACCCTGCATCTTTGCTCCGCCATGCAAAAGCGACATAAATGTCGCGCTACGTTGGCGGAGTGCAAAATCTTTGCGAAGCACCCTGCAAAGGGCCTGATTTTGCTCGAAAGTCGGGAGACTTTCGACTCCATCCCTGACAAAAATGCATACCAATTGGTAGTTTCTGGTGATACCCTGCATCTTTGCTTCGCCGTGCAAAAGCGAGATAAATGTCGCGCTATGTTGTGCGAAAATTGGCGGCTTGCGGGTAAGCAGGCGGTCTCTCTGGAAGGCTTAAAATTCAAACGCTGGCCGTTGCGCCAGCGTTTGAATTTGGTAAAAGTCATGTGCGCTTATGCAGGCGCGTTTTCGGGCTTTGCGCCCGCCATCCATAAACCAAGTTGTTCGCGGGTGACTTTTTTGGCATCCACCACCGCCACAATCTGGCCGTGATAGAGAACCGCGATGCGGTCGGATAGCGACATGATTTCATCCAATTCGGCAGAAACCAGCAACACGGCTACACCTCGGTCGCGCATGGCAACGATTTCTTTGTGAATATACTCGATTGAGCCAACATCCAGCCCGCGCGTGGGCTGGTTGGCAATCACCAGTTTGACGGGACGGCTGAGCTCGCGGGCAACAATCACTTTTTGCTGGTTGCCGCCAGAGAGTTTTCCCGTCGCCAAGTAGGGCGAGGGTGTGCGAACATCGTAGGCTTCAATCAATTTGCGGGCGTTTGCATCCACCGCCAACGGTTGCAAGACGCCACGCACGCCAAAAGGCGGCTTGTAGTAATCGCACAAAATCATATTGTCAGCGATAGAGTAGCCCAGCACCAAACCGTGGCGCTGACGGTCTTCGGGGATATGCGCCAGGCCGGTGGCGGTCATGGCGCGCGGCGAGTGATTGGTCACATCACGCCCGGAAAGGGTAACGTGACCACCTTCAGTGTGGCGCAGGCCGGTCAGCGCCTCAACCAGTTCCGTTTGACCGTTGCCCTGCACTCCGGCGATCCCCAAAATTTCCCCAGCGCGCACGTCAAAAGAGACGCCGCGCACAGACTCCAGGTTACGCATATCACGGACGCGCAAATCGTTAACGGAGAGAACGGTTTCCTGAAGTTGAGCGTCAGTTTTATCAACGGTGAGAATCACTTCGCGGCCAACCATCATCGCGGCCAGCTGTTGTTCGGTTGCTTCGTGCGGGTTGGCAGTTCCAACGACCTTTCCGGCGCGCATGACGGTGATACGGTCTGCAATCGCCAGCACCTCGCGCAGCTTATGGGTAATGAAGATGATGGAGACCCCGCGCTTGGTCAGTTCGCGCATAATCTGAAACAGGTCATCGGCTTCCTGCGGGGTCAATACAGCGGTAGGCTCATCCAGAATAAGAATGTTGGCCTTGCGGTAAAGCGCTTTGACAATTTCAACGCGTTGCTGTACGCCAACAGGCAAGTCTCCAACCAGCGTATCGGGATCAATATCCAGCCCATACTGGCGCGAAAGCTCACGCACACGCGCCGAAACTTCCTTGCGATCAAGTTTTGCCAGAGGAAATTCATTTGGGTGGGCGCGATGGTCAGTTTCAGCGCCGAGCATGATATTTTCAGTAACGGTAAAAACCGGCACCAGCATGAAGTGTTGGTGAACCATGCCAATGCCACTGCGAATCGCTTCTTTGGAGGATGACAGCAAAAGCGGCACGCCATTGACGGTAATTTCGCCCGCATCGGCGCGATACAGGCCATAGAGAATGTTCATCAGCGTAGATTTACCAGCGCCGTTTTCGCCCAACAGGGCATGAACTTCGCCATGGCGCAAGGTGAAATTTACGTCATCATTAGCTAAAACGCCGGGAAATTGTTTGGTAATGCCTTTGGCTTCCAATACCACTGAATTTTCGGTCATTTTGGGCCTCTTACTTTTCATACGGGACGCCATCGGCAGCAGGCGGGGTGGTCTTGCCAATGATGCCGGTCAAGATGAGCATGGTCAGCAGATAGGGCGCCAGACCAACGATGTAAGATTGTTGTAAAAAGGCCCATTGCGGCGGAATAAAATCACGGAAAAATTGCAAGTTGATTTGCAATGCCTGCGCCGCGCCAAAGACCAGCGCCGCTGCCCAGGCGCCAAAGGGTGTCCAGTTGCCGAAAATCATGGCGGCCAGAGAGATAAATCCACGCCCGTTGGTCATCAGCGGCTCGAAGGATGGCACTGATTCGAGCGTAAAGTAGGCCCCGGCCAGCCCGGCCATCATGCCGCCGATGACGACGTTGATGTAGCGCGTCTGATTGACGTTAATGCCGACGGTATCCGCCGCCTTCGGATGTTCGCCGACGGCGCGGGTACGCAGCCCCCAGCGGGTGTAGGTAAGCACATAGTGGCTGATGATCACCAGCAAAACAGCGGCAATCGCAATTGGCTTCTGGTCAAAGATTTTGCCGAGCGCAACGGCTACATCCAAACAACCCTGTGAACCGCCACAGACCGCGGCCAGCGCATCGCCAACGGGAATGTGAATGACCGGGAGCAGGCCTGGCGCGTGCGGTACGTTGCCACCAAAAATGCTTCCTTTTTCAAAGAAAAGTTGGCGGTTGAGAAAACCGGTAATTCCTACTGCCAAAATATTGATGACCGTGCCGCCGATAATCTGATCCACTTTGAAAGTGATGGAGAGCCAGGCGTGCAACAAACCCATCAGGCCGCCGGAGAAGATGGCGGCAACGACGCCCAGAATCAGGCTGAGCATGGGGGCAAATTCCAAAATTGTATTCATGTAAATGGCGGTCAGCCAGCCAAAAAAGGCCGCCGTCAGCATCATGCCTTCGATGCCGATGTTGACAACGCCGGAACGCTCACAAAAAATTCCAGAAAGGGAACCCAGCGCCAGCGGCGTTACTACTGTCAGCGTGGTCGCCAGCATACTGGCAATAATCACCAGCGGAGGCGTATGCGCTCCGCCAATCATCACAACGACGCCAAAGAGGATAATGATAATCAGGCCAATGAAACTAAACCGTCTCCAATCCATAATTTTCTCCTAGCCGCCCCAGCCGCGCGTCAGAATGAGCCGGTCTTCTTTGGCTTTGATGCGGTAGATATAGCGCACGATGGCATCGGCGGCCACAAACAGCAGAATGAGCGCCTGAATGACCGAGATGATATCCACAGGAATTTGGGTGAGGAATTGCATCCGCGAGCCGCCGTTGCGCATGGCGGCAAAAAGGAAGGAGGCCAGTACCACGCCAAGTGGGTGAGTTTTGCCCAGCAGGGCGATGGCGATGGCGTCGAAGCCGTAGCCGCTGGAAAAGCCGAGTTCGTGCCGGTAGTTAAGTCCGGTCACCTCAATCGCCCCAGCCATGCCTGCCAGCATTCCAGAGAGCGCCATTGTCAGGACAAGCGTGCGTTTGACGTTGATGCCAGCATATTTAGCCGCATCCGGGTTGGCGCCGACGGTGCGAATCTCAAAACCGAGGGTGGTTTTCCACAACAACCACCAGATGAGAAACGCCATCAGCAACGCCAGAAAAAAACCCCAGTGGACACGCAGTCCATCGAAAAGAACCGGGATGCGCGCGCTGACAGCGATTTCGGGCGTGCGGGCGATGACGTTGGTGGGGGTTTTGTCTTTCATCGGCCCGTTGAGCAGAAAACTGGTCAGGTTGAGGGCGATATAGTTCATCATGATGGTGTTGATGACTTCGTGCCCGCCAGCAAACGCCTTGAGGGCACCAGGGATGGCGCCCCAAAGTGCGCCCACCAACATACCAAACCCAATCACCAGCGGAATGTGAACGGCAGCAGGCAGGTCGAAGCCCAACATACCCGGCAGAGCATAACCAACCCACGCGGCGGCCACTGCGCCCAGCGCCAACTGTCCCTCAGCGCCGATGTTGAACAGGCCGCCCTTGAAAGCCAACGCAACTGCCAGCCCGGCGAAAATGTAGGGCGTTGCCCAAATAGCAGTCTCGCTGATGGCTTTGGCGCTGCCGAACGCGCCCTGCATCAGGCCAATATAGGCGGCAAAGGGGTTGCCGCCCACCAGGGCAATAATCACGCCGCCCAAAACAACAGCGGTAAAGATTGCCAGGACGGGGATGAGCGTGGCATCCAAAACGGATTTCCAGATGCGACGTCCCAAGCTGGCGGGTTGATGTTCTTCTGGGGTCTGCATGTTGTTGTTACTTCCTCTGTGGAAAAAGATGAATGGCAGTAATTATAACTTTGTTTTGCGCTACAACTCCAATCCCGCGACGTGGAAAGACAAAGAAAAAATAGAGAGACAGGGAAACATGAAACTGGTAAACTGGGATAAACTAAAATGCAAGGAAACGCCATGAAACAACTCCTCCAAAATTTAAAGAACGGACAAACCACCGTTGAAGAAGTTCCCGTCCCCACGCCGCGCGCCGGGCAGGCCCTGGTGCAGGTGGCCGCATCGCTCGTTTCGGCTGGAACCGAGCGTATGGTGGTCGAATTCGCCGAGAAAAACCTGCTCGGCAAGGCGCGCTCGCGCCCCGATTTGGTGCGCCAGGTGCTGGATAAAATGTCGCGCGAGGGCGTTGTTCCCACCCTGCAGGCCGCCTTCAACCGCCTCGACAGCCCCATGCCGCTCGGCTACTCCTCCGCCGGGACGATTGCGGCGCTGGGCGCGGGGATGGATGGCTTTCACGTTGGGCAGCGTGTGGCCTGCGCGGGCGGCGGCTACGCCGTCCACGCCGAGTACAACCTCGTGCCACGCAATTTGCTGACGCCGCTGCCCGACGCGGTGGATTTTGACTCAGCCGCGTTCACCACGCTGGGGGCGATTGCCCTGCATGGATTCCGGCTGACGGAGGCGCAGTTGGGCGAAAATGTGGCCGTAATTGGGCTGGGTCTGCTCGGCCTGCTGACGATTCAACTCGCCGCCGCAGCCGGGTGCCGCGTTTGGGGAACGGACACCAACCCTCAGCGGGTGAGGCTGGCGAAGCAGCTCGGGGCGGCAGCCTGCCTGCGCGCCGAGGCCGTCGACTCCGCCTCCGCCTTTACCGCCCAGCGCGGCTTCGACCGCGTCATCATCTGCGCCGACACAAAATCCGCCGACCCGGTGGAACTGGCCGGGGCAATTGCCCGCGACCGCGCCAACATTGTGGCGACCGGCGCGGTGGGGCTGACTTTGCCGCGCAAAATTTACTACGAAAAAGAGCTCAATTTCATCAACTCGCGCTCCTACGGCCCGGGGCGCTACGACGCCAATTACGAAGAAAATGGCCGCGATTATCCGCTCGGCTATGTGCGCTGGACGGAGGGCCGCAACTTTGAAGCAGTGGTGAATTTGATTGCGACTGGAAAATTGCAAATTGCGCCCCTGATTACGCATCGCATCGCCATTGAGCAAGCGCCCGAAGCCTACGAAATTATCACCGGCAAGAAGAAAGAACCGTTTTTGGGCGTGGTCTTGACATATCCAGTTAGCCAGTTAGCCAGTTATCCAGTTAGCCAGTTAGCCAGTTCAACCGCCCAACCGGAAAACCGGACAACCGCCCAACCGGAAAACCGGACAACCGCCCAACCGAACAACCGAACAACCGGACAACCGCCCAACCGGGAAACCGCCCAACCGCACAACCGCACAACCGAACAACCGGTAAACCGACTAACCGTGGGCGTGCTCGGGGCGGGGCTGTACGCCAACGCCACACTGCTGCCCGCGCTCAAAAAGCTGAAAGAAGTCGAACTGGTCGGCATCGCCTCGACAGGCGGGCTGCACGCAGCGCATTCCGGCAAAAAATTCGGCTTCCGCTACGCTTGCTCGGACGAGGCGCAAATTTTGAACGACCCCGCCATCAACACCGTGTTGATTCTCACCCGTCACGACACGCATGCCCATTTGGCGGTGAAAGCCCTGCAGGCGGGCAAACACGTTTTTGTGGAAAAACCGCTGGCAGTTGATAGTGGTCAGTTGACAGTTATCCGTGAACAACTGTCAACCACCAACCAACAACTGCTAACGATTGGTTTCAACCGCCGCTTTGCGCCGCTGGCCGCGCAACTTGCCGCGCACTTTGCCAACCGCGCAGAAGCGTTGTACATGCACTACCGCGTCAACGCCGGCTACATTCCGCTCAATCACTGGACGCAGGACCCGCTGCAGGGCGGTGGACGCATCATCGGCGAGGCCTGCCATTTTATTGACTTTTTCACCTTTTTGGCCGGTTCCGCGCCGGTTGCCGTGCGCGCCGCCGCGCTGCCAGATGGCGGCAAATATCGCGCCGACAACGTGACGATGACTTTCACATTTGCCGATGGCTCGCTGGGCGTGTTGGATTATCTCGCCAACGGCGACAAATCCTTCCCCAAAGAGCGGGTCGAAGTTTTCTGCGGCGGAAAGATCGCCGTGCTGGATGATTTTCGGCGGCTGGAAACGGTGCAAGATGGCAGGAAGAAAGAGAAAAAGACCAGCCAGGACAAAGGTCATCTGGCCGAAATGCAAGCACTCGTGCGCGGAGTTTTGACCGGAACGCCGCCCATCCCCTACGCGCAACTGATTGGCGTCACCCAGGCCGCTTTCGCGGCGGTGGACTCCGTTCAGCAAGGCGGCGCGCAGGTAAAAATCGAACAGTAGAAATTCACCCTTTCCAGGAGTCTCCCATGCATCTGACTGGCATCTACGCCCCCATCGTCACCCCCTTCCACGCCGACGAAACCATCAACTACCCGGTTTTGGCCGACCTGATTGAATTTCTCATCGAAAACGGTATCAGCGGCCTGGTGCCTGGCGGCACCACCGGCGAAGTCTACGCCCTGAGCGAAGCCGAACGGCTGGAACTCTTTCAGTTTGTCAAAGAACAGGTCAAAGGGCGGGTCACGCTCATCGCCGGAACCAACTCCGGCGCCACGCGCGATGTCATCCGCTACTCGCAGGCCGCCGAAACCATCGGCTACGACGCGCTGATGGTGGCCGTGCCGCCCTACTCGCGCCCCACCCAGCGCGAGCTGCTGGCGCATTACCGCGCCGTCGCCCAAAGCGTCAGCATTCCCATCACGCTCTACAATTTTCCCTGGCGCGCCGGAACGGAAGTCGGCTACGATGTGCTGGACGGCCTGCTCGACCTGCCCAATGTCATCGGCATCAAAGAAGCCTCCGGCGAGATGAGCCGCGTCTACGAATTCCGCCTACGCTACGGCGAGCGCTATCAGATGATTTGCGGCTCGGACGACCAGGCGCTGGATTATTTTCTGTGGGGAACGACCGCCTGGATTGGCGGCGCGGCCTCCTGCGCCCCGCGTCAGCACGCCGCCGTGCTGGAAGCCGCGCTGCAAGGCAACTTCTCCGCCGCCCGCGCCGCCATGCAAAAACTCCTACCGCTGATACGCAACCTGGAAAGCGGCGGCTACACTCAAAAAGTGAAGCGCGGCTGTGAACTGCTCGGCTTCGCCGTTGGCGCGCCGCGCCGCCCGCTGCTGCCTCTGCCCGCAGCCGACCGCGCCGAATTTGAACAGATTTTTAAGAGCATTTAACCACGAAGTCAACGACGGAACACGACGGAAAATCTTTTAATGGTTTTCCATTGTGCTCCTGCGTTACCGTTGTGGTTAATCTTTTCGATAGATGGAGGCCGCGATGAAACGCATCCCATTTTTGGACTCTCACACTGGCGGCGAGCCGACCCGCTTAATCAGCGAAAACTTCCCCGACCTGGGCGCTGGTTCCGTTGCCGAAAAATTATTCCGCCTCGAGCAAAATTTTGACACCTTCCGCAGCCAGGTACTCAACGAACCGCGCGGCGCGGATGTGCTGGTTGGCGCGCTGCTGGTGCAACCCGCCGACTCAACCTGTCAGTTGGGCGTCATCTACTTCAACAACGTCGGCTACCTGGGCATGTGCGGGCACGGCACCATCGGCCTGATGGCTTCGCTTTCCTACCAGGGCAAAATCACGCCCGGTGCCTACCGCATCGAAACTTCGGTGGGAGTCGTCGAAGCCACGCTCCACCCCGCCCAAAAAACGCCAGAGAACGCGGCTTCCTACCCCAACCGCGTCTCCGTCCGCAATATTCCGTCCTACCGCCTGCTGAAACATCTCGCCGTGCAAGTAGACGGGCAAACCCTGCATGGCGACGTAGCCTGGGGCGGCAACTGGTTTTTTCTGTGCCACGACCACGGCCTGGAAGTTTCCCCGCAAAACCTGGAACCGCTGACCGACCTGGCCTGGCGCATCCGCGCCGCCTACACTCAAATGGGCATCACCGCCCCCGACGGCCATGCCATTGACCACGTGGAACTCTTCGCGCCCACACCGCGCGCCGACAGCCGCAGTTTTGTGCTTTGCCCCGGCAAAGCCTACGACCGCTCGCCCTGCGGCACCGGCACCAGCGCCAAACTGGCCTGCCTCGCCGCCGATAAAATCATCCGCGAGGGGCAAACCTGGCGGCAGGAATCTGTCGTCGGCAGCATCTTCGAGGGCCGGGTACAAATTCAGGGCGAAGCAATCATCCCCACCATCACCGGCGAGGCCTGGGTGATGGCCGAGGGGCAGTTGCTGGTGGATGAACGAGACCCGTTCGCAAATGGCATTAAGTAACTGATGTTACGCGATACACCGTAGCACGACATTTATGTCGTGCTGAAATCTGGCTGACGCCAATTTTTAGAGTCTATCCGAAAAACGGGGCAGGTGGAGCAAGGCCCGCGCAAATCGCAGATTTGCGCCACCGTTGGCTGCCCATTTTGCCAATTTTTTGGACGGGTTCTTATCTGTTCAGTGCCTATCAAACGGCTCTAAAATTTCAGTTTTCCGGTTTCTGCGGCGCAACCGTGACATATATATCGCGCCACTGGTTCTTGCTGCGTAACATCAGTTAAGTAACTGCTGTTACGCGGAACATCGTAGCACGACATTTATGTCGTGGCTAAAAATTGGCTGACGCCAATTTTTAGCCACCTGAAGCCGATCAAACGACCCTGTGATGAAGAAAAACGCGCGTCTCCGATTTTCCCGGCACAACCGCGACATAAATGTCGCGCCACAGGGTTCTTGCTGCGTAACATCCGTTAAGTAACCGCCACTTCGGGAGAAAACCATGACCATCAAAACCGACATTCTGATCATCGGCGGCGGCTCCATCGGGCTAAACTGCGCCTACGCCCTGCTCCAGAGCGGGCGCAGCGTCACCCTGCTGGATGCCGCCGAAATCGGCGCGGGCAGTTCGAGCGGCAACGCCGGGCATATCGTCCCCAGCCACATCATTCCGTTGGCCGCGCCAGGCGTCATCCCCGCCGCGCTGAAGTGGCTGCTCGACCCTGCCAACAGCCCCTTCGGCCTGAAAATCAGCGCCGACCCGGCCTATTTGCGCTGGTTGATGCAATTCGCCGCCGCCTGCACCGAAGAAAACGTGCGCCGCGCCATCCCGGCCTTCAAAGCGCTCGGCCTGCTCAGCGCTGGAAAATTTAGCGAAATCATCGCCGCCGAAAATTTCGACTGCGCCTACGCGCCAACCGGCCTGCTTTTTCTCTACCAGACCGAAGCCGCCTTTGCCGGCGGCAAACACGAAGCCGAAATTCTCCAGCAAAACGGCCTGCCCGCCGAAATTTTGAATCGGGAGGCGGTCCACGCGCGCGAGCCGCTCGCCCGCGCAAGCGTCCTCGGCGGCGTGCATTTCACCGGCGACGCCTCGCTCCACCCGGCGGAATTTTTGCGCCTGCTCCGGCAGCGGGTACTCGCCCTCGGCGCGGACTTGCGCCCCAATACGCCGGTCACCGGTTTTGAAACGCAAAACGGAAAAATTACCCGCGTGCATACCCCCGCCGAAGAGTTTGAAGCGGCGCTGGTCATTCTCGCGGCTGGCGCCTGGTCGCCAGCCGTGGCGCGCGGCCTGGGGCTGACTCTGCCCATTCAGCCGGCGCGCGGCTACAGCCTGACGGCCAAAGCCCCCAGCGTTTTGCCGCGCCAGGCGCTTTTACTTGGCGAGCGCAAAGTCGCCATCACCCCCCTGCGGGGGGCTTCCCCGCTAAAAAATCGGCTGCGCTTCACCGGGCGGCTGGAAATTGGCAAAATGTCCACCACGCCCAACCCGCGCTGGCTGGCCGCCATCGAGCGCGCCGCGCGCGAATACCTTCAGTTGGATGAAAAGTTGGAGATTGAAGAAACCTGGGCCGGACTGCGCCCAACCACCCCCGACGGCCTGCCGATAATCGGCTTTGCGCCGCGCCGCGCGAATTTGATTCTCGCCACCGGCCACGCCATGCTGGGGCTGAGCCTGGGTCCCGGCACCGGCGCCGTCGTCGCCGCGCTGGCAAACGGACGCGCCCCGGCTTTTGACCTGCGTCCATTTGCCGCGCAACGCTTTTAGACTGTTCCTCTGGCGATTACCCACATCTTTGCTCCACCCTGGCAGAAATGTTGCATAACGTAGCGCGACATTTCTGCCGCTTTTGTCCACAGAACGGAAATTGGCAGCTTGTGGGTAATCACCCGTGTTTTTCCTCTCCAAAATTGAGCGCTGGGCATTTATAATCACAGCGCAAATCAGCCTCCAGCTGTAACTGCTCAGCCGCAGTGTTTCGTTGGACTAAAGTCCTGTCTCAGCTCATGAAAGTCTGCTAAAGCGGACTCGTTGCGCCAGTCCGAAGGGCTTCCACATACTGAGCAGGCGGCTTCAGCCCCGCGGAACTGAGCAATTACCGCCAACTTTCGTAGCTGCCTGCCTGTGGCGATTTGCGCCGTTTCGGTGGGCAAGACCCCATGCGGGGGCAAGCGCCCTGCCTCAGGAAAAACAAGTCCGCTTAAGCGGACTTCCGCAACGGAATAAGGCAGGACTTTAGTCGCGGGCAGGTAATTACCAACTTTCACTCACTTGGAACTGTTTATGAACACTCAGCGAAAAATCACTGACGACCTCGACGCCCTGCTCAACACACTACCCACCAGCATTGTTGATGCCGTTCATGCAGCCAACCACTACGACAAACTGCTGGAAATCATTCTCGACCTGGGACGCGCGCCCACTGCCCGCTTTGTGGATGGCGAAATCACCCTGCGCGAAAGCGAAATCACTGCCGAAGAACTGACGCACGTCGTCAAAGGCCTCGGCGATTTTGACGCCGACAACCGCGCTGGCATTGAGCGCACCCTGCACCGCATCTCCGCCATTCGCAACCGGCGCGGACGTATTGTCGGGCTGACATTGCGTGTTGGGCGCGCGGTATATGGCACCATTGAAATCATTAAGGATATGATCGAAAGCGGCCAATCAGTGCTGATTCTGGGCCGCCCCGGCGTGGGCAAAACCACCCTGCTGCGTGAGGCCGCTCGCATCCTGGCCGAGACCAGGCGCGTTGTCATCGTGGATACTTCCAACGAAATCGGCGGCGACGGCGATGTGCCGCACCCCGCCGTTGGCAAAGCCCGCCGGATGCAGGTCAAAGTGCCAACACTTCAACATGAAGTGATGATTGAAGCCGTCGAAAACCACAACCCCGAAGTCATTGTCATTGACGAAATTGGGCGTGAGCTGGAAGCCCTGGCTGCCCGTACCATTGCTGAACGCGGCGTGCAACTCATCGGCACGGCGCACGGCCAAACGCTGGATAATCTGCTTCAAAACCCGACGCTCTCCGATCTGGTGGGCGGCATCGAAGCGGTGACGCTCTCTGACGAGGAAGCCCGCCGCCGTGGCACACAAAAAACCGTTTTAGAGCGCCGCGCTCCGCCAACCTTTGATGTGCTCATCGAAATTCAGAGCCGCGACCAATTCGCCATCCACGCGGATATCACTGCCGCCGTAGACGCCTTCCTGCGCGGCTATCCGCTTCAGCCCGAAGTCCGCACCCGCGAAGCCGACGGCAAAATTCGGGTTGAGAAAGCTGCGCCAGCCGCGGTGGCAACAAATCTGCGCGGAAATCGTCTCGCTGACAGCGGACGACAGGCAGCGGAGGAACGCGGAGCATTCGCGCTCAAGCGTCCATCGTCTCTTGCCGAACCCGCTCCGGCGGCGAGTTCCAGGCTCCAGCCCGTCAAAATTTACCCCTACGGCGTGGCGCGTAACCGGTTGATGCAGAGCGCCAAGCGCCTGGGCGTTCCGGCAATTATTGTTCACACCATTGACGAAGCCAGCGCGCTGATTACCCTGCGCTCTTACTACCGCGACCACCACGCCACCATCGCCGACGCCGAACAGCGCGGAATGCCCATTTACGTTTTGCGCGCCAATAGCGTCAGCCAGATTGACCAATTTTTGAGCGATCTGTTCAATTTAGCGGGCAGCCCGACGGGCGAGGGTTTTAGCCCGGCAACTTTCGACGCTGACGATCCTGTCCGCAACGAGACGGAGGCCGCCATCTCCGCTGTGCGTAACGGCGAGCGCTATGTTGACATGCCGCCCGCCGGGCCTGTCATCCGCCGCATTCAGCACGAAATGGCGCGTGCTGCCGATTTGGTCAGCCATTCTTACGGCAAAGAACCGCGCCGCTACGTGCGGATTTTTCGAGATTAACGCCATGTTCATCACGCTTGAAGGCCCCGAAGGCGCAGGTAAGACCTCGCACATCCCCGCGCTGGTGCAATTTTTGCGCGAAAGCGGCTACACCGTCTTCCCGACCCGCGAGCCGGGCGGAACCTCCATTGGTGAACAAATCCGCGACGTGCTGGGCAATCTCAAAAACACGGAGATGAATCCGCGCACCGAAATTTTGCTCTTTCAGGCCGCCCGCGCTCAGATTGTGGAAGAAGTCATCCGCCCGCGTCTGGCGCTGGGAGAAATTGTGTTGTGTGACCGCTATGCTGATTCGACCATCGCCTATCAGGGCTACGGCCATCGCATTGATTTGGTGGAATTGCGCCGCGTCGTCACCTTCGCCACTGGCGGCCTGACTCCCGACCTGACTATTTTGCTTGATCTTGATGTGGAAATTGGCCTGCAACGCAAATCCAAACAGCAGGAATGGAATCGCCTTGACGCGTACACCGTGGATTTTCACAGGCGTGTGCGTGTAGGGTATCTGGAACTGGTAACGCAAGAACCGCAGCGCTGGCGTGTGGTGGATGCTTCCCGTCCCTGGGATGTGGTTCAGCAATCTCTGCGGCAAGAGATAACAAAATCCGCAGGCCACATTTAAACCGTGACCTGCGGATGGGTTCGTCTGCTTAAGACGAGGGCTAATCCAACTTGCCGGTAACGGAGACCATTTTCAGTTCGCCAATCGCCTGGGTGATGGGGATTTCGCGCGGGCAGGCCAGCGTGCAGTTGTACGCCGTGTGGCAGCGCGCCAGGCCGCTGGTCTCACTGATGATTTGCATACGTTCCGCGGCGGCTTCGTCGCGGTCATCGAAGATGAAACGGTGCGCGGTCACCAGCGCGGCGGGGCCGAGATAATCGTCGCTGGCCCAGAACGACGGGCAGGAAGTGGTACAGCAGGCGCACAAAATGCACTTGGTGGTTTCGTCAAAGCGGGCGCGCGCCTCGGCGCTTTGCAGGCGTTCCTTGCCGTCCGCGGGGAGCGGGCTTTCGTTGATGAAATACGGCAGAATCTTCTTGTAATTATCGAAGAAGGGTTCCATGTCCACGATCAGGTCTTTGATGACCTTCAGGCCGAGGATGGGTTCCACCGTTATTTTTTCACCCACGTCGCGGACGAGGGTTTTGCAGGCCAGCATGTTGCGCCCGTTGATGCGCAACGCGTCTGAGCCGCAGACGCCGTGCGCGCACGAACGGCGGAAGGAAAGCGTGCCATCCTTTTGGCCTTTGATGCGCTCCAGCACGTCCAGCACGCGGTCAGTTTCCTCGGCTTCGAGGGTATAGGTTTCGTAGTGGAATTTTTGGTCCACTTCGGGGTTGTAACGGAAGATTTTGAGTGTGACTTCCATGCTTATCTCCAATTTTGCGTGAGGGGTTGGTCAATCAGTTTGCCAGTTGTCCGGTTGCCCGGTTAAGCCCTGACGGCTGAAACTCAAACCTTAATACACGCGTTCCTTTGGCTGGTATTTGGTGATGGCAACGGTCTTATATTTCAATTCTACTTTTCCGTCTTTTTTGTAGGCCAGGGTATGTTTCAGCCAATTGGCATCGTCACGCTTGGGAAAATCCTCGCGGGCGTGGCCGCCGCGGCTTTCCTGACGCGCCAGCGCCGAGACGGTGGTGACTTCTGCCAGTTCAAGCAGGTTGTTCAGTTCCCAAGCGTTGATTAATTCCATGTTGAAAATTTTGCCGCTGTCGCTGACCTTGATGTGTTTGATGCGTTCTTTCAACTCGCGGATTTTCGCCAGGGCATGTTTCATGCCTTCTTCGATGCGGAAGACGCCCATATTGGCGAACATTTCGTGTTTCATCTCATTCGCCAGGTCAAAAACTTTTTCAGCGCCATCGCCCTTGTAGAAAACTTCCAGCGCGGCGCGGGCGGGCTGTTCGGGGGCTGTTGGCAGCGCCGCGAAGTCAGCGCCGTTGGCATATTCAGCGGCGCGTTGACCGGCGTGCTTACCAAAGACCACGATGTCGAGCAGGGAATTGCATCCCAGCCGATTGGCGCCATGCACCGAAACGCAGGCGCATTCTCCAGCGGCAAACAAGCCCGGGACGACAGTTTTATTTTCATCGAGCAGAACTTCACCGTAAACGTTGGTGGGGATGCCGCCCATGGCGTAATGCGCCGTCGGCTGAACAGGCATGGGCTGGGTGATGGGGTCTACGCCCAGGTAGGTGCGGCAGAAGTCAATGATGTCGGGTAATTTTTTGAGAATTTCTTCGCCGGTGACGGTGTAAGGCGTGCCATCCGGGTTGGTGCGCCCGTCAATCGCGGCGTATTTATTGACCGTTTCGGCGCGCACATCCAGGTAGACGTAGTTTTGGCCGTTGATGCCGCGTCCGTCGCGGATTTCAAGATACATCGAGCGGCTGACCACGTCACGCGAGGCCAAATCTTTGACGGTTTTGGCGTACTTGGGCATGAAGCGCTCGCCTTTGCCGTTGATCAGTACACCGCCTTCGCCGCGCACGCCCTCAGTGATGAGGATGCCGAGTTTGTAGATACCGGTTGGGTGGAACTGGAAGAATTCCATATCCTGAGCGGGAATGCCGCGCCGCAGGGCGAGAGCGATGCCGTCACCGGTGAGGGCATAGGCGTTGGAAGTGATTTCCCAGATGCGGCCATGTCCGCCAGTGGCGAAGATGACGGCTTTGGCGTGGAAGGTGTGCAACTGGCCGGTGGCAAGCTCCACAGCAACGACGCCCGCGGCTTTACCATCCACCATCAGAAAATCCACCACCTGGAATTCATCGAAGAAATTGACTTTGTTCTTGATGCACTGCTGGTAGAGCGTCTGCAAAATCATGTGACCGGTGCGGTCGGCAGCGTGGCAGGCGCGGCGGACGGGGCGTCCGCTTTCGTTGTTGGTGTGCCCGCCGAAGGGGCGCTGGGCAATTTTTCCTTCGGGGGTACGGTCGAAGGGCAATCCCATGTGCTCCAATTCGTACACGATTTGGGGCGCTTCATTGGTCATAAATTCGATGGCGTCTTGATCGCCGAGGTAGTCGGAGCCTTTGACGGTATCGTAGCAATGCCATTCGGGGGTGTCTTTTTCGATATTACCGAGCGCGGCGGCGATGCCGCCCTGCGCCGCGCCGGTGTGAGAACGGGAAGGGTAGAGTTTGCTGATGACGGCGGTTTTTGCCGTACGAGAGGCGTACAGCCCGGCCATCAGCCCGGCGCCACCTGCGCCGATGACAATCACATCAAATTGATGAAGGTTTTCCATAAAGATTGCTCCTACAAAGCCCAGAGAACATACGCGCCGATAATGCTGATTGAGATCATCGTTACGATGCTCAAAAACCGCAAAACCAGACGACCGCGCGGCGAGGTGACGTAATCGTCTGCAATCACCACCAACCCGTGAACGCCATGCGCCGTTCCGACCAGCAGCAACAATGTGGCAGTCAGGTTCCACAGGAAGGAAGACCAGGGCGCCAGGTCTGGCACGTTGGTGCTTTGCACATGAGTCGAATTAGGCATGAAACCCCAGCGCAGAATATCGGCAAAACTCATCTGATTGCGCGCGCCCATGATGAGCGCGCCAATAACGCCGAAAAGAATCAGCGCGTACATCGCCAGGGCGGAAAGACGCGTGAAAATCCACATCAGCATTTCAAAATTCAGGCCGCGCTTGGAAAGCGGCAGGGTGCGTGATTTGGTCGCCATGATTAACCTCCCAGCGCCGAGCGAATGATGGCAAACGCGGCAATGGCATACACCGGAATGAAAACTGCCCATTCCAGCCAAATGGCCTCGCGTTCATGTTCAATCAATTTCGGCCACAAATCTACAATCGTAATCCGCAGGCCGTTGATGGCGTGGAACAATACGCAGAAGAAAATAAAGAGCTGGAATACCCAACTTTCATACACCGCGTTAATGGCGTTTCCAACATCTCCTGATAAGAATGAAGCCAGGATGTGTATCCCGATAAAAATCGCCATGCCCAACCCGCCAATGCGATGCAGAATAAAGGTCAAAAATGGCCCTTGTCCCTTGTAGCGCAGTGCGGTGGACAGGCTGACATTTCTACTCAGACCCATCTGTTCCTCCTTGAAAAACGGATAATTTGACGGCTGTCTTCATATTTTAACCAAGAAAACAGCCATTTTCCTTTTGGCGAAAGTAGTATGATTATCACACGCCCAAATCCATCCAGAAAGTGACAATCGTCCTAGTTATTTGGTTTCAGTCATCCTATAAAGAAGGGGAGAATGACCTTTATAATCCAAATAGAGTGTTTGCAACTTCGGAGTGATTTTAATCCATTTACTGATAAGCAGCGCTTATCACGAAGAGTGATTTTTATCACCCCTGCGTCACACCAGACACCGAATCAGCCAAAGGAGGTGCTCATGTCAGGTTCCAATCATCTTAGCCGGAGGGACTTCATCAAGTTCACGACCGGAGCCGTTGGGGGAATTATCACCGTGGGAATTGGTTTGCCCGCGGTGGGGTTTCTCGTTGACCCGGCGCTCAAAGAAAGCAAGGCCGGAAAACCGATTGCCATTGGAAAACTAGAAGAAATTCCAGTGGGAAAACCCTACCCTTTTTCATTCACTATTACCAGGGTGAATGGGTGGGAACGCACCGCCGCCAACTACGGCGGGTTTGTCCTGCGAAAATCAGCAGACCCCAAGGACATTCTCATTCTCTCCAGCCGTTGCACACACTTGGGATGCACCGTCAACTGGAATGAGAGCGCCAACGCCTATCTTTGCCCCTGCCACGACGCAAAATTCAGCGTTCAGGGTGAAGTATTGGACGGCCCGCCGCCCATTCCGTTGCGTCACTTTAATTTCACCATTGAAGACGGCGTTGTGGTCATTGTTCCCGTCGAAATTGGGCAGGAGGGCTAAATACCATGTGGCAAAAAGTTTATACATGGCTCGATGAACGCTTGGGGCTGGGCGATATGTACACCGCTCTGCTCGACCGCCCGGAACCACGCGGCAACTGGTGGAACACGCTTGGCTCGGCCAGTTTGTTTCTGTTCCTGCTTCAGACGGCAACCGGAATTTTTTTGACGGTCTATTACACCCCGTCGCCGGACCACGCCTATGACAGCATCCAGTACATTATGACGGGCGTCGCTTTCGGCTGGTTAATCCGCGGTATCCATCACTGGGGCGCGTCGCTGATGATTATTGTGGTCTTCATCCACATGCTGCGCGTTTTCTTTACCGCTTCCTACAAGTATCCGCGTGAGCTGACCTGGCTGGTGGGAATCGGCCTGTTGCTGATGACAATTGGCATGGGCTTCACCGGCTACCTGTTACCTTGGCATCAGATGGCCTTTTGGGCAACCACTGTTGGCACGCAAATTGCCGGCAGCGTCCCTTTCATTGGTGATTTCATTCTGAAAGCCTTGCGCGGCGGCCCCGACTTGAGCGCGCTGACCCTGCAACGCTTCTTCGCCGCCCATATCTGGATGTTACCCGCCGTCTTGCTTGCTCTGATTGGCGCGCATCTCTATCTCATCATCAAGCACGGCGAATCCCACTTCCCGGGGAAGGATGATTAGCCATGAACGAAGACACTAAAAAACAAATTAATGCCAAGTACGAACGCTCCTTGCAACACGGCGAACGCTTTTGGCCGGATAGTATTTACAAAGACCTGGTTGTTTCACTGGGCATTTTTGTTCTGTTACTCATCCTGGCGACCTTTGTCGGCGTAGACAACGTCCCGAAGGCTGACCCCAGCGACACCAGCTATATTCCCCGCCCGGAATGGTACTTCCTGTTCCTGTTCAAATTTCTGGCGCTCTATGGACAAATCCCCCTGCTGGGCAAAGTCGAATGGATTGCAACCGCGCTCATTCCCGGGATTGCGCTGGGGATTCTAACGCTGGTGCCTTTCATTGATAAATCGCCAGGCCGCTACTACGCCAAACGCGCGCTGCCGATTGGAATCATGTCCATCATGGTCTTGGGCATGGTTTTGTTGACGCTGCTGTCCGATGTTCCCACGGTTTCGGCAGACGGTTCACGGCTGTTGGGAACATTTCAAGCCATTGCCGGCATCATCATTCCCGTTTTGGCGTACAGCGCTTTTACTTTCTTCTCTTACAAGGCCAAAGAAAATGCCGTCCGCTACATCGTCCAGACGGGTGTCGTGGCGGGTTTGTTGATGATTGGCTTCACAGTTGCCACCTTGGCCATGCACACACCAGTTCAGGCTGAAACGGTTGAAATTCCCACCACGCTGGAAGAAAGAATCGTCGCCGGGCAGGATTTATACTCTGTCAACTGCGTCGAATGTCACGGCGAAGATGGTTCTGTGGCAGTTATCGAAGGCGTGAAAGGCTTGGAAGGCAAAGAAATTTCGCCCATCAACGGCAAAGACGTGCTTTACACCCTCAACGATGCCACCATAAGTGAGGTGATTGCCTACGGCCGCCCGAATGCAGGCATGAACCCGTTTGGAAAATCCTACAACCCCGAAGGTCTCACCAAAAGCGAAATTGACTACATTGTGACTTTCATGCGCTATATCTGGGATGATCGCTTTGAGAAGCCACAAATCAAACCGCTCTTCCCGGTTCTGGTCGCAGGCGAGGTGCCGTCTTACGACGTGCACATTGCCCCGATTGTCAAACGCTATTGTATTTCATGTCACCGCCCTGGCAAAGACAGCCGAGGCTATTTCATGGATACTTACGATAACATCCTGCACTCTGGTGATAATGCGGCCAACAATGTTATTGCCGGAGACACAAACGGTTATCTGTTGCAGGTCATTCAAAATCACGCCATTAACGCCCCTGCCAGCGGCGGGGACGAAATCGGCGTGATGCCGCCCAAGAAGGCGCTCAAGGCTGACGTGATTGACGTCTTCGTGCGCTGGGTGATGGCCGGTATGCCCCAAAGCGCTGTTGATGCAGCGGCGCTTTCGACAACACCGACGCCCGCGCCATAACTTCGTTTTCTGATTACAAAAACTCCCTGGTCTCATCAATCGAGGGAGTTTTTTATTTTAGAGGCTGGCGCCGTTCGCGCGGACAATTCAAGGCTGCGTGTTATACTCCCAATACTTGAAACTTCTAAAATCCGGCGGGGTTTTATTCCACAGCGCCGCCGGTAGGATGATGCCGTGGCGGAAGAAGAACAAATCAGCGACGAACAAATTTTGGCGCTGGCCTCGCAAGGCGACCAAGACGCTTTTGGCGCGTTGTACGAGCGTTATATAGACCGTATTTTTAACTACGTCTATTACCGCACCGGCAACGTAGACGACGCCGAAGACCTGACCGCACGGGTTTTTCAACGGGCGATGAAACACATCGTCAACTACACCGACCGGGGCGTACCGTTTTCTGCCTGGTTGTATCGCATCGCTCATAACCTGGTTGCCAATTGGCACCGCGACCGTTCCCGGCGGCAGGAAATTCCCCTTTCTGAAACGCCGCTGATAGCCAAGGACGAGGCGCCCGAACATTCGCTGGTGCGCACCGAGCAAGAAGCGTCGCTTTTGCGGCTGATTCGCTCACTGCCCACCGAACGACAGTCATTGTTGATTTTGAAATTTGTAGACCACCTTTCCAATGCCGAAATCGGGAAAATCTTGGGGCGCAGTGAAGGCGCAGTCAAAAGCCTGTATCACCGTACCTTGCTTTCTTTGCGCGACGAGATTGGCGATTTTAGCGATTATAGCGAGTAGCGCCGAAAAAAAAATCTGGCGCGGGAGGCTTCTATGCTTCGCATTGTCACCGATGGTGCCGCCGACATGCCCCTCGATTGGCGCAAAAAATTTGCGATTGATGTCATTCCCATCAACATTCACTTTGGCGAAAAAGTCTACCTGCAATTTGTAGACCTCGATAACGAGGGCTTTTACCGCATGGTGGATGAAAGCCACAAAATTCCCAAGACCTCGCAACCCTCGCCGTATCAGTTCAGCCAGTTCTATAAAAAAATTGCCCAACCCGGCGATACAATTTTGTCCATTCACGTTACCAGCAAACTTTCTGGCACGTTCAATTCAGCAGTCATCGCCGCGCAAGAATTGGCGGGAAAGTTCAACATCATCCCGTTTGACTCACTAAACGGCTCTGCTGGAATTGCCTTTCTGTGCCGGGAAGCGCGCCGCTTGGAAGGTTTGGGGGAAAGTTTAGATGAAATCGTCGCACATCTGCAATCTCTGCGCCACAACGTGCGCGTTATGCTCACCCTGGACACACTCGAATATGCCCGTCTAAACGGGCGCGTTGGCGCTATTCAAGCGGTGGTCGCTTCGCTATTGAATGTCAAACCCATGGTCCTTCTCAAAGAGGGCGCGCTTGAAATTGTCGAAAAAGTACGCACACGCCAGGGTTCACTTGATCGCTTGCTGGAAATGGTCAAAGAAGAAATCGGTAACCGCTTGGTGGATATTGTCATCGTTCACGCCCGCGACTTACAGACCGGCAAAGATTTAATGGAACGCGCCCGCCAAACATTCAACGTGCGCGAATTGTTTCTCGCTGACCTTTCCATCTCCGTGGCGGCCAACCTGGGGCCTGGCACCGTTGGAATCGTCTTTCAACCTTTGGAGTAGACCGTATGCCGCAATTGCCTTTTTCTTCTATTGACGTAGAAGCGCAACTCACGGATGCCTTGCGTCAGGTGCGCCCTTCCAACCAGTTTGTTCATTCTGTGCGCGAAAAAATTCAGACGCGCCCGGTGATGTATGTCGCCGGGAGAAACGGAAACTCTCGTACCTTGTTGCTGGCGCTGGGCGGAACACTTTCTGCCAGCCTGCTCATTCTCACCGTTGCACGGGCGGTTTTCTACCTGCTCAATCGCTCCAAAGCCTGAAAAAATCCGCCGAGGGGTGCAACCTGTCGAGGCGGAATCTTTCTTAGTAACTGATGTTACGCAGCAGGTGCGGAATCCGAGTAAAATTTGTACATGAACAAACAACACTTGGAACTATACACAGATTATTTGCTCAGCACATTTGGCTATGCAACAGCAACAGGTCTTTCACGG
>Ga0210044_10003193_pt1 | contig 23563 bp, 24 predicted proteins | sample CryGey13umfilter_2_FD_183959 | JGI IMG/M metagenome (GOLD analysis project Ga0210044, IMG submission 183959) | Groundwater microbial communities from aquifer in Utah, USA - Crystal Geyser 4/9/14 3 um filter (SPAdes) (version 2) | ecosystem: Environmental > Aquatic > Deep subsurface >... | reverse complement strand
ATTACCTTGCCAATTATCTTGGCTGGCGAAGGATGATCGATCCGGCTCATGGCTCCCTGTCTCCTCGCGCCGTTTTGTTTGCCGCGCTGGGTATGAGTGGGGTTCAACAATTAACAGTGACATAGCCTAAAGTATTAACAATCCCTTGCGGGTCGAGGAGGAATTATGTCAATAAATCAGATTGGTGGGAAATATTTCTCCGCGATAGCGGCTTCGTCCAACCCGCCGCATAAGAGCCAACCCGATAACGGATAATGCCGCTGGATGGAGAGGGCGGAGGAGAGCAAGGCGGATTCAACTCTGAAGTGCAACTTTTGTAAGAGAATTTAGGTGGCGAGCTGCGTTAATATCGGAGCCACTTAAACGACCAAGTAAAAAGAGCACAGATGAAGCAATATAAGCAGCTCACCAGCGGGCTACGATACCAGGGCCGTAGTGCGCAATCGTTATTGCGCCGAATGAAAATAGCCATCCGGTGCAATGCGCTTCGCTTATTGGCACCCTACACAAGTTTGGAATTTCACGTACTGGATCAATAACCCACTTAAGCCGATGTTTTTGCGACGGTCTCGGCAAAAACATCCAGTATCGGCTGAATCTGCGCGCGCTTGAGCTTCAGCGCCGCCTGATTGACCACCAAGCGCGAGCTGATCTGCATGATTTCTTCCACCGCCACCAAGTGGTTGGCTTTGAGCGTGCCGCCGCTGCTCACCAGATCGACGATGGCATCGGCCAACCCGACTAGCGGCGCCAGTTCCATCGAACCGTAAAGCTTGATCAGATCGACGTGGACGCCCTTCCTGGCGAAATGCTCGCGCGCGATTTGCAGGTACTTGGTAGCGACGCGCAGGCGCGCGCCCTGATGCACTACGTTTTCATAATCGAAGCCTTCCGGCACCGCCACCATCATGCGGCAGCGCGCGATTTGCAAGTCCAGCGGCTGGTACAGCCCGGCGCCGCCATGCTCGTAGAGCACGTCCTTGCCGGCGATGCCCATGTCGGCCGCGCCGTATTGCACGTAGGTCGGCACGTCGGAAGCGCGCACCACGATCAGGCGCACCTCGGGCCGATTGGTCGCCAGGATCAGCTTGCGCGAGGTTTCCGGGTCGTCGAGCGGGATAATCCCCGCCGCTTTCAGCAACGGCGCGGTTTCCTCGAAAATGCGGCCCTTGGAAAGGGCGATGGTGATTGACGTAAGTTTATTAGGCACGTTTATCCAGCCATTTTTGCAGCGAAGTCTGACTTTCTGCCGACGGTTTACCCAGGATCAAACTCTCAGCGCTGATATCCTCGTCTATTTCTTCCCAATGGATGCCTTGGCCTTTACCGATCAGGCGCCAGCGATTTCTTTCTTCCCGCGTGGCATATTGGAGCCGGGGAAACCACGCCAACGGTACCGAAATGGTTCGCCCGTCCACCAGATCGACACTCAAGGTGTCATCCGTCAAGACCACATTCGCGATGTCTGGAGTTTCAATTTCAACGGCTACCGAAGCATTCATGCCACGCCTCCAATAAATGGGGTTGATGTTCGACCACGATCTTTTGAATCTTGACCAATTCCACCCTGCCAAAGCCACCGCTGCTTCCCAGGCGAACCGGACTGATCCAGAATTTTGCAATCATGTCGTCGCGTTCGACATGAACATGAACCGGCTCATTCCGGTCGCTCCCATACAAAAAATCGGTATGGCCCAATCCGCAAGAGAGTCGGCATCAATGCACCCGCTTGATCCTCGCCCCGAGCTGGGACAGCTTCTCCTCGATGCACTCGTAGCCGCGGTCGATGTGGTAAATCCGTTCCACGCTGGTTTCGCCCTGGGCGACCAGGCCGGCCACGACCAGGCTCGCCGAGGCGCGCAGGTCGGTCGCCATTACCGTGGCGCCGCTCAAAGTGGCCACGCCCCGCACCACGGCGGTATTGCCCTCGATTTCGATATTCGCGCCCAGGCGCTGCAGTTCCTGCACGTGCATGAAACGGTTCTCGAAAATGGTTTCGGTGACGGTAGCCGCGCCATTCGCCACGGCATTCAGCGCCATGAACTGCGCCTGCATGTCGGTGGGGAAAGCCGGATAGGGGGCGGTGCGCACGTTCACGGACTTGAGCGGCCCGGCCATTTCCAGGCTGATGGTGTCCGCGCCGCATTCGATGCGGGCGCCAGCTTCGCGCAGCTTTTCTAGCACGGCATCGAGGATGTCGGGACGCACATCCTTGAGCAGCACTTTGCCGCCAGTAGCCGCGACCGCCACCAGAAAGGTTCCGGCTTCAATCCGGTCGGGCATGACCCGGTAGTCGGCGCCATGCAAACGATCCACACCATGGATGGTGATCACGTCGCTGCCGACGCCCTCGATTTTTGCGCCCATGGCGATCAGGCAGTTCGCCAGATCCACCACCTCCGGCTCACGCGCGGCGTTTTCCAGCACTGTCGCGCCTTCGGCCAGGGTCGCCGCCATCATCAGGTTTTCCGTGCCGGTAACGGTGACGGTATCCATGAAAATCCGCGCGCCCTTGAGACGCGCCGCGCGCGCCAGGATGTAGCCGTGCTCGATCTCGATTTCCGCGCCCATCGCCTGCAAGCCCTTGATGTGCAAATCCACCGGACGCGAGCCGATGGCGCAGCCGCCCGGCAGGGATACCCGCGCCTGCCCGCAGCGCGCCAGCAGCGGGCCCAGCACCAGGATAGCGGCGCGCATGGTTTTGACCAGCTCGTAGGGTGCCGCCGGATTGTGCAGCTTGCGCGCGACAATCTCCACCCCCATGCGGTCGTTGACCGAGATTTCCGCGCCCATCTGGTTGAGCAGTTCGAGCATGGTCGTGACATCGCGCAAATAAGGCACGTTGCCGATGCGGAGAGGCTCTTCCGTCAGCAATGCGGCGCAGAGAATCGGCAAGGCCGCATTTTTGGCTCCGGAAATACGAATTTCCCCGGACAGGGGAATCCCGCCCTGAATGACCAGCTTGTCCATATTATGCCTTTTACGAGATTAAGCCTTTGCGCTTTCCACCAGCTTCTGCAACTCGCCCTTCTCGTAGAGGTCTTTCATGATGTCGGACCCGCCGATCAGTTCCCCCTTGATATAGAGCTGGGGGAAAGTCGGCCAATTGGCGTAATACTTCAGGTTTTCGTAGGCTTCCGCGTCGGCCAGCACATTGACCGCAACATAATCGGTCACACCACAGGCCTTCAGAACTTGGGCCGCCAGCCCGGAAAAACCACACTGCGGGAACTGCGGGGTGCCTTTCATGTAAAGCACGATCGGGTTCCCGGTGACGGTTTGCCTGATTTTGTTCAATGCGTTCTGATCCATATCCACTCCAACAAAGTTCAATTATTTCGCCCACTGCTCCGGGGTAAAGGTTTTCATCGACAGGGCGTGAATTTCTTCGTGCATCCTGTCGCCCAGCGCCCGGTAGACCAGCTGGTGCTGCTGCACCATCCCCATACCTTCAAAATCCGGGCTGACGATCACCGCCTCGAAATGGCGGCCATCGCCATGCACCTCTATATGGGTACACTTCAGGCCTTGTTCAATATAAGTTTTAACGTTTTCAGGTGTAAGCATGTCAATTCCGTAATTTATAACCGCTCTTGAGCAGCGCCAAGGTGGCTAATGATAAGGCCAAAAAGCAGGTGCCGACAATCAATAACCCCAGATCGGGAGAAACATCCGAGACGCCGAAGAAGCCATAACGGAATCCGTCAATCAGATAGAAAAACGGGTTGTAGCGCGACAGCGCCTGCCAGAAAGCCGGCAGGGAGTGGATCGAGTAGAACACCCCGGACAGGAAAGTCAACGGCAGAATGATGAAATTTTGTACCGTCGCCATCTGATCGTAGCTGTCCGCCCACAGCGCCGTAATGATGCCTAGCGTCCCCAGCATGGCGCAACCCGCCAGCGCGAACGCCACCATCCACAAGGGATGCGCCAGCGCGACCGGCGTGAACCATAACCCGGCCAGCCCCACCCCCAAGCCAACCACCAGGCCGCGCACGATGGCCGCCGCCACATAAGCGGTAAAGAATTGCCAGTAGGCCAGCGGCGGCAATAGCAAAAACACGATATTGCCCGACATTTTCGACTGGATCAGGCTGGAGGAGCTGTTGGCGAAGGCGTTTTGCAGCATCGCCATCATCACCAGCCCCGGAATCAGGAAGGCGGTATAGCCGACACCGGGATAAACCTGCACATGCGCTGCCATCACGTGGGAAAAAATCAGCAGATAGAGCAGTGTCGTCACCAGCGGCGACAGAATGGTCTGCATGCCGACCTTCCAGAAACGCAGCAGCTCCTTGTAAAGCAGCGTCCACAGGCCGATCATCTCGCCACCTCCTTGCCCATAATCTGCAAAAACACCTCTTCCAGATCCGGTTTCGACACTTCGAGCTCGTCCACCGACACGTTTGCCTCGCGCAGGGTTGCCAGCACTTTTTCCAGCCGGCTGTAATCTTCCAATACCAGGCGAAAGCAACCGGCTTCCTCGGCGACAAGCAGCGGCCGCAACGCGTCAGGCAGCCGGTTCGGGTCGAGCTTGAGCCGAACCTGGATAGCGGCATGGGCGCTGAGCAGGTTGTGCGTAGTGTCGAGCGCGATAACCTGGCCCTGCTTGAGCATGGCGATACGGCTGCACAGGGTTTCCGCCTCCTCCAGGTAGTGGGTGGTGAGCACGATGGTGTGGCCATCGCGGTTCAGACGCCGGATAAACCCCCACAGGTTCTGGCGCAGCGCCACGTCCACCCCGGCGGTGGGTTCGTCGAGCACGATCACCGGTGGCTTATGCACCAGCGCCTGCGCGATCAGCACGCGCCGCTTCATGCCGCCGGAGAGTAAGCGGGTAGGCGTGTCGGCCTTGTCCGTCAGGCCCAGGTTGTGGAGTAGCTCATCAATCCAGGCATCGTTCTTGCACAGACCGAAATAGCCGGATTGGAAGCGCAGCATTTCGCGCACGCTAAAAAAGGCGTCGTAGACCAGCTCCTGCGGCACCACGCCAAGGGCGCGCCGCGCATTGCGGTAGTCGTCCACCACATCGTGGCCCATCACCCTGCTGCTGCCTTGCGTAGCGCGGGAAAGTCCGGCCAGAATGTTGATCAGCGTGGTTTTCCCGGCGCCGTTGGGGCCGAGCAAGGCGAAAAATTCGCCCTGCGCCACCGTCAGGTCCACGCCACGCAAGGCATGAAGGTTGCCGAAGCGCTTGTGCACTTCACTGATTTCGATCGCGGGGGTCACGGCTGGTAGTCTGTCAACATGAAACAATGGCGCGTAGGAGCGACCTCCCGGTCGCGAATTCGGTGGTTCGCGACCGGGAGGTCGCTCCTACATCATGCAATTTCAACGTGACTGACTACCAGGTTGAGGCGGATCAGCTGGCTTCAGCCGGCTGAATCAAATCGAGTACGCTGTACAGGGTCGCCAGGCTCTTCAGATTCTCGGGAAGGTTGGTGAAACTGAGCTTGCGTTGATTGCGCTGGGCCTCGCGCAACCACTCCAGCACCAGGCTGACCGCAGAGGAGTCCACTTCCTCCAGTTGAGACAGATCCACCGTCAAGCCATCGCGGACGAACAGCTTCAAGCCTTCTGTCAGCAAGGCGTTGGCGTTGGCGATGGTGATCCGGCCCTGAATCCGGTAATTGTCGCCGTCTTGTACGATCATGTCCACGCAGTGTCCGATTCAGCCTTTGACGCCCGAAGTTTCGGCCCGGTGATTCTTGTCGACCAACACCTTGATCAGGCCGCCGATGCCGGACTGGCGGATTTCGCTGGCGAAAGAACCCCGGTAATTGGTGACCAGGCTGATGTTGTCCACCACCACATCGTAGACCTTCCAGCCGTCCGCGTTTTTCTGCAAGCTGTAGTCGATGGGAACAGGCTGACCGCCGGGTTGCTTGACCACGGTTTTCACCATCACATCGGTGTCGCCGGGCTGCATTCTCAACGGCTTGTAGTCGATGGTCTGGTTCTTGTAAGTGCTCAGCGAAATGGAATAAGTCCGCACCAGCAAGGCGCGGAACTCCTTCACCAGCGCATCCTGTTGTGCCGGCGTGGCCTGACGCCAGAATTTTCCCACTGCGAGCTGGGTCATGCGTTTGAAATCGAAATGGGGCAGTACCTTGGCATCGACCAGCAAGTAGATCTTTTGCTTGTTCCCCGCCTGAATATCCTTATCCTGCTTGACGATCTCCAGCACATCCTGGGAGGTCGCCTTGACCAGCGCGTCCGGCGCCATTTCCGCCGCGACCACAGTCGCGGTTGCACAAAAAAACGCTGTCACAAAGAACAGGGCAGGGGAAAACGATTTTTTCATCATGCGCTCCAAAAGAATTATTGTACTACGGCTTTTTGTTACCGCCTTGGGCGGTATTTTTGTCGCCCCCCTCACCCGACGCTTTGCTGAAAAGGGCCTGACCGATCAACTGCTCCAACACCATCGCCGACTGGGTCAGCTTGAATTTATCGCCATTTTTCAGATTCGCCTCGTCCCCTCCGGCTTCCAGGCCGATGTACTGCTCGCCCAACAGACCGGAAGTCAGGATGGCTGCGCTGGTATCCTTGGGAAACAGATTATTTTGACTGAGGCGCATTTCCACGTGAGCCCGGAAAGTTTTATTGTCAAACTGGATACCCGATACCCGGCCGACCACCACGCCCGCGCTTTTCACCGGCGCCTTGATTTTGAGGCCGCCGATGTTGTCGAATTCGCCGTACACCCGATAGGTTTTGGAGCCATCATAGCCGCCCAGGTTTCCCACCTTGAAAGCCAGGATCAGCAGCGCGATGAGTCCGCCCACCATGAAAGCGCCCACCCACATATCCAGTGTCGTCCGTTCCATAAACCTACACTCCCCGAAACATGAATACCGTTAAAATAAAATCTAGCCCCAGCACGACCAGCGCCGATGTCACCACGGTACGGGTCGTGGCGTGCGATACACCCTCCGCCGTGGGCGGGGCATCGTAGCCTTCGAACAAGGCGATCGCGGTCACCGCGATACCGAACACCACGCTCTTGATCACGCCGTTCACGATGTCTTGCCTGAAGTCCACCGCCGCCTCCATCTGCGACCAGAACGACCCCACGTCCACACCGATAAACACCACCCCGACCAGATAGCCGCCGAACACGCCGACGGCGGAAAACATCGCGGCCAGCAACGGCATGGAGGTCACCCCGGCCCAGAAGCGCGGCGCCACCACGCGCGAGATAGGATCGACCGCCATCATCTCCATCGCGGCGATCTGCTCGGTCGCTTTCATCAGGCCGATTTCGGCGGTGATGGCGGAACCGGCGCGGCTGGCGAACAGCAAAGCGGCCAGCACCGGCCCCAGCTCGCGCACCAGCGACAGCGCCACCAGCGATCCCAGCGCCGACTCGGAACCATATTTTTGCAGGGTTTCGTAGCCCTGCAAGCCCAGCACCATGCCGACGAACAGGCCGGAAACCAGGATGATAATCAGCGACATCACCCCCGTGAAATAGATTTCGCGTATCGTCAGGTGGATGCGGCGGAAGCTCGCGCCGGAGCCGATCAAAATCATCAGGAAGAAACGGCTGGCGTACCCCAGACGCCCCACGCCATTGACCACGGCGTGGCCAATGCCGCGCAGACCAAAACCGACTTTCCTATGCGCCATGAGCTAACTCCAACAACAAATCTTCCCGATAAGGCGCGCTCGGATAATGAAACGACACCGGCCCGTCGCTCTCGCCCCACACGAACTGGTGCACGAACGGCAGCCTGCTGGCCTTGATCTCGTCGGCGGTGCCTTCGGCGACCACCACGCCATCCGCCATGAAATACACGTAGTCCACAATTTTCAACGACTCCTGAATGTCGTGGGTCACCAGGATCGAGGTCGCTCCAAGGGCATCGTTCAAACGCCGGATCAGGTTGCCGATCACCGCCAGCGAAATCGGATCGAGACCGGCAAACGGCTCATCGTACATCATCAGCATCGGATCGAGGGCAATCGCCCGCGCCAGCGCCACGCGCCGCGCCATGCCCCCGGACAGCTCGGACGGCATCAGGCCGTGCGCACCGAGCAGGCCCACGGCATGGAGCTTCATCATCACCAGGTCGCGGATCACGGTTTCGGGCAAATCGGTATGCTCGCGCATCTGGAAGGCCACGTTCTCATAAACGGAAAGGTCGGTAAACAGCGCCCCGAACTGGAACAACATGCCCATCTTGCGGCGCATTGTGTACAGGTCTTCCGTATCCAGCCCGCCCACTTCTTTTCCCGCCACCTTGACACTGCCGGTAGTGGGCCTGATCGACCCGCCAATCAGGCGCAGCGTGGTCGTCTTGCCGCAGCCGGATAGCCCCATGATGGCGACGAGCTTGCCCCGGGGGATATTCATGTTAATCCCCTTCAGGATCGGATGCTTACCATAACTGAAGTTCAGATCGCTGATTTCAACCAGATTTTCGGCAGGCACGAGAATTTGTTCTTTAGATAGATAAGCGAAGCCCGCATTCTAAACCAGCTTGGCTCATGCAACAATCAACATGCAACACGGGCCAGAATTTTTCCTATTCCGCAGCAATGGTTTGTGGCACAATCGCTCGATACCTTATTCGGCGCTTCCTAAAGATGTATCTCGACCACTTCGGCCTCAGTGAACCCCCCTTCAAGATCACGCCGAACACCGAATTTTTCTATACTGGCGGAAACCGTGGCGCCATTCTGGACGCGCTGCTCTACGCCATCATCCACGGCGAAGGCATCGTCAAAGTCACCGGCGAGATCGGCAGCGGTAAAACCATGCTGTGCCGGATGCTGGAGAGCATGCTGCCGGACAATGTCGAAGCGGTCTACCTGGCCAACCCCAGCCTGAACCGGGACGAAGTGTTTCACGCCATCGCCGACGAACTGGGCCTCGCCACCGAAGGCAAGCGCGGCGGCGAAATCATGCGCCTGATGCAGAATTGCCTGATCGAAAAACACGCCGCCAGCAAGCAGGTGGTGCTGCTAGTCGAGGAGGCCCAAGCCATGCCCCTCGACACCCTGGAAGAAATCCGCCTGCTGTCCAACCTGGAAACCGCCCACCACAAGCTGCTGCAAATCGTCCTGTTCGGCCAGCCCGAACTGGACGATCATCTCAACCTGCCGCAAATGCGTCAGCTCAAGGAACGCATCACCCACGGTTTCAAGGTGCCGCCGCTCGACCAGAAGGACATCCCGGAATACCTGATGTTCCGTCTGCGCGCCGCCGGTTACCACGGGCCAAACATTTTCAACGCCGCCGCCATCAAACTGATCGCCACCGCCTCCCAAGGCATCATACGGCGCATCAATGTACTGGCCGACAAAGCGTTGCTTGCGGCGTTCTCGGAAAACACCCATAGCATCCAGCCCAAACACGTCAAGGCCGCGATCGAGGACAGCGAATTTGCCATTCCTCCCCGCAGTCCGCCGTTGAAACAGATCGGCTTCGCCGCCGCCCTGATTGGGCTGGGAATAGCCCTCGGGGTCGGCTGGCAGCATCTCGCGAGCTTGCCGCTCAAAGCCGGCGCAGCCACGCCGACCGTTCAAACCGCGCCTGCGCCCGCCGTCCAGCCTCCCATCCAGGAAGCGTCCGCACCTACCCCCGTTCCAGCCGCGCCAGCACCGACCGCCGACGCCGAACAGGCGCCGCAGCAAAACCGCCCAGCGGAGAACCTGCCCACCCCCGCCTCTGTCCCATCGCCCGCGCACGACCCGCTACAGCAAAGGTTAGCCGCCACCCAGTCATGGCTCGCCGACGAGGACGGCGCCCACTTCACCGTTCAATTGATGCTGCTGACCGATACCGGCACGACCTCCCGATGGAAAAGTACTTTGAGCAAACTGGACAGGGAATTCGGGTTGACGCAAATTTACGTCTTCCCCACCCATATCACGGCAGATCACCAATTCGGCATCACTTTCGGCAACTTCTCCTCGCGGGAACAGGCCCTCGCCGCCCTCGCCAGGCTGCCCGTCGGCTATCGGAACAATCGGCCCATACTGCGCACGGTTAAAGGCATCCGGGATGAAATGGCCAAACAGAAATAGGATCGGCAGCCCTTATATCAATATTTAAAATTAAAAAAATCTCCTAACAGATTGATTACAAATATTCTAAGTGGTAATCTTGTGCATAACAATGTAGTCACAGGCCTTCAGGCCGATGTGTTTTGAACCAGCAAGGTGTTGGATGAATAAAGTCATTATCGCCATCCTCGGTTGTTCGATGCTTGCCGCCTGCGGCACGCAGCCGGTCACGCCGTCAGTCGGCCACATCAAGGACGAACCGCGTCCGGTCGGAAATATTCCGAAAACGGTGCAGCAGGCCACGCCGCTGCCCCCGCCCAAACCCGCTCTCAAGGCGGAAACCTATAGCGTCGTGGTAAACAATGTTCCGGTGCAGGAACTGCTGTTCGCGCTGGCGCGCGACGCCAAAGTGAATGTCGACATCCACCCCGGCATCGAAGGCCCCGTCACGCTCAACGCGCTCGACCAGACCCTGCCGCAATTGCTCACCCGCATCGCCAAACAGGTGGATATGCGCTACGAACTGGACGGCCCGAACCTGGCCGTCATGCCGGACGCGCCTTTCCTGCGCAACTACAAGGTGGACTACGTCAACATGTCGCGGGACGCCAGCAGCAACGTCAGCATCGCCACCCAGATCGCCACCACCGGCGGTGGCGCAGGCGGTGGGGCAGGCGGTGGGGCAGGCGGCGCAACGGGGGCGGGCAACAACAACTCCACCACCTCCGTCACCAACAAATCCAACAACCGTTTCTGGGAAACCCTGGCGCAGAACATCAAGGACATCCTGAAGGAAACGGACAAAATTCTTCCCGAAGGCTCTTCCGAAACCACCGCCGAGCAGTCCGGCAGCCAGACCACGACCGGCACCGGCGCTCATCCACAGCCCACCAAAAGCAAAACCACCACGCTGGCCACCTTCGCCGCCAGCCCTAACCCCGCAGCCATGACCGCCGCCGACACCACCACCGTGCGCCGCGCCACCTTCCGCGAGGCCGCCTCCGTCATCGTCAATGCGGAAGCCGGGCTGATTGCGGTGCGCGCCACCAGCCGCCAGCACGATAAAATCCAGGAATTCCTCGACCAGGTGCTGAGCAGCGCCAAGCGCCAGGTTCTGATCGAAGCCACCATCGTCGAAGTCCAACTCAATGACCAGTACCAATCCGGCATCGACTGGAAGAAAGTCGCCTTCGGCACCGGTTTTACCATGCGGCAAAATATGGCCGGAACCAATTTATCCGACGTCCGCTATCCGATGCCCGACCCGACCCGCCAAGCGCAAATTTCCAGCATCATGAGCGATTCCAATTTATCGACCATCCAGAAATCCAACCTGATCAATCAAATTTCCAGCGGCATGGGAACCATTGATCCCGCGACCGGCGCCATTACCGGCAATGCCGGCGCCACCCTCCCTTTCGCAGACACGGCTTTCACCGGTGCCGGCAAAGGCTTGACTATCGGCTATTCCAATGCCGGCAATTTAGCCGCCGCCGTCAAGTTGCTCAACACCTTCGGCAACGTCAAAGTGCTCTCCAGCCCGAAAATCAGCGCCCTGAACAACCAGACCGCCCTGCTCAAAGTGGTGGACAACCGCGTCTATTTCACCATCACGGCGACGACCACATCCAACCAAACATCCACCCAGACCGCTTACACCTCCAACCTGAACACCGTACCCGTCGGGTTCGTCATGAGCGTCACTCCCCAGATCGACGAGAACGACACCATCACCCTCAACGTCAGGCCGACCATCTCCCGGATTTTGCGCTATGTTCCCGACCCGAATCCTGACTTGGCAAGGGTTGGCGTGATCAGCAGCATCCCGGAAATCCAGGTACGCGAGATGGAATCCATCCTCAAGGTCGACAGCGGCCAGACCGCCATCATGGGCGGACTGATGGAAGACAAGATCATCAAGTCCACCGACGGCATCCCCGGACTGTCTAAAATCCCTGGTTTAGGCAATGTCTTCAGCAACCGCGACGACACCACCACCAAAACCGAACTGGTGATTTTCCTGCGCCCGATTGTCGTCAAGGAGGCGAGCCTGGAAGGCGATTACAAAGCCTATCGCAGCTACCTGCCCGACGAAAAATTCCTCAATGACCCGCACGATGCCGGACCCAACCCCTTGCTGGAACCCGCCAGGGCAGAGGAGGCCAAACCATGAGCCTGCTGATGAAGGCGCTGAAAAAGGCCGAGCGCACCAAGCAGGGGAAACCGGTTTCACCCACAGAACAATCCGGCCAACCCGGCGGCGCTGCAGGAACGCTGGGGCTGACCGCAGCGCCGAGCCCCGCGCTTTCCCTGTTGCCCCAACAAGAGGCTGCGAGCCACGTCGAGGCGACCGGTGCCAGCGATTTCCCGTCCATCCTGCCGGATTTTTCCCCGCCGCCTATCGAAAGCCGGAATGCCGCATTGGCCCGCGTTGAACCGACCGTATCCGCGCTGGAACTCTCTCTGGATGAGCCGCCGCACAAGGACGAGCCCGCGAGTCCAGCGCCCGCTGCAACCAACCTCTCCCCCTCTCCCCAACCCCTCCCCCACAAGGGTGGAGGGACTTCTACTCCCCACGCCCCTCGCGGGAGAGGGGTTGGGGGAGAGGGGGGGGGGCACGTTAACGCCGGGCCAGAAAACCAGCCACAACCCACCGCCAGCCCCGATATTCCGCAGGCAAGCCACGTCGGGGCTCCCAATAAAACGCCACCCCCAGACGCCGCCAAAATCGCCGCCGCGCAGCAAAAAGCCAGAGCGGTCTTCTCCGCCAAGCAACCCGCCCGCAGCCGCGCCCTGCTGCTCGGCGGCACCGCTCTGGCAGTCGTGCTCGGCCTGGTTGGCGGCGGCATTTACTACTGGCAGATGACGTCCACCAACACAATGGCCCTCCCGGCTAGCGCCGCCGTGCCGGCCCTCCCTGTCGTTGTTGCCACCGCGCCGCAACAGCAAGGCACGCCAGTCGCATCGGCGCAGAATTCGATCGACAAACCTGTCCCGAGCCAGGTCGAAGCGCCCACACCTGCGGCGGCACCCGCCAGCCAGCCGACGACAGCCGCCGCACCCGAACCCGCGCGGGCTGAAGCGCGTAATAAACCGGAGTCCTTCAAGGAGAATCCGGCCATCCGAATCCGGCAAAGCGCGGCGATCAGCCAGCTCGACCCGACCCTCGGCAAAGCCTATCAGGCCTTCCTCTCCGGCGACACCGTAGCGGCGCAACAGTTGTACCACAAGGTACGACAACAGGAACCGAACAACCGCGATGCGTTGCTGGGCCTGGCGGCCATCGCACTGAAGCATAATCAGACGGACCGGGCTGCGGCCTATTATGGCAAGCTGCTAGAGCTCGACCCGGCAGACCCTGAAGCGCTGGCCGGGCTGATTGGTCTGCAAGGGCAATCCGATCCGGGACAAAGCGAAAGCCGTTTGAAGAAATCCCTGGCGCAAAATCCACAGGCTGGCGTCGTCCATTTTGCCTTGGGGAATTTGTACACCCAGCAGTCGCGCTGGGCCGAGGCTCAGCAGTCCTATTTCCGCGCCTACAGCAGCGCGCCCGGCAACGCCGATTATGCGTTCAACCTCGCCGTCAGTCTCGATCACCTGAATCAGGGCAAGCTGGCGCTCGACTATTACCAGCGCGCACTGGCCCAGCCCGGTCAGGCGAACTTTGACAAATCTTCAGTTCAGACCCGCATCGGGGAACTGACACCGCTGGCGGAGAAATGATGGTAGGTCAGGCCTCAGCCTGACTGTCGGGCTGAAGCCTGACCTACACGCTAAATATTATGCCCGAACAACCCAAACTTCCCTTAGGCAAACTGCTGGTTCAAAAGGGCGTCATCAGCGAAGACCAGGTTCGCATCGCCCTGATCGAGCAGCAGCGCACCGGCGATCAACTGGGCAAGCTGTTCATCAGCCTGGGCTTCGTCACCGAAGCCACGGTGCGCGACGCACTATCCGAAAACCTGAACCAGCAGAGCGCGGATTTGTCCCACGTGGTGGTGGATCCCGCCTCGCTCAAGCTCATTTCCAAGGATGTTGCCAAGCGTTACCGCGTCTTCCCGCTGGAATTCGACAAACAAAGCCGGGTGCTGAAGCTGGCGATGTCCGACACCAACAACATCGTCGCACTCGACCAGATCCGCGCCATGCTTGGCAAAGAGACCATCGTGACTCCGATGCTGGCCGGCGACTCGGAGATCATGCGGGCGATCGACCAGCATTTCGGCGTCGAACTGTCGATCGACGGCATCCTGCACGAAATCGAGACGGGGGAAATCGATTACCGGAGCCTGCAAACCCTTTCCGACGAATATAGCCAGCCGCTGGTGCGCCTGATCGACGCCCTGCTCGCCGATGCGGTACAGTACGGCGCCTCTGATATCCATTTCGAGCCGGAGCAGTTTTTTCTGCGCATCCGCTACCGCGTCGACGGCGTGCTGCGCCATATCCGCAGCCTGCACAAGACCTACTGGGCCGCCATCGTGGTGCGCCTCAAGGTGATGAGCAACATGAATATCTCCGAAACGCGCGCGCCTCAGGACGGACGCATTTCCATCACTTTTTCGGGACGCGCGATCGATTTTCGCGTTTCAGCCCAGCCCACTGCGCATGGCGAAAACATCGTGCTGCGCATCCTCGACCGGCAAAAAGGCATCGTTCCCCTGGATGGCCTCGGCCTGGAGGAAAATGAGCTGACCCTGCTCAAGCTCATGCTGGCGCGACCGAATGGCATCATCCTGGTAACCGGCCCGACCGGCAGCGGGAAAACCACCACGCTGTATTCCATCCTGAACCACATCAATACCGAAAGCGTCAACATCATGACGCTGGAAGATCCGGTCGAATATCCGATGAACATGATCCGCCAGACCTCGGTCAACGAAGCGGCAAAAATGGATTTTGCCAGCGGCATCCGGTCAATGATGCGGCAGGACCCGGATATCATTCTGGTGGGCGAAATCCGCGATGCGGATACGGCTGAAATGGCTTTCCGCGCCGCCATGACCGGCCACCAGGTGTATTCCACCCTGCACACCAATTCGGCGGTGGGCTCAATCCCGCGCCTGCTGGACATCGGCATCCTGCCCGACATCATGGCCGGCAACATCATCGGCGTGGTCGCCCAGCGCCTGATCCGCAAGCTCTGCCCCCACTGCAAGCAATCGTTCCAGGCCGACACGCTGGAACGGCGCTTGCTCGGTTTGGCTGCGGACGGCTCGGACGTCACCATCTACCGCGCTACCGGCTGCGAACTCTGCGATTACCAGGGCTACAGGGGGCGCATGGCGATCATGGAGCTGCTCAAAATGGATGCCGACCTGGACGAGTTGATCGCGCGCCGCGTCACCACCCGCGAGCTAAATAACATGGCGCTGTCCAAGGGATTCCGCCCCTTGGCCGAAGACGGCATTCGCCGCGTTCTTGACGGTTCCACCTCGCTCGATGAAGTTTCGCGCGTCGTGGACTTGACTGACAGGCTGAACGGATGAGCATATACGCCTACCAGGCCATGGACGCCGGAGGCAAGCTTATCCGTGGCCATATAGACGCGTCCAATCTCTCTGACCTGGAGCTGCGCCTGAAGCGCATGGAACTGGATCTGATCGATTGCAAAATCCTGGAGCGACGCGCCCTGTTTTTTCGCAAGCGCCGGGTAAAGCGCTCGGATCTGATCAATTTCTGTTTCTACATAGAACAGCTCAGCGGCGCTGGCGTCCCGATGCTGGAAGCATTGGCCGACCTGCGCGACAGCCTCGACCATCCGCGCCTCCGCGAAATCGTCGCCGACCTGATCGAAAACATCGAAGGCGGCCTGCAGCTCTCGCAGGCGATGGCAAAGCATCCCGATACTTTCGACCCCACTTTCGTCAGCCTGGTCATGGCAGGCGAACAAAGCGGAAAAATCGCCGAAGTCTTCCTCAACCTGACCGAAACCCTGAAATGGGAGGACGAGCTTGCCTCGCAGACCAAGAAACTGCTGATGTACCCGGCGTTCGTCGGCACCATCGTGTTCGGCGTCACCTTCTTCCTGATGATCTACCTGGTGCCGCAGCTTGTCGGCTTCATCAAGAACATGGGGGGGACGCTGCCCTTCCATACCAGGGCGCTGATTTTCGTCTCCGGAATTTTCGTCAAATACTGGTATCTGATCCTCGCCATCCCGGTGCTGGCCCGGGTCGGCTTGGCCATCCTGGTCAGAACGAACCCGCGCGCCCGCTACAAGGCCGACGATGTCAAACTGCGGGTATGGATGATCGGCCCGATCCTGCGTAAAATCATCCTGGCCCGCTTCGCCAACTTTTTTGCGCTGATGTACGCCTCGGGCATCACCATCCTCGACTGTATCAAACTGTCGGAAAGAATCGTTTCAAACAAGGTGCTCGAAGGCGGCCTGAAGCGTGCCGGACAGCTTATTTCCGAGGGGCAGAGCGTCACCGCCGGATTTGAGGCTGTCGGCATCTTCCCGCCCCTGGTCGTGCGCATGCTCAAAGTCGGCGAAAGCACCGGATCCCTGGACAAGGCGCTACGCAATGTCAGCTATTTTTACAATCGCGACGTCAAGGAATCCATCGAGAAAGTACAAACCATGATCGAACCCATCATGACCGTCATACTCGGCACCATTCTGGGCTGGATCATGCTGTCCGTGCTCGGCCCGATTTACGACACCATCAGCAAGATCAAAATGTGATGAAAGCAGGCAAGGGACTATGGGTAGGAGCGGCCTTGGCCGCGATCGGCTGCGTTAATCGCGGCCAAGGCCGCTCCTACACCTGTCTGATGCACATTGACCGGCCTCTGGCCTGAACCAACCATGTTCCGCAAACAGCTACTCTACCTGACCAACAACCAGCTCACCGCCTACCCGTGGGCGTGGGGCAGCCTTTCCCCCAGTCACGCTTTCCCCAACGACGAGACCGGCTGGGCAGCGTTTTCCCGCCATCTTGCCGGATCGAAAAATACCCCGACTTACCTTTTGGCCGACCTGGTCGAGGAAGATTTCCAGCGCGAGAATCTGCCGCATGTGCGGGGTGCGGCCAAAAAAAATCTCATCCAGCGACACCTTGGCCAGCTTTACCGCGACACTCCCTACCGCCAAGCCACCCTGCAGGGCCGGGAAGAACAGGGGCGCAAGGATGACATCATGCTGTTCAGCGCCCTGACCAACGTGGAGCTGCTGAAACCCTGGCTGGACGCAATTCTGAAACAGAAAACGCCGCTGATCGGCATCACCTCACCGGCGCTGCTCTCCGCCGTCCTGATCAAGAAACTGGGCATTGCCAGCAACAATCTGCTGTTGGTCACCCACCAGTCCAGCGGTTTGCGTCAAAGTTTTTTCCAGGGAGCGGCGCTCAAATTCAGCCGCCTGACACCCCTGGCCGACCACAACCCGGATACCGTCGCCGACACGACGGCACGCGAAACGGCCAATACCCGGCAATTCCTGGCAGGCGCCCGCCTGCTGCCGCGTGGCACAACCCTGGACACCGTAATCCTGGCGGGCGGGGAAAGCTTGCCGCAACTCCAGTCGGCTTGTCAGGACGCGCCTGCCCTGGCTCACCGTTTTTTCGACCTGCGCGACGCCGCCGCCCGGCTCGGGCTGAAAAACCCCGCTTCCGTTTCGTTATGCGACCCGCTGTTTTTATTCCTGCTCGGCCACGCCGCCCCTGCCAGCCATTATGCGCAGGCAGCGCAAAGCCGCAGCTTCCATCTGCGGCAAGCGCGGCTTGTTCTCTACATCCTGAGCGCCGGCATCGTCGCGGGAGCGCTGTCATCGGCTGGATCGAACAGCCTGGAGGCCCTGCAGCATTACCGGCAAAGCCGGCAAATGGCCATGGAAACCCGCGTGGCCCAGTCACAATACCAGACCATTATCCAAAGCCTGCCGCACACTGCGGTTAGCCCGCAGAACATGAAAGCTGCCGTCGACATCGAACAGACCCTTTCCCGCAACGCGCCCGCGCCCGCAGAGCTACTCGGCATCGTCAGCCGCGCACTCGACGCCCTGCCGCAAATCCGGATCGACCAATTGAGCTGGCAGGTCGGCGCGGAGGCCGAAGCCGCCGGTTCACCGCAATCCGCGCCCGCTCCGGCGCCCCAACCCGGCGCGGCGGAGGCGGCACCTGGCGCCACGCTGATCGGCATCCCCAAAAAACCCGACCAGTCACTGCTGATCGAAGGGGAAGTGACCCCGTTCAGAAACGACTACCGTACCGCGCTGGAAAGCGTGAAACTGTTCGCCGCCGAACTCGGCAAGAACAAGCGGCTGAAAGTAGAAATCGCCCACCTGCCGCTCGACATCCGGCCCACCGAAAAGTTGACCGGCAAAGCGGGCAACGAAGACGCCGATGCCCAAGCCCAAGCCCGGTTTAGCCTGAAACTGAACTTCAGGCCGGAAAGCTGAACATGGCCCAGAGCAACCCCCTTCCCAAGCCGGCGCAACGTTCTTTCATGAAGGACGATTTCCCGCTCATCCGCAAAGCGTTCATCGTCCTGGTCGCGAGCCTGCTGGCGGGCGCGGCGCTGGTCGGCGCCAGCAAAGCCTTCCAGGCCAGGCAGCGCGACGGCATGAACCAGGCCCAGGCACAGCGCAGCGACGCCGACAACAAACTTCGCCAGGCCAAAATCGACCAACAGGAAATCCAGGAATACCAGTCCAGATACCAGCAGTTACGCGGACGAGGATTCGTCGGCGAGGAAAAACGCCTGGACTGGATGGAACACATCAAGTCCATCCGGGAAAGCCGCAAACTCTTGCCGATCACTTACGAAATCTCCGCCCAGCAGATTTTTCAGGTCGGCCCGGAGGTTTCGATCGGCGATCTGGAACTGCGCGGCAGCAAAATAAAACTCCAGATGGACCTCCTGCATGAAGGGGATTTACTCAACTTTCTGGATGATTTGAGCGGCAAAGGGTTCTATACTGTCCAGGAATGCACCGTCAAACGGGTCGGCGCGGAGCCGGTTAACTCGCAGTCGCCCCGGCTTACCGCCGAGTGCGCCTTGTACTGGCTAACCCTCGGCGAGCGGATGGGAGCCAAAAGCGAAGCGCCCAACCCGGCTGGCCCATAAGGGCAGATCTAATGACACGCCTGATATTTCTGCTGACAACCGCCGCCCTGCTCGGCCTTGCCGTTCCTGCTGGCGCGGAGCCCATCGGTCGCCTGTTCTTCAGCCCCAACGAGCGCGCCAATCTCGACCAGGCGCGCAACGGGAGCGCCAGTGCCAGCGACCCGACCGGACAACAGCCCCCGGTCGGACAATCTTCCCCGATCGAACAAATCACGCTCAACGGCCTCGTCCGCCGCAGCAGCGGCAAAACCACCGCCTGGATCAACCAGTTGCCGCAAAATGAAAACGAAAACCCCCAAGGTGTGTCCGTATTGAAGTCGGCCGCCAAACCCTCCGCCCTCTTGCGGCTGCCATCGGGAAAGCAGGTTCAGTTAAAGGCCGGTCAAACCTTCGACGCCACCGGAGGAAAAATCCGCGAGGGTTATCAGGGGTCAGAAGCCGGAAGTCAGGAGACAGAAAACAGATGAAACCCGAAAGCCAAAGCACTCTTCCCGCCCCCCGCCGCGAACGCGGCTCCGCCCTGCTCATCATCCTCGCCCTCATCGGCATCGGCGCGGCATTCCTGCTGGTTTCCGCGCTGATGAGCAACCCCCAGATCGGGCGAGACAAGATTACTGCGGCAGCGCTGGCGCAGGCGAAGGAGGCGCTGATCGGAGTTGCGGCGACATATCGGGACGCCCATCCAGACACGGGTGGCCATATGGACAAAGTATTCGGCTACTTGCCCTGCCCGGATATTAACAACGACGGCCTGGCCGATCCGCCGTGCGGGGGCAAAAATATCACCGTGGCAGGGCGTCTGCCATGGAAAACGCTGGGTCTGCCGCCATCGCGGGATGGCGCGGGGGAATGCCTGTGGTATGTCGTCTCCGGTCGCGTCAAGGACAACCCCTACACCGACTCGCTGAACTGGGACACGGTCGGCCAGATCGAGGTGCAAGATGCCTCCGGCCAAGTGCTGGCGGCGCAGGATACGCATGACACGCCCTGGGCGGCCATCATCGGGCCGGGCGGCGTGACCGGCACGCAAGACCGCACCCCCGCCGGGACGAGCGAATGCGGCGGCAACAACAATGCCGCAGCCTACCTTGAAGGCTTGACGCTGAATCCGGCAGCGGGCCTCGTGAGCACGCTCGTGCTCGCCACGAACGACAGCGCGAAGAACGGCACCAACAACGACCGTGGCCTGTGGATTTCAAGCCGGGAAATATTCGATCGGGTCGAGAAGCGCAGCGATTTCGCTGCCGACATCGGCACCCTGCTCACGAACCTGAAAACCACCCTCGATGCTGCCCCGCCCCCCCTCGTTACGGCATTCAACACGGCATCAACAATTGGCTGCCCGGTGGCGGACGGCTCTGCCGACCAGATAAATGATTATTTCCGCTGCAATTGGAACAACAATCTCAGGTTCGCGGAAAGCGCCGGGATCACCGTCAACGGCGCGCCCTGCGATGCCGTGCTTATCTTTGCCGGTGAACGGGCCACCGGGCAAGCGCGGGCGACACCGGCCGACCAGTCGAACAAGGCCAATTATCTGGAAGCGCCCAATCTCGGCTTCTTTCCGGGCACCGGCGCCTACAGCGGCGCGGTCGGCTTTGACCCATCCTCCGCCAGCACTGACATCGTGCGTTGCATCCAGACCGGAAGTCCCCCGCCTACCCAAGTCACCTTCGCCAGCGACTTCGGCAGCTTCCAGCCTTTTGGTGCCGGAGTGACGACCGACCCTGTCGCCCTTACCGTAACCGTAGCGCCCGCAGCCGGCAGTAGTGGCGGTTGCTTCTGGTTCCCGACAGCCGTTCCGCTAGATGGGAAAACCTTGCGTGCCTACCTCGATTTTACATTTGCCGACTCCGATCCCATCGGCGGACAGGATCGTGGTAACGGGTTTACGCTCTCGTTCCTGCGCGGAGATGTTGGGGCGCCCAATGCGTGCGGCACCCAGTCCTATATGGGCGTGCTCGATGCAAGCACGCTCTGGGGCAACATCAGCCTGTCCCTTGAAACTGACGTCCATCAGGATAATGCAAACAACGAACCTAACGGCACGGCGAATCACACCGCTATCATGGCAAACGGCAACATCACCCATTCGGCAACGAACGGCAACCTGACTTCAGCTTGCAACGGAACCGCGCAGGGTTGTCTGTACACGCCCGCCAACACTTTCGAGGAAAGCCCGACCCCGCCGAACCACAACCAGCGTATCGAAATCCATACCGGCTACAACGATGCGACCTGCTCCAGCGCCGGGGCGGGCTATGCACAGATCAAGGTCTGGACGGACTGCGTCTCATGCAGCGGCACCGCCAGCGACTTCGTCGCCTCTTCGCCCAAGGCCGGTCGATGCGTTGCCCTGGATGCCTCGATGGACTCGATCTATTTCGGCTTTACCGGCGGTTTCAGATCGGGAGCCAGCTCACAGGGCGTGACCATCCGCAATCTCGACTTGCGAACCCAATAAGCGCCGTAGGGTGGATAAAGCGCGCAGCGCGAACAAGAAAGCGAGGGGTCAGGCCTTACATTTGACATTTTTCCCCTGACTTTCCGCCCGTTTCACCACCCGGCTCACGCATGATACGGCGCCCCAGCAAACTCAATGCGTAAAGGCCTCGCCATCCATAGCCCCTGTTTGAAATCACACAGGGGGCGGCTTAAAACAACTGTGCTTTAATGTCAAACGTAAGGCCTGACCCCGCACCTCTAGCCAACCAAGCAGGAGCGGCCTTGACCGCGATTGGCGACTATCGCGGCCAACCCGCGTAAGGCGGTATAGATTGCATCTACAAAAAATGTCTTGATCCGCACAATTAACGCATCTACAATTATCCATATGGAAATACGGCTGATCTGGGATAATGCCAAGCGCCAAGCGAACCTTGCCAAGCATGGCCTCGACTTCGCCAATGCGGGCTTAGTGCTGGAATCGCGCTACCGACTGGATATTCCGGTGATACGCGGTGGCGAGGCGCGAATTCAGTCGTTTTCCTACGTAATGAACCGGCTGGCGGTACTAACGGTGGTGCATCTGGACCGTGAAGATGCTACGCGCATCGTCAGCTTCCGCTACGCTGGTGAAAATGAATCGGAGGCTTACTATGAGTGGATCGGCAAAGAAAATGACTGAACGCGAAATAATCCTTGAGGCGATGAAAACACCGCCGCCTGGCGGGTATTTCGTCTGGGACGGCAAGAACGAGGACGACCGCCCTGCCACAGAGGAGGAGCTTCGCGCCGGCATCGAGGCGTTTCGCAAGAGCCGCGGTCGCCCGGTGGGTAGCGGCACCAAAGAACAGGTGGCAATCCGTTTCGACAAGGATGTCCTGGCCGCCTTCCGCGCCGACGGACCGAAAGCGAGGGGTCAGGCCTTACATTTGACATTTTTCCCCTGACTTTCCGCCCGTTTCACCACCCGGCTCACGCATGATACGGCGCCCCAGCAAACTCAATGCGTAAAGGCCTCGCCATCCATAGCCCCTGTTTGAAATCACACAGGGGGCGGCTTAAAACAACTGTGCTTTAATGTCAAACGTAAGGCCTGACCCCGCACCTCTAGCCAACCAAGCAGGAGCGGCCTTGACCGCGATTGGCGACTATCGCGGCCAACCCGCGTAAGGCGGTATAGATTGCATCTACAAAAAATGTCTTGATCCGCACAATTAACGCATCTACAATTATCCATATGGAAATACGGCTGATCTGGGATAATGCCAAGCGCCAAGCGAACCTTGCCAAGCATGGCCTCGACTTCGCCAATGCGGGCTTAGTGCTGGAATCGCGCTACCGACTGGATATTCCGGTGATACGCGGTGGCGAGGCGCGAATTCAGTCGTTTTCCTACGTAATGAACCGGCTGGCGGTACTAACGGTGGTGCATCTGGACCGTGAAGATGCTACGCGCATCGTCAGCTTCCGCTACGCTGGTGAAAATGAATCGGAGGCTTACTATGAGTGGATCGGCAAAGAAAATGACTGAACGCGAAATAATCCTTGAGGCGATGAAAACACCGCCGCCTGGCGGGTATTTCGTCTGGGACGGCAAGAACGAGGACGACCGCCCTGCCACAGAGGAGGAGCTTCGCGCCGGCATCGAGGCGTTTCGCAAGAGCCGCGGTCGCCCGGTGGGTAGCGGCACCAAAGAACAGGTGGCAATCCGTTTCGACAAGGATGTCCTGGCCGCCTTCCGCGCCGACGGACCGGGCTGGCAGACTCGTATGAACAATGCGCTACGCGACTGGCTGAAAACCCATTCTCCAGCATAGTGACGTAGATACTGTTATCCCAGTCAACACCCATGCAACGCCGGATCAAACATTTTTCCTGACTTAAGGACTCCGAACGCAACATGAACGAGTTTACGCATCATCGCACCGATAATGAGCTTGGGCGGTTTACCCGCGGCAGCGAGCCGTTCGCGGAAGCGTTTGCCCCACGCGGTTTTGTAAAGCGTGACCATGGCGGGCATGTAGAAGGCCTT
>Ga0210044_10003192_pt1 | contig 23570 bp, 21 predicted proteins | sample CryGey13umfilter_2_FD_183959 | JGI IMG/M metagenome (GOLD analysis project Ga0210044, IMG submission 183959) | Groundwater microbial communities from aquifer in Utah, USA - Crystal Geyser 4/9/14 3 um filter (SPAdes) (version 2) | ecosystem: Environmental > Aquatic > Deep subsurface >... | reverse complement strand
GTATGGCCGGCCCGCGCCAGCACTCCTCCTTGGAGTGCTTTAATCGGGAAGATATGCCCGGGGCGCGCCAGATCAGATGGTATGCTGTCATCATCAACCAAAACCTTTATGGTGCGAGCCCGGTCCGCGGCGGAGATGCCCGTCGTCGCACCCGCAACCGCATCAACAGATATATGAAATCTGGTTCCATGCAAGGCGGTGTTGATCTTCGCCATCGGTTCCAGGTTAAGTCTCTCCAACCGCTCACTGGGCAAGGCGACACAAATCAAACCGCGTCCCTCACGGGCAATAAAATTAACTGCTTCGGGTGTGGCTTTCTCTGCCGCCATTATAAAATCGCCTTCATTCTCTCGATCTTCATCGTCGCAAACGATAACTATTTTGCCCTCCCTTATGGCCCCAAGCGCTTCCTCTATCTTATCAAATGAATCCATTATATCATTACCAACCTTTCTCTTTCAGTTTGTCAATGGTCAAACTGCCAAGGGGATTGGAAGCATTTAACATATTTTCTATATACTTGGCTATCAGGTCAAATTCGAGATTAACCGGATCGCCTATTTTCTTATATACCAAATTTGTGGACTGCACTGTGTGCGGGATCAGACTCACCGTGAAATGCCCGGGAAAGGCATCCACTACTGTCAAGCTGATCCCCTCCATAGCTATTGACCCCTTTGCCACCAGATATCGCCAGAATCTTTCCGGATATTTCACTTCAATATCAACCTGCTCTCCCTTGGGGCTGATGCCGGTAATCTCACCAACGCAATCGATATGCCCCGAAACCAAATGCCCGCCCAAACGGGATGACAGTGTCAATGATCGTTCGAGGTTCACTCGATCGTTCTGCCTCAAGCTCCCCAGATTCGTTTTCCCCAGCGTCTCTTTGATCGCCTCCACTTCGATTGATTCGCGATCAAAATCAGTTACCGTCTGGCAGGCGCCATTAATATTTATGCTGTCGCCAATATGCATATCCGCCGGAACCACGCGGCATTTAATGCTATACACTAACCCATCACCCCTTCTCCTGATGACTGCTACCTGCGCTACTTCCTCGATTATGCCTGTAAACATAAGCCCTTCTTATGATTGAAAATCGGGATACCCTATAAATATAGACTCGTTATCAGTCCGACTCCAATAGAATGGCTTGAATCGGATATGTCTGCCTCGCCCCACCTTGCTATGAATTGAGCTGAAGGGCACACCATCGCCAAATAAATATGGAGCGTGTGAGAGAACAATCTTATCCACCGCTTTCTCATCAAGAAACGCATTAAAAACCTTACTTCCGCCTTCAACCAGGATCGAAAAGATGCCTTCCTTGGCGGCTCTTTCAAGAAATGCCTTTATTGAAATCTTCTTGGCCCGAGTCTTAATTGACCATATCTCCACATTCTTCCCATAATTGGCTTTCGGCGCCCGCATGGGGATTGCCACAATCGTCCGGATATTGGAGGCAGTGGATAATATGTCCAAATCCGATGGCAACATCCTATCGTCACAAAAGACAATACGGACCGGATCCCGCCCCTTCACCAATCTGACATTCAATCTTGGATTGTCAACAATTGCGGTCTTTGCCCCAATCAAGACAGCATCACAACCAGCCCTCAAATGGTGAACATAACCCAGAAAATCGTTACTGGACAGATAGCGGCTATCGAATTTGCTGGAATAAATGAATCCATCCAAAGACATGGCTGCTTTCAGAATCACAAAAGGGATTCCGGTCGTTTTGTATTTGAAATACATCTCATTTAGTTGGGCCCCTTCTGCTTCCAAGAGGCCGCTACGGACTTTAATCCCGTTTCTTCTGAGCTCCGTTAATCCATCTCCCTTGACAAAAGGATTATTATCTTTGTTTGAGCAGATAACTTCCTTGACGCCGGCCGCTATTATGGCTTGAGTGCATGGAGGCGTCTTCCCGAAATGATTACAAGGTTCCAAATTCAGATACATACTTGAACCCCGGGTTTTGCCCTTCGCCGCTTTGATTGCCCGTGTTTCCGCATGCGCTGCTCCGTAACCCCGATGAAAACCAACTCCAGCGATTTCATTTCCATTGACTATTACTGCTCCAACCATCGGATTGGGTGACACTTTTCCCCAGCCCTTAAGCGCCAAGGAGAAGGCCATCCGCATCATTTTCCGATCTTTATCTGAAAACCTTGCCATAAAAAAATCCCCACTTCGGGGATATTATTAAATAAAGGTTATTGTCAATAGAAACTCGCGCACCAATAAACCTTCAACCTTCTTCCATCCGGACTATGGCCGTCGGCGTCAGAATTTCACTGGCTCAGCTTGCGCTCGCGGGCTTTCACCGCCGGTTAAGGAATTTCACCTCACCCCGAAGGTTGATATAAATTTATGCATTTTTAGCGAAATGTCAAGTTAATTCGGCCTATTTTTTGGATGGGCTCCTTTGGGCTTATTGAAAAAGCGGGGCTGCCATGAAAAGGGAAGTGCTTTAGAAAATCCTTTTCTTTCTCTCCTTCTCCCATTAATTGGGAGAAGGAGTTGGGGGATGAGGGAGCTTATGGGGTTGCACCCTCATTCGTCCCGACCAATCGGGACACTTTCTCCCGACGAAGCAGGAGAAGGTTGAGATTATTTTTCGAGTTTCCTGGCTTTTTCAATACTTCCCTTTCCCAGCCCATCAGGGGTTTTTTATTGACATGCGCAGGCCTTAATGGTAAATTTGAGAACTTTCGGAATTATATGAGAGTAGTAATCCAGCGCGCCAAGTCCGCTTCGGTCCGAGTCGAGGGGCGAACGGTGGGAGCTATCGGAATCGGTATGGTTGTCCTATTGGGTGCCACGAAGGGCGATACTGAAGGTTCGGTGCGAAAAATTGCGGAAAAATTGATGCATTTGAGGATTTTCGAAGATGGCCAAGGGAAAATGAATTTATCTGCCAAGAGCGTAGGAGCCGAATTCTTGGTCATCAGCCAATTCACTCTTTATGCGGATACTTCCCGTGGCCGCCGCCCATCATTCACAGATGCCCTCGAGGCCGCGGAGGCGGAGCGATTATACCTTAAATTGGCAGAATATCTTCGTGAGTCCGGCTTTAAGGCCGAAACCGGTCTTTTCGGAGCGAAGATGCAAGTGGAATTGGTCAATGATGGCCCGGCGACTTTCATCATCGAGGAAAAATGACGGTTATTAATTTCACAATCGAGAACGCTATCGCTAAACCATCGGCATTATGGGTGAAAGCCGCTCTGAAGGATAAACCCTTCATCTTGGCTTCGAGCTCTCCCAGGCGGCGTCAAGTGCTGGAGCTTCTGGGACTAAATTTTCAAATTTGCAATCCGATTGTGGACGAGTCCTTGTTGGCAAGTGGTGATGCCGCCGTATTCGCCGAAACTATCGCCGCCAGCAAGGTCGATGCCATCAAAAGTAAATTCCCCGACCAGCTTATTATTGGCGCAGATACGGTTGTTGTCTTGGGCGAGCGAATCTTGGGAAAGCCGGGTGATGCTGATGAAGCTATTGAGATGCTTCATCTGCTTCGTGATAAAGAACACTGTGTCATCACCGCGGTGGCGGCATGTGGCCATGGGAATTATCAGCTGATTGTTTCTCACGAAAAGACCCGTGTCTTTTTTAGGAACTACACGGAAACTGAATTGAGAGAATATGTTACTTCGGGTGAGCCGATGGACAAGGCCGGCTCCTACGGTATTCAGGGAATGGGCAGTATATTGGTCGATAAAATCGAGGGTGAGCTTGATAATGTCATCGGCTTGCCGCTGAACTGCCTTGCTAATCTTTTGGGGAAAATCGAGTATGTCGGAAACCGCATATAAAGGCGTCGGCGAACTGCTGCGGCGTGCCCGTGAGCTCAAGAAGCTGAGCTTCGATGAGGTTTATTCGGAGTTGAGGATCCATCCCAAATTTCTCGAAGCGATGGAAGAAGAGCAATTTGAAGAACTCCCCGGAGATGCTTACATCAAACCTTTTTTGAGAACCTATAGCATATTTCTCGGTATAAATATCGACGAGAAATTAGATTCCGAACCTGAAAGAGAAATCGTAATTCCCAGTAAAATCGCCCCGGTTCCGCAGAAAAAAAGCAATCTTAAGAGGTGGCTTCAGGTTTCTCTCCTTTATCTGGGGGCATTGGGAGTGATTTCCATCATAGGCCTCAAGTCCGGCATTTTGGACATATATAGATTCAAACCACAAACCGTCTCCCCTACAGAGAAGATGTCCCCGGCCCCGGCACAACAGAACTTCCTTTTGGAATTGATGGTGTTTGATTCTTTGACAGCCATTGTCATCAGCCAGGATGATACTCTGCTGGCACGCAAATTATGTCGGGGCAATGTAATGCGTTTCTCCAATCGCGATTCCTATGACCTTATTCTCACGCCGGCTCAAAATGGCCGCGTCTATGCCAATAGGTCCCCGTTATATTTCCCTGGGCTGGCAAACGATACTTTACGAATCACTTTGAATGAGGTGAATTATCAGCCTTATATTGACACTTTATTTTTAGGCGAGGTACCCCATGAGACTAATCCAGAAAATCAAAATCAGCTTCATAAGAAGAAAATATAACAGCCACCCCTTTTCTTTCGGCGATATTTTGCACAAACCGCAGAGGTTGCTCGTAGCGTTGCCATCTTCACCAAAATTATCAATGATGTGCGGCGATATAATTACGTACTTCAAAGATATTTTTGATATTGATGAGCTGAAGTTTGCTTTCAAAAACATTCCGGCAGGCGAGCTTCTCGAATTCATCCAAGGGTATGAAGTTTACGTTCCCAATGCGGACCAACCTTCGCAGCATGGTTTGCCTAATGCAGGATTTCTGGCGAAGGTTGTCCAATTCAATCCACAAGTCGCCATTGATTTGGAACCGACACGCGACCCGTTCAACTCCATAGTGCTACTCGAAAGCGGCGCCCCGGCCAGGCTCGGGCTGGATCGCGGATTTGGGCTCCCGTTCTATAATCTTGAGATCAGACCGCAATTAACTGGCGCCTTCAAAGAACATTGCGATGATATGTACGAATTCCTCATTGGATTCTTGAACTGGAATACTCCAGTTGCCTTCGAACCGGCGCCGGAGGTGTAATGTACCTGTCCAGCCTAAAATTAAGCGGTTTCAAATCCTTTCCCGAAGGAAGCCATCTGAAATTTAATGGCGGCATTACTGTTATTGTAGGACCCAATGGATGTGGAAAGACCAATATTGTCGATTCGATAAGATGGGTTCTTGGCGAGCAAAGGGTATCCCTTCTGAGGGGCGACAAAATGGAGGAAGTTATTTTCAATGGCACGGTGGAGATGAAGCCTTTGGGAATGGCGGAGGTTTCGCTGGAATTCGACAATACCGGCGGGCTTCTGGCGATAGATTACGACCAGGTACTTATCACGAGACGTTTATATCGTTCCGGCGAAAGCGAATATCTTTTGAACAAACAACCCTGTCGGTTGAAAGATATCACCAACCTCATTCTAAACACCGGCATTGGGCCGCATGCATACTCGGTGATACAGCAAAATATGGTCGAAGCCATTTTATCGGAGAAAACCGATGATCGGCGATTCCTTTTCGAGGAAGCGGCTGGCATATCCGGATACAAATTGCGTCGCCGGGAAACGCTTCGGAAGTTGGATACGGTCAGCTCCGACCTTCTGCGAATAAATGACATCGCCTCCGAAATCGAAAAGCAGGCTAACTCATTGAAACGACAGTCATCGAAGGCTGAACGGTTCAAGGAATTGTCGCGGCAGTTCAGGCAGTCTCAATTATCCCTTATCGCCTACAGCTACGGCAACTTCCAAAGAATAATCAGCGAAAAGCAAAGCCATAAGGGCGCGATATCCGACAAACTTTCGGAAATCAAAACCAGTATGTCCCAGGTTTTGGCGGATCAGGAAGAGAAAAAACTGGCCGCCGGCGCCATTCGCGATACCATTCAGGACCTTTCTGCGGAATTGGCGCCGATCGAATCCGAATTGGTTGAAAATGAAAAACGATACTCCATCAACGAACAAAGTCGCACTTTCTTAAACGGAAATTGCGCCCGGATATCAGCTGAGCTGGAAAAATCACAGGACCGGATCAAAATCCTGGCAATGCAGGAAAGTGAACTCAGCCAGCAAATAGCTGACATCGAACTGGAACGCCAGCAAGCAGAAGCTGTTTTTTCGACTCTCGATGCCGAATTGCTCACAGCCGAGAATCGCCTCGAATCCAAGAGAAAGGAAATCAAACCTATTCAGGAGAGCCTGGAAAATGCCGGCAACAAGCTGGCTTCGGAACGTTCCAATCAGGAGGCTTTGATCGCCCGCCGTGATGAATATCAGACTCACCTTGAAAATCTTCTGCTCAAAATGCGGACTATATCCGAAAGGACCTCCGATACTGAAAATCGAAAACTGGATTTAGAGACCCAAAGGGATGAATTACTTCAATCTATTGCGCGGCTAAAATCCGAAAAAGCGGCTATGGAAATTGAGCTCTTGGGGCATCACGAAAAGATGCGGATCCTGCAAGAGCAGGCGTTGGAAGATTCGAACCTCCGTAGCTCACTCTCCGCCAGATTAGATACTCTTCGGGAACTCAAATCCTCTTACGAGGGGTACCGCGAAGGCTCCAGAAGCATATTAAATGACGCCGTGGGTTTGAGCGGGATCAATGGCCCCGCCGCGGACCGGCTCCGAATTCCTGCAGAATTGCTCCTCGCCGCCGAATCGGCGCTCGGACAGGACGCCGAACTTATCTTATGCAACGCTTTAGGCACTGCCCTTGATACCATCGATCAACTCTGCGAACTTAAGAAAGGCACCGCCGGATTCTGGATAGAAAATCCACAGATGATGGAATCCCTCGCGGTCATTCCAGACTCCATCTCTTCCCTACCGGGATTTGAAGGACGTTTGGGCGATATGTTGTCCGATGGCTCTTCCTCGAACCTCACCAGAATCCTTTTGGGCAACGTAATTTTAATGAGGGACCGTGAATCGGCCGTTGAAGCCTCAAAATCACTTTCTCCGGGCTTATGCGTCGTCACCCGTCGTGGCGAGCTGTTCCGGTGGGGTGGAATTATCAGCGGCGGGAGTTTCGGTTCCGAAGGTTCCATCGTTGGCAGAGAAAGCGCCATCGATACCTTAAGCCAGCAAATGCGCCAGCTCGATATTCAAATCCAGACGCTTCAGGAGCAATCCGGCGAATTGAGCGACACCGAACTAAACCTCAAGGCTCAAATCACTGATACCGAGAATCGGCTATCCTTGGCATTTTCCAAACTGGGTAAATTAGAGCAGGAGCTTGCATCTCTGGACGCCGATAAAACTCACCTTGAGGAAAACCGTGATTCCATCTCCAATGAAATTGCTGATCTCCAATCAAGACTGAACTTTACTGGAGATGCGCTGCAGCGCAATGTCGGTGCAATCGCAGAGTGCCTCCAGAAATATGAAGCCCTGAAAGCCGAGCTAACCGGCAAATCGTCGCAGTTGGAGATGGAGGACCTTGACTTCCGCAAAATGAGCCGGGAGGTGAATACCGCCAAAGTCAAAGTAATCAATCTCCAATCAGAGAAAATGCGGCTCGAATCGGAAATGAGGAATAATCTCGAACTGCGGGAACGCACCCGCGAAAATATAGATCAATACCGCGGTGAGCTAAAACGTTCGCAGGATGAATTGCAGGCCTTGCAATTGGACAAAGATGACCTTTCTGCCAGAATAAAAACTCTGGGACAGGAAAAGGAAATTCGGGTCAGCCGCCTAACCATGATAAAAGATGAGTTTAGCAAAAGCGAAACCGCCATTTCCCAGCTTGAGACCAAGTTATCTGCTTTACGCGACGAACATGAAGGATTTTTGAAACTAGAACATGAGCTGGGTATTGCCATCGCCGAAGCGGAGGGCGAGATTCATCATTTGACCCAAAAAGGAACTGAAGACTACGGACTTGAGCTCGATTCTATCCAGCCGCCTGAAAGTGGCTTCGATCCGGTATTGGCCGAAGAGGAAGTTCGCGCTTACGAAGAGAAGATTAAGAAGCTTGGCCCGATAAATATGCTGGCGTTGGAGGAATATGAGAAAGCGCGGGACCGTTTTGATTTCATCACCAAGCAAAGGGCCGACCTCACTGACTCCCGGGATTCATTAAAACAGGTGATCAGGAAAATTAATCAGACTGCCGCCGAGAAATTCCTGACGACCTTTGAGCTGATTCGCCAAAATTTCAAGAATGTTTTCAAGGAGATCTTTGAGGGTGGGGAGGCCGATATATTGCTCTCGGACATCAATGACCCGTTGGAATGTCCCATTGAGATATCCGTCAGCCCGCGCGGCAAAAAGATATTCTCCTTGGCTCAACTTTCCGGCGGCGAACGGGCACTGATATCTATCACTCTCTTATTCGGGATGTATTTCGTAAAACCGTCGCCATTCTGTGTCCTCGATGAAGTTGATGCTCCTCTTGATGACATCAACCTCCAGCGATTCCTCAAGGTCTTGAAGAAATTCGCAACCAACACCCAGTTCATTATTATCACGCACAACAAACTAACGATGAATGCGGGCAATACTCTTTATGGAGTTACGATGGAAAGGCCGGGGGTCTCCAAACTGGTTTCAGTCCGACTCGAAGAGATATCGGATAAAGACTTGGCTTTAACTCGCACATGAGAACAATATGGGATTTTCGATAAAGTCTCTTCGAGAAAAATTATCCAAGACTACCAATAAGATATCGGCCGGCATCCGCAGTATTTTGCCCAAGGGAAAGAAGATCGATGATGCCCTTTTGGATGAACTGGAGGAGGTTTTGATTTCAGCGGATATTGGACCGGAAGCGACAATGCGGATCATTGACCAAGCCCGCAATCAGTATCATGGCGGCAAAATCACCGATTCCGAACAGCTCGAGGAACTAATAAAGACTACCTCTGTGGAAATACTCAAGGGTGCCGATTCACACCCCAACCTTGAAACCATCACCAAACCAGAAGTCATAATGATCGTGGGGGTGAACGGGGCCGGCAAGACGACGACTATCGCCAAGCTTGCCAGATATTACCGGTCGAATGGAAAAACTGTTTTGCTTGCCGCCGGCGATACATTCCGTGCCGCGGCCATCGAACAATTGGGAATATGGGCCGACCGTGTTGGTGTTGATATTGTAAAGCATGGGCAGGATTCGGATCCGGCCGCGGTCGTTTTTGATGCGATCAATGCGGCCCGATCGCGCGGCAAGGACGTGGTCATAATCGATACCGCCGGCCGATTACATACCAAGAGCAATCTGATGGAAGAATTAAAGAAAATCCGCCGAGTAGCCGCCAAAGCCCATAGTGGCGCTCCTCACCAAACCTACTTGATTATCGATGGCACTACCGGACAGAACGGTCTCAAGCAGATAAAGCTATTCGACCAGGCCATAGGCCTAACCGGATTGATCCTTACTAAAATGGATGGCACCGCTAAGGGAGGTGTGGTCCTGGCGGCCGCCACCCAATTCAAAATACCGGTAAGATATATAGGCTTTGGAGAAACGGCAGATGATTTTGATTCCTTTGATCCCCAATCGTTCGTAGCCGCCATATTCGATTCCAAGTCTGATGATTAAAAATATCTTTACTTGAGCTTCACATCGAATTGAGTAAATTGAGATCCTGAATTCCATGATGAAAATAAATATTTACGTCGGCGGCAGGGATAGACGCGACTGGGCGGCAGAAGGTATTAGCCATTTTATCCAACTACTTCGGCCATTTGCCAACATATCGATTGATATATTTTCTCCAGAACAAGGCTCAGAGCCCAAAGATACAGAATCGCTCTTCAATAGGGTGCCGGCTGGCATCCCCATCGTGCTATTAGACCACTCCGGCGCAACCAAAAATTCCATCGAATTCGCCCGATTAGTCAAAGACCTCTCCGGTCATTCCGGCAAATTGGCATTTTTCATCGGCGGGCCTGAAGGTTTCTCGAAAGATATCATCGACCAGGCGAAGAATGTGATTTCCCTCTCTCCGATGACATTCAGCCATCGCCTGGCCTTGATAATTTTCCTCGAACAATTATATCGTGCCTTCGATATCTCTTCAAAGGGAAAATATCAGAGATAATTCAATGCCATAGGGGGAATGTTGAAAAAACAACGGTAGGTAGAGATCTTGACCTCGACCTGGACGCCAATGGCGTCCATAAATTATTCGAATGCAGGGGTCAAGACCCCTGCACCCCCCATTCCCAAACCAAGTTCCGAAGGATGGGTTAATCAAATTGCGTAAGGATAAAAGCTCAATCATTTACTGGAGGTTACCTACTATCGAAATTAGGGTAAATTGACCCATCAATTCAAAAATAGAAATGATGGGTCAAATCAATCGAGATTGGACATCCTTGATAGTTTCGCTACTCGCTCGAACGCGATCTTAAGCTAACCGGATTGACCCATCCTATGAACCGCGTATGTCATTCCCGTGAAAGGGAGTGTTGAAACAGCCAAAAAACTCGAAAAATGACCTCAACCTTCTCCCGCTTCGTCGGGAGAAGCTTGCCCGCCTGAGGTAGGGTGGCCCCGCCTATAGCGGGGACAGATGAGGGTGTAACCCCATAAGCTCCCTCATCCTTCGACTCCTTCTCCCAATTAATGGGAGAAGGAGAGAAGGAAAAGATTTTTTTGAAGTGCTTCCCTTTTCATGGCAGCCGAGCTTTTTCAATAAGCCCGAAAGCGGGAATCTAATTTTCTGGATTTCCCAAATCGCTTGGAATGGTTGCAAGTGTTTTATCGGGCAATGCCAAAATCGACCGCACAACTTTTTCAAATGCCGCGGCAGTAGCGCTTTTGGAATAATGCTCATAGAATGAAATCCCCAAGTCGGACGATTCCACAATTCGAGGATCGATGGGAACTCGACCCAGAAATGGGACCCCCATCTCTTCCGCCATTTTTTCTCCTCCGCCGATTTTAAAAACATTCGTCGTCTCTCCGCAGTGGGGGCAGACGAAGCCGCTCATATTCTCAACTACTCCGATGATCGCCATCCCCACTTTCCGGCAAAAAACAATCGACCGACGGACATCATCAATTGCAACATCCTGCGGAGTGGTCACGATGACCGCGCCATCCAAGCCGGACAGCAACTGGGCAATCGTCAAAGGTTCATCACCGGTACCGGGAGGCGAATCGATCACCAGATAATCCAAATCGCCCCATTCCACATCACGTAGAAACTGCCTGATGATGCTAAATTTTAATGGACCCCGCCAGATTACCGCCTCATCTTTGTCTGGGGTCATGAACCCAATGGACATCACAAAAAGATTATTTCCTTTCCTGACCGGGAATATCACATTTTCGGTCCCATCCAGCGGATGCCCTTCCAGGCCGGTCAGCCTTGGGATACTCGGGCCATGTATATCAATATCCAATAGGCCCACTTTTTTCCCCGCCAGCGTTAGTGAAGTCGCCAGATTCACGGCCACAGTGCTCTTCCCAACCCCTCCTTTGCCCGACAAGACGACAATCTTATGCTTGATCTTGGACATCCTGCCGGTTATGGCGTGCCGATCCACAAAAGCCTTGCCCATGCTGGCTCGACGTTGTTCTATTTCATCCTGACGATCATCGTCTATCGCATCGGATTCATGCTCATCTGACATTTATATGCAATCCTCTAATTTACCGAAATCCTCACTTTATCTTCCCACAATAATTCATTATCCCCAATATGCTAATACCCCCAAACCCACATTTGTTTCATATTTTTTGACAGGAATTTCTGCCATAATTCCCTAATAATTGTATTCCGGATTCGTATCTAATCTAAAAAACCGAGAGCTCTCAGATGCCTGACACCCCTTCGCAGATCTTCTTCTGCGACCTGAGGGCGCATCTCCAAAACGCATAGAGTATCCTTAGGCAGAAAACCCTTGATTGCCAGGAAATCGATATCGCCGTCACCCGGCGGGAGATGATCCCTGATGCCTATGCAGTCGTGAATGTGGATTCCCACAACCCTATCCTTATATTTTCGCAGATACTCAAGGGAATCCCAGTATCCAAGATTGCTTATATTGGCGGCATGGCCAGTATCATACCACAGCCCCAGATACTCCGTATTATATTCGCTGAGCAAAATCCCGAACTCATCGCAATTCGGAATCTGCGAAACATAATAGCGATTTTCCATCCCGATGCACACTCCGAGTTTTTCCGCGACAGGCACCAAATAATCAAGGCTTCGACGGGCATTATCCAGATGGATGTCTTTGCCGGCATCACGCCGCATTAACAGCTTATCGAAATATGCCCGGTATGATTCTGGAGGACCAAGCTCTGCTTTCAATGGTTTTCTAAAAGCTTTTTCTTCGAGACGCAGAGTGCCATCACTTACGTCACCCAGATGAAAAACCACTGCTGACGCATTGAGGTCGGCGGCATTTTGAAGCGTCCTCTCGGAAAGCCGAATCGCTTCTTTACGGATCTCATTGTCATTTGAGGCCAGATCGAAGAATTCAATATAATTCCCTGCCTTTTCCATTTCCGGGGTGAGTGGGCAAATATTATGCAAACTCGTTATATTTATCTGTCCCTGCCGGGCGTTAATGGCAATCTCTTTGAAATATGTTTCTTTTACCTGAAAATTTATTTCAAGGTTTTCAAAACCGATATCACGGGTCTTAGCCACTATACGCGCGCCGTCACCGGCAGATTGATAATGCCAACTTGTAGATAAGGAAAATATCATAGCCATCTGTCATCAACCGATTAGATTCATCAATAAAGAGTCTTAGATCCCTCCCATCAAATAAAACGAGGACACCTCTTACCGGCGTCCCCTCAATCTCTCTACCCGGAATTAATTCTGGGCCTCTCTGGCCGCTTTTGCCTCCGCAATTATCTTCTCCTGAACTTCGCGAGGGACTTCCTCGTAATGAGAAAACTCCATGCTGTAGGTTCCGCGTCCCTGAGTCATCGAACGCAAAGCAGTAGCATATTTGTAGAGTTCAGTTAGCGGCGCCAGGGCTTTGACCACCTGGTATTTCCCATCAGGCTCCATCCCCATAATCTTGCCCCGTCGCGATGATATATCACCCATTATATCTCCCGCAAAATCCCCTGGAACCGTGATTACAACTTTATAGATCGGCTCCAGCAGAATCGGGTTAGCCTTTTCAAAACAGGCCTTGAATCCCATTGATCCGGCGATCTTGAACGCCATTTCCGAAGAATCGACATCGTGATAGGAACCATCATAACAGCTCGCCTTAAGGTCCACCACTCGAAATCCTGCTAGTTCTCCTTGTTCCATCGCCTCCACGATCCCTTTCTCCACCGCCGGAATGAATTTCGAGGGAATAACACCCCCAACTATCGCATTCACAAATTCAAAACCGCTTCCCCGAGGCATAGGCTCTAACTTCACCCAGCAATCGCCATACTGACCTCTCCCGCCTGACTGACGCTTGAATTTGCCCTGCGACTCAGCTTTGCTCTTGATTGTTTCCCGGAATGGAATTTTGGGTTTAACCAACTCCACCTCAACCCCAAACCGCTCCCTCAGGCGCGCGGCATTTACCTCCAGATGTATATCTCCCTGCCCGAAGACTATTGTCTGTTTGATATCCCCGTCAACCTTCATAAAGAAAGTGGGGTCTTCCTCGTGAAGCTTCGCCAGGCCCGCGGCAACCTTCTCTTCTTCCCCCTTTTTCGTCGATACTATCCCCATCCGGTGAAGCGGATTGGGAAATTGCGGCGGCGGTATGCGAAAATCCACACTTTTACCGCAAAGCGTCTCGCCCGTATGCGAATTTTTCAACTTTACAGTGGCCGCAATATCACCAGCAGCCGCCACATTTATTTCTTTCCGATCCTTGCCATTCAATTGAAATATCTGGTTGAACCGCTCAGTCGTGCGCCCCGCCGCAATGACCAGCTCGTCGCCCGCATTAACCTTCCCGGAATGAACTTTAAACAGCGAAAGCTCGCCGACATGATGCACCGAAATGGTTTTGAATATATAGATGACCGCTGGACCGCCCTCAGATACCGGCAGTGCGACCTTCGTGTCTGTATCGCCCTTGAATACTATCGCCGCTTCCTTATCCCTAGGGGATGGGCACACCGAAACAATAAAATCCATTAGCAAATCTATGCCGATATTCTGAGTAGCAGAACCGAGCAACACAGGCGATATTTTCCCGGAGGCGATACCTTTCTTCAGTCCGGAAGTCACTTCCTCTCCGGTCAATGAACCAGAATCGAAGAATTTCTCAAGCAAGGCATCATCAGATTCCGCCGCCGCCTCTACCAATTTTTCTCGAGCCGCGGCTGCCTGGCCTGCTAAGTCCCCAGGTATTTCCGCCGCGGTGGCTTTGCCCTGAGAGTAATAATAAGCTTTCATTGTCAGGAGATCAACGACACCCTTAAATTCTAGCGCCATCCCGATCGGCAATTGCATCGGCACCACGCGAGCCCCAAATAAATCCATAAGATTCCCAATGACCGCATTCGAATTTGCATGTTCTTTATCCATTCTGTTGATGAAAAATAATTGGGAGCATCCATTACTTTCAGCAAGCTTATTGGCGGACTCAGTTCCCCCTTCAATTCCCCCGACCGCATTGGCCACGATAATCGCGGTATCAATCACCTTAAGCCCGCCTATCAATTCGCCCACAAAATCCGAATACCCGGGCAGATCCAGAATATTTATCTTATGAATTTTCCATTCCAGATGCAGAAGTGACGATGTTATCGAGATTCTGCGGGCAATTTCATCGGGAAGATAGTCCGATACGGTTGAACCATCATCGGTAGATCCCAATCGTCCTATCACTCCGGCATTGAACAATAAAGCCTCCGCCAGTGAGGTTTTGCCAACACCGCCATGGCCCCCCAATCCGATGTTCCTGATATTTTCTGCACTATAATCCTTCAATTATATCTCCTTCAATTCAACCATACATAATTCAACTTAGAAAAATAATTAGTGCAATGTCCTATGTCAATATAATCCATTCTCGCGCAGGAAAATAAAAGCACACTAAAAAGGCCGCCTGGCGGCGGCCTTTCGAATGCCTTGCTGAACCTATGCTCACCGACTTATAGTCAGCGAGTTAATTGCATCATTTAGCAACTTAAAGGCATATTTACTGTTATGCACTCCCTTACTGCCGTCATTGTTGACAAATTTCCAATTGAACGCCGCATAGGTACTATCCGTGCCGCTCGGCTCACTGGCCAGTAATCCCTCAAGAGTATCCAAGAGAACCGTCATAGAATCCTGAACGCCATTGACATTGAAATTGGTGGCTCCAATATGACAACCGGTGCAGTTATCGAGCGACGGCTGGAATTTATGCGGTGTATGCTGTGCCAAGCCATCATCATTTGACGAAACCTTAGAAATATGACATGAGCCGCAGGCTTGGTTATTTAGCAAAGCCGTATGTGCTGAATTCGTATAAGTGCTGTCGTACTCATGACCGCCCACACCCGCAAACATCGCTCCGTGGACGTGAACCGGCTCAGAAAAATCATCCACTTCCAACTGCTTCTCATTATGACACCTTGAGCAGAGAATTCCCTGGGGTTCACGAAGTTCCCCGGGATGCTGAGGGAAGTGCGGATCGTGACAAACCAAGCATGCGATTGATGTCCTCGGAGGATCAAAGGGGTAATGCTGTCCATGGCTGTCCGTGAATAGCCAGTCAAGGTATCCATTGGCAGTATGGCAGGCATCTCCGCAGGGATTGGCGCCGGCGGCATTGGCAGAAGTCGAATGCGCTGATGAATCCCATTGAGCGCTATAATTATAATGTTTAGTCTCATGACAATCCGAACACTGAGCAGCGCTTATAGTCATCACCATGACCGAATCGAAGCTGTCTGTATGATCATAAACACCGCCATTCCAATCCAACGAATCCCGATTAGACCATTTATAAATCGAATCGGCTTCAGTCGGATGGCAAGGTCCAGCATTCACACAGGATTGGAGACTATCTATGGTCTGGATGGTAACCTTATGCTCCGACCCCGGTCCATGACATTCTTCGCACTGCACACCTTCCAAATATGGGAAATGAAATTCATCATAGCCGCCATTAGCTAATCCCGCATCCCAGCCAGTGGTATGACAGGGCAAACAATTATCATTTTCCCCATTGCCCCCATCCAATAACGATTCAAACGCATTGGCATGCTTGCTTTCAAGCCACGAAGTATAAAGCGCCGGACGGCCGGCTATGTCCCCATGACACCCGCCGTCAGCACAGGTCTCCGCCCCAATATAATAACTGGTATCATTTCCAGTCGGCGGAGTATAAGTATCCACATTAATGCGAATCGAATCCAGGATTTCAAGCTGACCATCACTAATAGTCAGATAGAAACTATAAATCCCCCTCCGGTCCGGAGCATTCCAGTCGGTCACGGTGCTTTCCGGATAGAACAATCTTCCAGCGGCTACCACCCACGCAAATGTCATCTCATCGTTGTCAGGATCCGTATAAGCTGCTGTCAACGTAATGGTTTCGCCGGCTCCAATCGAGTCCGCGCTGGATGTTATACTTCCAACTGGACTTTGATTTGGAGGGACCACCTTATCTTTGCCGCAACCCGTAATTATGAATCCTGTCCCCATAACAACAATAAGCAACAGCTTTAGCAGTTTGTTATCCAACAACGCACTCCTCCTATGTAAAAGCATTGCACTTCTTTCAAAAGCATTTCTCACGCCTCATAATAAAACGCATAATAAACCGTGATTCACGATTGAGTCAAGAAAAAAACGCACCTATTTGGGATTATTATGGTAAATCAAATTGGAGGGCCACGCTCCGTCGGGGCCGATGGTGGGACAAAGGACGCGATGAAACGCGTCCCTCCATCGGGTAGGCGGGACATTCATATCCCACGTGTAGACCCGCAGGCAAGAATGTCTGCGCCACCAAGCATACACTATTCCCCGGTAGTGCGGCAACTCCACATGCCGCATTCAGCCTGCGGAGCAGGGATGCCCCGCGCTACGGTCACAAACGATCCATATTTCCTGTAGGGCGGGAGCCCTGTATCGCGCCGATCAGTCTCCGATAGCCCGTATCAATCAATTGATGCCTGTTTCCCCGTACTCCTCCCGAAGAATCTGTTGGAGTAGCTTGGCATTTTTCACCGCCTGGCCCTGATGGCAGTTATTGAAAAATAGATATACGCTCTGGGTGGTTTCTTTGAGTTGGCGCAGGTATGCTAGCCAGCCATCCAGTTCCGACCCGCTGTAGTTATAATCATATCGTTCGCCACCCCCGCCCCACCATTTGGCTTCATTGCGTCCATGAAATCGAACATACCCGATATCGATAGTCGCCTTTCCATCGGGCAGGAGCATTCCGTCAAGTTGCGGTTCATCCACATTGCAGTACCCGATTTTTTCCCTGGATAGCATTTCGAAAAGCTTGGGCGTCACCCAGCTATTATGACGAAACTCCACAAACAGATTGTGCCCTTCAAAATCATGCATGTGCCGCTTGAAATATTCCAGATTGGCACGAGTGAGCTTAAATGACCACGGGAATTGTGCCAGAAATCCCTTGAGTTTACCGGACTCGATCAATGGCTTGACAGCTTCCAATAGTTTGGCGGCACCGCCAAAGCTCTCATCGCGCGAATGGGTGAAGTCCTGATGGGTTTTCACGATAAATTCGAAATCATCCTGCGTTTTTCGCGCCATGTTATAAAAGACGCTCGGGTGCGGAATCCCATAATATGTGGAATTTATCTCCACGCACCTGAAATGATCCTTGTAATAATCAAGCATCTTTCCTTTCTCGATGCCCGGGGGATAGAAAGGCCCGACCCAGTCGGCAAAGCTATATCCGGAGGTCCCTATCTTAAACATTTTTATGCTTTTTGGAAGAATTCTGCTGAAATCGGACTGCGCCGCATTTCGGACAAATCCATTTGCGTTTCTTGTGGAAGGAGCGCTTTTGTTCGACCATCGCTATTTTGCATTTCTTGCACATCATCTCAATCGATAAATCCCAGCCAGTCGCCCAGAAGAAATTGTAGGCGGCCGATTAAAAGTGAGATTCGCGCCATCACCGTATAGCCGAAAGTGCTCCCGAAAAATATCATCAGGAAATAAATTCCGATCTTGGCGCCGACTCCAATTGCGCCTTTATGCGGTTGCGAAAAATAAAAGTAAATCAGCACCGATAAAACGGCCACGATGATTATGATGTTGGATAAACTGTTGATGGGCAACATAGTGGCTTTCATTTGCGCAATTATTTGGGCCTGCATCATCGCCGGTATCGACACCCCGGCTCCCACACCGATGATAATCGATAGCGGTATTCGCGAATAAGGTGATAGCTTTTTGGAAAAGCGCAGAAACATCACCATGCCCAAAATGCCGGGAATGATATAGGAAAGCTTCCCTTCGCTGAAAATCGGGATAAAAAGCTTGGGAATCAACGTGGTGGAAACAGTTACCGCCACGAAATAACCAACACTCACTCCCAATAATATGTGCTCAGCCGCCTTGTAGAAGGGATTGTCCTTATACAAAAATGAATAAATCGCCAGCGTCAATATCGCGGCCACGGTTATCCCGTAATTCATTATCGGCCTTTCCTCCTTCTTCCCGCTATCATCACTGTATTCCCAACCAATATCAAAATAATCACAAAGATATGCGCGCCGGATTGGGCATCCATCCCTTTGACTGCCCGCCCCGGTTTTCCAATCAGCATTTCATATTCCGCCGCTCCCTTGAGCCCCGCCGCCAGACCGACCAATTGGCCGGACTGCAGAAAAGGATACATAGTTGTCGCCATTACTGCGGTGACCGCCGGGATAATCTTTACGCCATATCTTGCCTGGGCATAATTGACCCAATAAACCGGAATATCGCCATCGCCGACTGTTATTACCGCCGCAATATCCTTATAATTTTCTATACCTTCCATAACCGGAAAGCTCCGTATATCCTGGCCGGTATAATCCGAAGGGAACTCATGGTCAATTCGCTCCCCCAGCGCCAGAATCGCCGTCGTAAATTGGGGACGGAATCCCCAGAAGAGATAATCCTCTCCATACTTCTTATCATACTCACTCCCGATGCGGCGCAGATTGTCATCACCAACCGCCGCCCCTTCCGCCAGAAGCGCCATTCCGAATACTTTAAGATTTTTCCTGAAACAATGCCTTAGCAGGGCCTCCGCCAATGGCACCATCTCCGGCAAGGTCGAAGTCTCATGGTCAAATGAGAATATCACCGCCGAGTGTGGAGGGAGCCGGTCAAGAAATCCATAGACCTGCCGGACTTCCGCAGTGACTCTCAACGGCAACCCGACTCGAAATATCAGCGGAGCAGCTACCACTATGGCCATCAAGATGAAAATAAAATGACGACCCTGAATGCCCATTTTGTTCTTATCATTCTGACCCATCCTATTTTCCTCCCAGGTAGGTCCGCTCAATTCCCAGTATCACCCGTAGCGAAGTGGCGATAGTCCCCAGGGCAATCCCGATATATATTCCCCGACGGGCCGCCATCGAAGGCACATTGAGAATCCAATCTGCCGCTTTGGGGATATATGAAGATATTATTTCTCCCACTGGAATTCTTCCCAACATCACTATAATCGCCGCCACCAGCAAGAATATCGCCTGGCTGTTGCGGGCCCGGAATCCTCGATAGGCCGCGGAAGCCACAAAAAATGACAGAAGCGAAAACATTGTGGCTTGCATCGGCGCCTGCACATTTTGAAATACCCAATGAAAGACGGTTCCCTCGCCTCTTCCAAAAAACAGACCCGCCACCAACATAACCGTTATTCCCATAAGGATCAAAATGCTGAAAGGCCGCTCTTTGGCGTCTCTGCCGGAAGCGATGACAGCGTGATGCTTTATCAGCATCATCGCTCCCACCAGCAGTGAGAATGCGTATATGATCTGCACCCAATCCAGAATCGCTTCATACAGGGCGGTCGAAGCTTTATGCGGCACAAAAAATTGAACCAGCATAAAAGTCCCCAAGGCAAAGCAGATTAATAGGGGAAGTTTCCGATGCATTGCGGGTTATCCTATCTCAAGAACAGAAAGCAATTCGCCGCCTCCAGCAGTCACCAAGATGGCGCCCAATATGAGCAAAATCCCTAATATCAGCTTAAGCATATCCTGCCCTTTTAGCGAGCTTAGAACCAGAGGATCCTTGGCCAAATACCCTGATGCCGCAAAATACTCCTCCCCAATCAATACATAATCGCAAGCGACAATAAAGAACGAAAGCTGGATGGTGGAATCGGTTCCGGCGATTTGAATGGCGCCGATAGAATTGCCGGTCTCGGCCAAAATCAGGGACTCCGCCTCGAATGACCCCATAAAGAGATTGGTGGCAGGCCTTTGTCTTACCATAATTCCATCGACCGCCGCCGCATATCCGAATTGGCTATCGGTCAGGTAGAAGATATTCTCAGCCACATAACGGTCGGGATGTCCGGCTTTGACATACGCCTCATAAGCAACCTCTTGGGCAACGGCGGCAACCACGGGATCGTTATTGGGAAACAGTAGCGGCGTGTTATATTCGGCGGCTTTCGTCGCCACCGAGGAAAGCACATTCATCGAGGCAATCGTAGCCACCCTTTGCATACTTCCCCTGCCCGCAGAATATAGTATCGGTTTGCCAAGCTCTGTGGCGCGACCAACCGCCTCATCAATCGCCTGCAAACCGGCTATCGGCCGGACGTAGAAGAATCCGCCCTTCCGCCCCCGATAAAAATAATATCCCAGAACCACGATGCAAATCAGCACCCCAATTAAAACATTTGTTCGGCGGGAATTGAACAATTGCGGTGATGATTTCGCCGGTTCGGAGTCCACTATTATGGCCCCGCCACTTACATCGGTGAAGATCAGACGGTATGTGTAGCCTACCCCATTTTCTACATTATCGTCAACATAAACAGAATCATCGATTGGTATTTTCCCCAAATCGTCCCAACCGGAACCGGAAACAACCCTCCTTTGAATCTCTATCCGGACATATTCGGCTTGAGAAGCCCTGAGCGGCTCGGTATCCCAGACCACAGTGATACTATTACCGCCATCATCGGGCGTGTCAAAAGCCCTTACGCCTCCGATAGCCGCAGTTGGAAGAATCAAGAGAAAGATGGCAAAACATAGAGCGATCATAATTTCATATCCCGATGCGATTTGATGAAGTTTATCGGCAACTGACTTGGTTGTCAAGCCAATTCACAATATGCGATAGGCGAGCTTGGGCATGTGAACAATAAACATAGCCAAGCCTAACCCCAATCCCGGATTAAATCCGGGACGAAGGGGTTCGACTTGACCATGCCACTCGTCCGAGGTCATCAGGTTTAGAAATGATGATGTTGAAAATAGGATAGAGTGGGTGTTGATGAAGATGCATGAGAAGTCGGAAAGGCAATTCCCTCACCCGCCTCCGCCTGCGGCGGAGCTACCCTCTTCCGATGAACGAGAGAGGAGAGTAGGTCAAACCTACTTGGGCTTGACGTTTCTCTTAATCCGACTTCGAGTGTCATACCAGCGAACGCTGGTATCCAGAAATGAATCTGGATTCCGGATCAAGTCCGGAATGACACTGCAAGGAAAGGGGGCAGGCGGTGAGGGAGATTGCTCCCACCCCAAATCCCGTCCCACGAAAAATACTCCTTGACAATTCCGGAAATCATTGTAAAATTAAATCAACGTCCATCTCATTGCGTGTATGGCAGACCTCCCGGTCTGCCTTGATGGGTAGGCAGACGAGGACGTCTGCCGCGCACGGAAGTACCTGCGGTTTGCGGGCGGAGAGTATTAAAATCAATATTTGCTGAGGAGCGTCATTATGAAAAAAAGTCTCATGCTGACGATGTTTTTGGGGGTAATTCCTATTTCTGCAGCGTTTGCCGCTCCCGGCGACACCCTGTGGACGCGGACCTATGGGGGGAGTAATTGGGATGGGGCTTACTCTGTTCAACAGACCAACGATGGCGGATACATAATCGCTGGTGAGACCGCTTCCTTTGGTGCTGGCGACTGGGATTTCTATCTAGTGAAAACCGATGGTACCGGGGATACCCTATGGACACGGACTTATGGCGGCAGTAATGCTGATGTGGCTCTCTCTGTCCGACAGACAGTTGATGGCGGATACATAATCGCTGGTTATACAGAGTCCTTGGGTGCTGGTGGCAAAGATTTCTTTTTGGTGAAAACCGACGCTGTCGGGGATACCCTGTGGACCCGGACTTATGGCGGCAGTGATTGGGATGTGGCTTACTCAGTCCAACAGACAATCGATGGGGGATACATAATGGCCGGTGGGACCTGGTCCTTCGGCAATGGTTACGACGACTTCTACTTGGTGAAAACCAGCTCCTCCGGAGATACATTGTGGACACGGACTTACGGGGACAGTAGTTATGATGAGGCTCACGCCGTCCAGCAAACTACCGATGGAGGCTATGTTGTGGCAGGTCTCACTAAATCCTTTGGAGCTGGTTCCGTAGATTTTTACCTGCTGAAAACAGACTCTTCCGGCGACACCATGTGGACCCGAGTTTACGGTGGCAGTGATTGGGATGGAGCCAACTGCACCCAGCAAACTGCCGACGGAGGCTACATTGTCGCAGGTCATACTTTTTCTTTTGGCGCTGGTGATCAGGATTGCTACGTGATGAAAACAGATCCTTCCGGCGATACCCTGTGGACCAAAACCTATGGAGGTATTTTTGATGATGGGGCTGCCTCGGTCCAGCAAACTACGGACGGAGGCTATATTGTCGCGGGTTGGACCTGGTCCTTCGGCGCTGGTGAAGAAGATTTCTACCTGGTGAAAACCGACGCTGTCGGGGATACCCTGTGGACCCGGACTTATGGCGGCAGTGATTGGGATGTGGCTTACTCAGTCCAACAGACAATCGATGGGGGATACATAATGGCCGGTAATACCCATTCCTTCGGCGCCGGTGAGGCCGATTTCTACCTGGTAAAGGTAGAAGGAGTCATATCAGGAATACCGGGCAATAATTCCGAAGAGGACACTCCGGTCAAGTTCACGCTCAACTCCAATTACCCCAACCCCTTCAATCCCGCGACCAATATCGATTTCGCTTTGCCGGAACAGTGTGGTGTAGATCTGTCGATTTTCAATCTAACAGGACAGAAAGTGGCTACGTTGGTGGACGCCAAAATGGAATCGGGAAATTATACAATCACTTGGGATGGCTCCAATTTCTCGAGCGGGATTTATTTTTACAAACTCACCGCCGGGGATTTCACCAAGACGAAGCGGATGACATTATTGAAGTAGGCGGCCTCGATTTAATCGGGGTTGTCCCGCATGTCAACGCGCAGACAGGAATGTCTGCGCTACCAGAAGCATAGTAGGTGGGGGTCTTGACCCCCACATGTCGGAGGTAAACCCGCCGACCTGCTATGATAAGAGTCAAGGGAAAAGGTTACCGGATAGGAATCCTTTCTATTATTGATATATCAAATGGTCGAGACATCTTTACAACCTGCTATTCGTTGTTTT
>Ga0210044_10003190_pt1 | contig 23575 bp, 23 predicted proteins | sample CryGey13umfilter_2_FD_183959 | JGI IMG/M metagenome (GOLD analysis project Ga0210044, IMG submission 183959) | Groundwater microbial communities from aquifer in Utah, USA - Crystal Geyser 4/9/14 3 um filter (SPAdes) (version 2) | ecosystem: Environmental > Aquatic > Deep subsurface >... | reverse complement strand
CACGTCATTTCGTGCAGATCATATTCAAGCTCATATTGTTCAAAACCGTTTCATGGGGCAATCTAACAACAGGTTGCAGCTGACGGCGGGTTCTTGTAACAGATCGTCTCAGTTTGTGTTTCTCGCTACGGCCCGCCGCAGCTGAACCTGAGCGTTAGCAGGACCAAATTGAGGGGAAATCTTTATTGACGTGATCGCAAATGCTGAAATATGGTTTCGAGGAAAATCAATGCGATGTTCCATCCCTTTCGTGTTACGAGACAACGCCCAGATCCTATTTTTCAAATCATTGGTGACGTTTTCTATTGGCTATAAACACGGCATTTAATGGAAAGGCCGAGACCTATTTTTACATCGGGCCAAAATCGTATTAAGGGCAAGGATAATGAGGCCTGCTAACAACAGGTTGCAGCTGACGGCGGGGTCTGGTATCAGATCGTCTCAGTTTGTGTTTCTCGCTGCGGCCCGCCGCAGCTGAACCTGAGCGTTAGGCAGACAAATATTAATATAGCATACCAAGGAGGTGACTCTCTTGTACGGCTCACCTGGCGAAGTTCGTGAGTGCCCGCAGTTTAGCCTGAGCGTTTGTCGGACAGAAGGATTGGTGATGGATTCCGAGGCAATGTCGGTTGTGTTCACCCCGGACAACGAGCCGTATCTCGGGGGCGGAATCTGCTGTTCCATTTTGATCAGATCATCAGTCCCGTGATGGAGCAGAATGCCGTTACTGCGCCCACCTCCCATGGCCGCCAGCTCACCGATCATCAGCGGATGGCGTGCCAGGTCATCCCTCAGGCGATCAGCATCACGCTCTCGATTCGGGAGCTTATTCGGCAAGGATATCTGTTCGGGGCGCATGTCCTCCTGAGGGCTTTAGTCGAACGTGCGGCCATCCTGCTTTACCTCCACCTGTACCCGGAGGAGATCGACCGTTGGAACCGGGGCTGGCATCAGCAAGACGCGCCCGGCCTTGCCAAGATGTTCGACGCCATTCAAACCAAGCAGCAACGGGACCCTACGGTTCGCGGACGCGATCTGACCGCATCCATGAATAGTCTGTTGCACGCGAAGCCTGACTCTGCTCCTTGGAACTTGGTTTCGATGGGCGAGAAAGGACTTGGTCATGCCGTATCGAAGATCCTGAACCGTCCTGAGCTATGTGACGATCTCTGCGCAAACGTGATTCCGTGGGTCGCTGTCGTTCAGAGCATGATGGCGGCATACTTTCCTCATGAGCCGGCCGCCTGACCGCTTGAAGCTGACGGCTCGCCATTGTTGAGGCATGAGCGCCCGCAGCTGAAGCGGAGCGTTCTGCGGACTTCGGATGAAACGCATTGGTAGACGACATGAACGCTGAGATAATGTCCCGACCGGCCTGATCCGCGGTAGTTCCAACCGGTAACATCGTGTAAGGATTATTCGAGGTAAGGGCATGCCCTACGTGGTTACCAGCAAGGGACAGGTCACGATCCCGAAAACGATCCGGGAATTTCTGAACATTCACGCGAAAGATCGTGTGGAATTTGTGCGGGAAGAGAACCGGGTCCTCCTTGTCCGGATCAAAACCCTCAAGGATCTTCGGGGCGCGGTTTCCTCCAAAGGTAAGGCGCTTTTCGCTACGGAGCGTAGCCGTGCGAAATCCGCCGTTGCGCGGCGGGTTCGCGAGGAAACGGAGTGAAGACCGTTTGTCGCACCATTTCTTCCCGGGATAACCATCTGCTGGTGTGGTAAATTCATGGACGATCTTCCAACCGGGGGAAGGAAACGCTTTTCCGTGCCGAGGTGGAGCATGAAAAAAAGAGAATTTACCGTGATCATCGAACGCGACGAGGAGGGATATTTTGTCGCGGAAGTGCCGGAGTTGCCGGGGTGCCACACCCAGGCAAAATCCCTCGATACTTTGATGACTCGGGTGAAGGAAGCGATTGGCTTGTGCCTCGATGAGAAGAACGAGAAAGCGCCGAAGTTGCAACTCGTCGGGGTTCAACGAATCGCCGTATGACGGAATTCCCCGTCTTCACCGGCAAGAAACTCTTGTCCCTCCTGGAAGAGTGCGGTTTCATTCGCAGCCGACAGAAAGGGAGTCACGTCTTTCTTCGTCATCCTGACGGCCGCGCGACGGTAGTTCCCATTCATGCGGGGGAGACGATCGGCCCCGGGTTGTTGTCGAAGATTCTTCGAGATACGGAGCTTTCCCGGAAAGACTTGCTGAAACTCTTGAAAAAGAAGTAACGGTCTCCGGGAAATCATGCCGACCCTGAACTGGCTGACGCGCGAGGCGGACCTGCCGAAAAGTCGGCGGGCGCCGTATCGCCTTCTTGAGTCCGTCCCGGAGATGGGGTACGGCGATCCCGCGGCGGGGAACCTCCTCATCCAGGGCGACAACCTCGAGCATTCCCAGTGGCTCTCGATGATGTACCCGCGGCTGGAGTTGCTCCGGGAGCTGCTCTCCGAGGACGGCAGCATCTGGGTCTCCATCGACGACAACGAGGGGCACTACCTGAAGGTCGTTATGGACGAGATCTTCGGGCGGCGAAATTTCTACAATATATGGACGGACGCCACGGGGGTGGGCGACATGCCCGACGCGGCCTACGCCGCCTCCGGGGAACGGTTGGCGAACCTCGGCTATGTGCCCGGCGATGCGCCCGAATGAGTGGGAACAGGCGTACTGTTTGTAACGCTTGACGTTTAACGCATAGCGTCATACCCTGCGGATATGATTCGATCGTTCAAGCGTGCGGAGGCGGCAAGGATTTATGCGCGCCAACGATCGAAAAAATTACCAACAGACATACAGCAGGTTGCGTTGCGGAAAATGCGCATGCTGAACAACGCTGTGAACCTGAAGGATTTGCGCATACCGCCCGCAAATCGGTTGGAGAAACTTTCCGGTAATCGGGCAAGGCAACACAGCATCCGGATCAACGACCAGCGGCGTCTCTGTTTCGAGTGGCGGGATGGGGACGCCTATGAGGTCGAGATTACGGATTATCACTAGAGGAGCGCCGTCATGAGCAAGGAGAAACTTCATCCGGTCCATCCTGGCGAGGTGTTGATGGAGGAATTTCTGAAGCCGATGGGGCTGAGCCAGAATCGTCTTGCACTCAACATCGGTGTGCCGCCACGTCGGATTAATGAAATTGTCTTGGAGAAGCGTCGTATATCGGCCGAGACAGCTCTTCGTCTTGCCCGTTATTTCGGTACCTCCCCCCAGTTCTGGCTTGGGTTGCAGGCCGATTTCGATCTTGACGTTGCGGCGGAAGGGATGGGTGAGCGCTTGAGGCAGGAAGTGATGGTCCGAGCCAAGGCTAGCTAAAGACATGCCCTGCGTCGGTTATCAACCGACTGTAGTATTGTGTTGCCATGACAACCCGTTTCTTCACCAACGCCGGCGACAACACCCTGCTCAACAAGTTCAAGGGCGTTTTCGAAAACAACCGGGACATTGTGTTTTTCGACGCCCTGGTCGGTTTTCTCCGTGCCTCGGGGTATTTTTCACTGCGTCCGTTTTTAACGCACGTCCCGAATGTCCGCATCCTGGTCGGGATCAACGTCGACACGATCATTTCCGATTATCACAAGCAGGGTCTTCTCTTTCACCCCGATTCCGCCAGGGCTGTCGAGGAATTCCGGAAGGCATTGCGTGACGACATCCAGGATGCCCGCTATTCCCGGGAGGTTGAAGAAGGGATTGTCCGGTTTGTCGAGGACGTGATTTCAAAAAAGCTGGAGATTCGCGCCCACCCGTCGAAACGACTCCACGCCAAGATCTACATTTTCAGGCCGGCCTCATACAATGAACACAAATCCGGAGTCGTCATCACGGGGTCGTCGAATCTGACCGATGCCGGATTGGGCACCAAAGAGATACAGCGGAACTACGAATTCAATGTGCTGCTCAACTCGTTCGAGGATGTCCGCTTCGCCACGAATGAATTCGAATCGCTGTGGGAGGAAGGCGTCTCCATCCTCCCCAAGGACGTTTCGGCGGTCAAAGAACACTCGTACCTGCGTTCCGACCTGACGCCATTCGAACTCTACATCAAGTTCCTGACCGAGTACTTCGGCTCTGCGGTCGAATTCGACCCCAATGCGATCACTGATCTGCCCCAGGGGTATCTGCGCCTTTCCTACCAGATCGACGCGGTCAAGCTTGGGTACGAACTGTTGCAGAAGCACAATGGCTTCTTCCTGGCCGATGTCGTCGGTCTCGGGAAGACGGTGATCGCCACGCTGATCGCCAAGAAGTTCTTCTTTCAAAACGATTTTCCGAACCATCGCTCGCACACCCTGATCATCGTACCGCCCGCCCTGAAGGAAAGCTGGAAACAGACCATCGAGACGTTCAGGCTGGACAACGTCGAGATCATCACCAACGGCAGTCTGCACAAGGTCAGCCATCCCGGGAAATACGACCTCGTCATCGTGGACGAGGCGCACAAATTCAGGAACGACACGGCCGAAAGCTACGACCAGCTCCAGCGAATCTGCAAGGCGCCGACCCGGCATCGACTGGCGGACGGCGCCCTCGCGAAAAAGAAAGTCATCCTCGTCTCGGCGACCCCGCTCAACAACCGTCCCGCCGATATTCGCAACCTGATCTTCCTGTTCCAGGACGGCAAGGATTCGACGCTGGAGATCGGCAACCTGCAGCGGTTCTTCGCGAGCCGGATCAAGGAATACGACACGGCCATGCGGAACCCGGATACTGCCGCCGCGCGCGGAGAGGTCAAGCGGATCTATGGGTTGATCCGCACCAAGGTTTTCTCCTACCTGACGATCCGCCGCACGCGCACCGACCTGTTGGAACACGAGGCGTATCGGGCCGACCTCGACGAGCAAGGGATCGTTTTCCCGAAGGTGGGGAAACCCGGGAAGATCCTTTACCGGCTGGAACCGGAGCTGGAACGGCTGTACGACCGGACGTTCGAGGTGCTGAAGAAGGATCTGACCTACAACCGCTATCGTGCGATCGGCTTCCTGAAGCCCGACAAGAAACGGAAATACCAGAGCGCCGACCGGATCTCCGCCCAGTTGGCCAATATCATGAAAACGCTGCTGGTGAAGCGACTGGACAGCAGTTTCCACGCATTCCGGGAATCGTTGCTCCGCTTCAAGAACGCCACCGGCGCCATGCTGGGCATGTTCGAAAGCGGCACGATCTACATCGCACCCAACCTCGACGTTTCAAGCTATATCCTCGAGGGACGAGAGGATGAGCTGATTGCGCTGATCGCCGAGAAGCAGGGGAGCGATCCCACCATCGAAATCTGCTTGCCTGCCGATTTCGAGGACGGATACCTCGCGGGATTACAGGCCGACCATGCGCTGCTTGATACCCTGTCCAAGCAGTGGGTAAAGGTGAAGGACGATCCGAAGTTCGAGGAATTCCTTGCCTGCCTGAAGACCGAGCTGCTCGACCGGAAGATCAACCACGGCGGGCGGGTGGTCGTATTTTCCGAAGCGAAGGACACGACCGACGATCTGAAAAGACAACTTGCCGCAAACGGGTACGACAAGGTCCTATGCATCGACTCCGGCAGCCGCGCCGAAAAGATGCCTGCCGTCCGGGCGAATTTCGACGCCAATCTTCCCCACGATCAACAGGCCAACGATTACAACATCCTCATCTCGACCGAGGTGCTGGCCGAAGGCGTCAACCTGCACCGCGCCAACGTGGTCGTAAATTACGACACGCCATGGAACTCGACCCGCCTGATGCAGCGCATCGGCCGGGTGAACCGGATCGGGTCCACGGCGCCGCGTATTCACGTCTACAACTTTTTCCCCACCGCGAAGGTCGACAACGACATCGAGCTGCACAAGAAGGCGCTCATGAAGTTGCAGGCGTTCCACTCGGCGCTCGGCGAGGACAGCCAGATCTATTCCGAAGACGAGGAGTTCGGGACGTTCGGGCTCTTCGACCGGGAGGTTGAAGAGGAACGGGACGAGCGGTTGTCGTACCTGATGGAACTCCGGAAATACAAGGCCGACAACCCGGAAAAGTTTCGCCGCATCCGTAACCTGCCGCTCAGGGCGCGTACCGGGCGGAAGATCGACGAACATCCCGGGAAGACCGCCACCTTCATCCGCAATCAGCGGCGGGACGCCTTTTACCTCGTGGGGCCCGATGCCGAACTCGAAGAATTGAGCTTCGTGGAGACCGCAGTCCTCTACAAAGCCGCCGTCGATGAAGCGTCGTTGCCCCTTCACGATCTGCATCACGAACACGTCAACCTGGCGCTGTCCGACTTCGCGGATAAACTCCAGGCCGAGGCCGTCCAGCACAAGGTGGTCGATTCCACGCAAGGCCCCAACGAGAGAAAGGCATTGTCGTACCTCGAAGGGTTCATGAAGTTGCCGTTCGTCAGCGAACCGGAAAAGAAACGAATCCGGGCGGCGAAGCACGCCGTCAAGATGGCCCGTTTCGCCCAGCTTCAACGAGGCATCAACGACCTAGCCAGGAGCCAGAAGAAAGTTCCGGTGACGGCCGTGGCGTTGCTTGAAAAACTGATGGAAATTCTGGACCGCTACCCGCTCGCGAACGAATTCGACGAGTCCGAGCAACCCGAGATGCTCGTGAAGGCGACGGGCCCGCTCCGCCCCGAGATCATCCTTTCGGAGTCGTTCTCTTCATGACGCGCGACGAACTGAAGCAGATACTGCAACAGCCGTACGACCGGACGGCATGGCTGGCGCTGGTGCGCGAGCTGTTCGGTTCCTCCGTGTCCGTTCTGGCGTTGCCGCATACCATTTCGACCGCAAGGAGTGATGGTCTCAAACTGATCCAGCTCGGAAATGTGCAGCTGAGCGACGGCCGCAACCTGACGCTCCTCGAAGGGGAGGTGGGCGACCGGGTGCAGATCCGGAAGAACCGGGTCGCGATCCAGAGTTGGGCCGCAAGCCACATCGATATGCATTCCGTCCACGGCGTGCTCGCGGTGTTCCGGGGCAAAGAGGTGGAGCACCGGTTTACCTTCGTCGCGAAAGAATCCGAATTCACCGAAGACGGCAAATTCGTCGAGCGTCAGACCGCGCCGCGCCGCTACACCTACTTGCTCGGGCCGGGGGAATCGTGCGCCACGGCGGCGCAGCGGTTCCTGCAACTCGCGGAGAAGAAAGATCGGAGCATGTTGTCGGACGTCGTCGAGGCGTTCTCGGTCGAGAAGCTGAACCGGGAATTTTTCCAGGAATACAAGAATCACTATTCCCGGTTTGTCGCTCACCTGTTGTCCGGAGAACTTCCGCAGCGCGTCTTCGGCATTCCACGGATCGAGGATGCAGCGGAACAGGACAAGGCCAACAAGCCGGTGCGTGACTTTGCGAAGCGACTGCTCGGCCGACTCGTGTTCCTCCACTTCCTGCAAAAGAAGGGATGGCTGGGTTGCCCCGCCGACCGGAGCGACTGGGTCGATGGCGACCGCGATTTCGTCCGGAACCTCTTCAGGGGTTGCCTGGACCAGGAACGCTTCCACTCGACCCGGCTGATTCCGCTTTTTTACGGCACGCTCAACGATCCGGATCGCGCCCGGTCGATCTTCTCGATTACCGGCACGCGAGTGCCGTATCTGAACGGCGGCCTCTTCGAGCGGGAACGGATGCCGAACGACCATGCGCCGCTTCCCGTCGAGCGGATCGATTTTCCGGCCGCGCTGTTCGAACCGTTGCTCGAATTCTTCGCCCAGTACAACTTCACGATCGACGAGAACGATCCCGACGACAACGAGATCGGCATCGATCCCGAGATGCTGGGGCATATTTTTGAAGAGTTGCTCGAAGACAACAAGGACAAGGGCGCTTATTACACACCAAAAGCTATTGTCCAGTACATGTGTCAACAGAGTCTGATCCGTTATTTGCAGAAGCATCTTGGAGAGCGGGAAGATCTGGTACGGCTGGTCCGGTTCAAGGATGCCGGTTCGCACGCGACCGACCGGAACAACTGGATCCGGCAGAACGCGCGGGCGATCGAGGAACTCATCGACCGGGTAAAGATCTGCGACCCGGCCATCGGCTCGGGCGCCTTCCCCATCGGCCTGCTGCAGGAAATCTACTGGATCAAGATGACGCTCGACTGGACGCTCGACTCGGCCGAGACCAAGCTGAAGATCATCGAGAACGCGATCTACGGTGTCGACATTGACGCAGGCGCTGTCGAGATTGCCCGGCTTAGATTCTGGTTGGCGTTGGTTGTCGACGAGAAAGAACCTCGCCCGCTGCCCAACCTCGACTACAAAATCATGCAGGGCGATTCGCTGCTTGAGTCATTCGAGGGAATCCCGCTCGACCGGCTTCACGCTCCCGAAGGCGACGGGACGCCAATCGTGCCCGTGGGGCAGGGCAATCTCGGGTTCGCGGGAAGCCAACCGCTACTTAAATCGTCTGCGAAAGCTAAGGAGATTTCGGGCCTGATCCGCGACTATTTCGGCGAGATCGATCCGGCACGGAAAGGCACGCTGCACCAGCGCATCGACCGCTTCGTGCTGGACCATCTCGAATACAATCTGCATCTCGCGGAAGATGCGCTCAATCGGGAACTGAAGCCGCTCGTGACCGATATCGCCCGGAAGCAGCTCGAGTTGAAAGGATGGACGCCCCCCAAAAAGATCGCGGTGAAGGTCAACCAGCTCAACCGGGATCGGAAAGACATCGCCCGCAAGAAGGCGAAGCTTCGCGAACTCGAGGAGAAACCCGAGCGCCCCTACTTCCTCTGGCATCTCTTCTTCCAGGACGTATTCGAACAGGGCGGTTTCGACATCGTGATCGCGAACCCGCCCTACGTCTCGGTCGAGAAATTCAGCCGGACCGCAGTGCAAGAGCAGTGGAAGGCACAATATCGGACCTATGCGTCACGCGGGGACATCTACTGTTTCTTCTACGAGCGGGGGATCGGCTTATTGAAGCCGGGCGGTGCGCTCTGCTTCATCAGTTCCAACAAGTTCATGCGGGCCGGTTACGGCAGGGGGCTGCGCGGCCTGCTGGCCGGCCAGACGCTCGACGCGGTCATCGATTTCTGCGAATTGCCCGTCTTTGCCGCGGCGACAGATCCGGCGATCGTCCTTCTGGAGAAAGGACCCCCGCCGGAAGGGCACCAGTTGACGACGGCCGTCATCAAGGAGTCGCCCGAGATCGAGCGTCTGGTCGAGGCGATCGATCATCGCGGGACGAACCGTGTCCAGGAATCCCTTTCGCCGGACGGCTGGGCCATGGAGGGGCAGGAGGGGCTGGCGCTGCTGGAGAAGTTGCGTTCCAAAGGGAAGCCGCTTGGAGATTTTGTCGACGGGAATATCTACTACGGCATCAAGACCGGTTTGAACGAGGCTTTCGTCATCGACCAGGAAACCCGCGACCGGCTGGTCCGGGAAGATCCAAAGTCGGCGGAACTGATCCGGAAGTGGATCCGGGGCAAGGATATCAAGCGATGGACGGGTGAATGGAACGGGTGGTATGCAATCGTCTTCCCGCATGGATTCCATCCCGAACTTCGTCGGTATCCCGCGATCCTCAAGCATCTCTCCCGACATGAAGAACCGTTGAAGGAAAGAGGTCAATGCCGGACCTCTCGCGGGGGCAAAAGCGAGGGGCAACACCATTGGCTCGAACTCGACAACAACCCTAAACCGGAGTATCTGGAAGCATTCAATCGATCGAAAATCGTCTTTAATGAAACATCCAAAGAACTCCACGCATACGTTGATTCTGACGGGTACGCCATCAACAAGACCGGCTTTATCGTCGTTTCGGATGACCCGCTATACACTCTGTCTATCGTGAATTCTTCCGCCCTGGATTATCTTTATCGGTCCGAGTTTCCGGCATGGGGCGATCCGTGGAAAGATGGGCGGGTCCAGTTCCGGGGCGACCGGATGGCGGGGATTCCGATTCCCGATGCGGCTCCCTCTGAACGCGAACAGTTACGCCATCTGGCAGAACGCGCCGCAACGGCGGTCGGCAACGAGTTGATTCGGATCGAGCGGGAGATCGATGCGATCGTCTATCGTCTTTTCGACCTGACGCCCGACGAAATTGCGCTGATCGAGCGGAGCATTCCCCGCTTCGAAACTGCCAGCGGACTCGACATCAAGGCAGCATTGTTAGCTAAAATTCTTCCGTCGCTCAAGGCCCAGACCGCATATCTTTCTATCGACGCCATTCGTCGCGCCCTGGCGACTGCCGGGATCGAAATGACCGACGATACGCTTCGCGAATACATAAGCGAGGCGATGTTGAAGGGGATTGTTTCCGATGCGGGGCGCGGCTGGTACAGCCGGCATGATCAACCGGTCTTCCTCGACCCCGCGCCGGTCGCGAAACTTGTCCGCGTCGTGAAGAAGGCGTTCCCGCTGTTCGACTTCTGCTGCTGGTCCACGGTGCAGTTCAACCCGTTCGCCCACCATTTGATCGGGCAGCCGACGCTGTTTCTCTATGCGGAAAGCGACACGCTGGATTCGGTGGCGGGAAAACTTCGGGAACTCGGATGGGACGCCTGGGCCGATCCGAAGCAGAAAGACGTCGAACGGTTCGTGCATCCCGGCGAAAAGACCGTGATCCTACGACCGTCCATCAGCAAGCAGCCAGAAGGGGAGACCCAGGTGGCCCCCATCGAAAAGGCGTTGGTGGATCTCCGGGTCGAAGCCGGCCGCCTCAAGTTGATGGACAAGTCTGAAACGCAGAGGATTCTGGATGCTGTTCTGAGTGCCGGTCTTATACAACTGCCTGTTATGATTGCATATGCTGCTCGTAGAGGAGAAAAAATCATCAGCGCAGAAATAACCGATTGATTCCAATGTGAATTCGACAGTGGAAATGATGGGTCGGAAATGATCCACCCGGACTGTTTCACGATCGACTGGTTGCAGGCCAAGCGTCGGGAGATCCGGGCCCTCGACGAGGTGTCGAAGGTCTCTCCTTTCATCAGGTATCAGGAAGACAGCCGCGGAGCGAGAGGACTCCCCAACCGTCGTCACTTCCGTTTGTTCTACAATCCTCTTCTCCCCGGAAATCCGTCGCCTTACGTTTTCCTGGACGTGGTCGAAGAACATGAAGTCCCTCACGACGTGATCGAAAAGTCGATCGCACTTCAGATTCTGGATATCCGGCGGGAAGTGTTCGTAAAGGTTCCCACGATCGAAAGCCTGCTGGCGGACAAACTGTGCGCCTTTGCGCCTCGGACGATCGGTGTCCCGTTCGAACCTGGAAACGGGCACGCGGCGGATAGCATGCAGATCGTCAAGCAACTGTTCGATGTCGGGGAGTTGTTCTCGCTTGCGGAGGATCTGCCCGCCGTGCGGCGAGTTTATCAGCGGGTGTTCGATCAGGAAAACGTTTATCGGGGCAGTCATTTCTCACAGGACGATGCATTGCTGGATACGCTGGACGTGTCGCGATCTCTTTGTCTCCCTCCGGTAAAAGGCGGCCCGGATCTTTCGACGGTCGCATTGATGCTTCAGGATGGTGCGAGGAAACTGAAGACCCATTTGGTGAATCATCGCTTCAATCCGGACGACGCCAAGTTGGCTGCGGCCAAGGCCGGCTTGCTGACCCGGTTGATCGCGAAAGGAGATTCCGGCGAATCGCTTGACTCCTGGCGAAGGATGCCCGGAATGGATTCGCTTCGCGATTTGCTGATCGACGGCGAATGGAATCGGCTGAATCGTCTGAAAGCGGTCAATCCCGAAGCGTTTTACTACTGGTACCAGGCAAGCCGGCTTTGAAGAGCGGGTTATACTGTGAGCGCTTGAGGCAGGAAGTGATGGTTCGGGCCAAGGTTAGTTAAAGACATGCCCTGCGTGGTTACCGACAAGGGACAGGTCGCGAGGCGGGGGGGTTTGCGGGCCGGCAAGGGGATTCGGCTGGAGGACGTGTAGCGGGTTGTACCTCGAAACCCGGAGTGGCTTACCAGATTTCGAGCGCGAACCGTTTATGTCGTCGGATCATTTCGAAATCCGACCGGTTGGACGTGACGACGGTCGCCCCGTGCGTCGAGGCGGTGAGCGCGATCAGAACGTCGAAATGCAGGTCCCGCAACTTTTCCGGGGGAAATCCTCTCTCCACGGACATTCGGGTAAGCAGGCGCCCCGATTCCAGCCAGTTTTTTTCCGAAGGCGTCAGGAGCGGGGAATGTTTCCCAAGGGTCTCGACGAAATCCATCTCGGCCTGCTTTTTCGCCCCCCGCAGCAATTCGGCCAAGACCACGGAGGAGTGGCGGATCCGGCCGGAAACGGATGCGATCCGCTCCCGGTGCCGGTCGGTCCGCAGTTGGTCGACGAAGATCGACGTGTCGAAGAGCAGAATCCTATTTCCCATGGCCTTCGAACCGGAGTTTCCCGCCGAGCGAAGTCATCATCTTCTTGAATTCGTTCAGGGCGACGATCTCGCGCAACGCGATGTGCACCGCCTCCGTGCGGCTCTTCACGCCGAGAGTTTTTGCCGCCTTGTCCGCAAGGCGGGTGTCCAGCCGGATCGAAGTCATCCTGGTCGCCGTTCCCATGAATCCTCCTTGTATATACGTATGATGAATATTATATATACAAAATCGCCTCACGGGGCAAATCCCGTTGTGGACGTAAACCGTTCGGAGATTTATTGCAGGTACTGTTCCGGCTTCCTCAGGCCGGGAAGAAACTCTATGATGGGCGCATGGCCCAACCCGTTGATGACGGCCACCGCCCAAAGGGTGAGGAAATAATGAAGAAAAAGATCTTATCCGATTTCCGGGGAGCGGTCCCTTCGAAAGGGAAATCGGATTTCGAAGAAGAGCGAAGCCGCGCCAAAAAGGCAGTCGCGGCACGGGTTCGGAATGAAGACGGTACCGGGACCGGGAAGAATCCCCCCGGAGCCTTGAGGATGGTGAAGCGGTACTGGGAGGATTTGACGGAGGGGGAACGGTTCACGTGCCGTCCCGTGGCGTTCGATCGCGAAGGGATCGTCGCGTTCGGGAAGGAGTACGATCCGCTGCCATTCCACGCGGACGAGGCCGCGGCGGCCCGGTCGATCTTCGGCGACGTGATCGCCTCCGCCCTGCACACCCTGTCCGCCTGCACACGGGTCGTGGTCGACGCCCACGGGGACATCGCGATTCTGTCGGGGCTGAGCATCGACGAGGTGAGAACGCCTCTCCCCGTCCGTCCGGGGGATGTCTTGATGGTCGAGGCGCGATGGGACGGCCTCCGACGGTCCAGGAGCAAGCCGGACCGGGGGATCGCGGGGTTGAAGTGCACGGTCAGGAACCAGCGCGGGGAGACCGTGATGGAATACGGGTACCGCTACCTGGTCGCCTGCCGTCCGTCCGTGTGACGTCTTATCCCGCGCGGAATCCTTTTCCCAGAAAGTAAAGCTCGAATGACTCCTTGCGGGTCGCGTCGGGGCGGAGGCGGCGGAGGTCCGCGAAGAACGGTTTGAGTTCCCGGAAGATCGCGTCGGCTTCCGCGCCGCCGAAGATCTTGGCCAGGAAGATCCCCCCGTCGCGCAAAGTTTCCCGCGCCAGCCCGAAGACGGCACGGACGAGGTCCGCGGAGCGCGCCTGGTCGGTGAAGGTCGACCCGGTCGTGTTGGGGGCTGCGTCCGAGACGACCGCGTCGGCTTTTCCTCCGAGGAATTCGAGGAGTTCGGCCGGCAGGGCGGGTTCGGTCAGGTCCCGCTGCCAGAACCGGAAATTTTCCCCCGGCAGCGTCGCCATCGGCAGGAGGTCTACGGCGGCGATTTTCCCCCTGGCGCCCACCATGCCGAGGAGGATCTGGCTCCAGCCGCCCGGCGCGGCTCCCGCGTCGATCACCCGGTCCCCGGGGCGCACCGCCCTCTCCTTCGCGGCGATCTGCGTCAGCTTGTACGACGCCCGGGAGCGGTACCCCTCCTTTTTCGCCTTCCGGTAATACGCGTCTTTCCGGTCGTACATCCCTTCATCGTATCGAAAGCGCCGGTAGTTGACACTCCGAAATCCTGTGCGATAGTGTCAACGTGCCCGGAAGGAGAACGATCATCGACATCGACGGCGTCTTCCGCTACCTGAGCCGGGACCTGCGGGCGGTCGAGCGGGCGCTCGTCTCCAACCTCGCCTCCCCCGTTCCGCTGATCCCCATCGTCGGAAAGCACATCACCCTGTCCGGAGGAAAGCGGGTCCGGCCCGCGATCCTGCTCCTGACCGCCGACGCCTGCGGCTACCGGGGGCCCCGGCGGACCGTGATGTCCGTGGTGACGGAGTACATGCACACGGCGACGCTGCTGCACGACGACGTGGTCGACACCGGGTCGGTGCGCCGCGGCAAGCCGTCGGCGAACGTCGTGTTCGGAAACTCCGTGAGCGTCCTCGTGGGCGACTTCCTCTTCGCCCGCGCTTCGCAGATGATGACGGACGACGGAGACATCGACGTCCTCGGGATCTACGCGCGCACCCTGGTCCACCTCTCGGAAGGGGAGGTGCTTCAGCTGATGAAGACGCGCGACGCGGGGATCACGGAGAAGGAGCACCTGACCGTCGTCTTCTGCAAGACCGCGTCGCTCATCGCCGCCGCCGCCGAAACCGGGGCGGTGCTCGCCGGGGCCGACCCCGCGACGCGCAAGAGGATGTTCGGGTTCGGAAAGTCGGTCGGGATCGCGTTCCAGCTGGTCGACGACATCCTCGACGTCACCGGGACGGAGAAGTCGCTCGGGAAGCGCCCCCTGCAGGATTTGCGGGAGGGGAAGGTGACGCTTCCGCTCCTGCACGCGCTGCGCGAAGCGGGGGCCGCGGACCGCGAACGGGCGCGGCGCGCCCTCGCGAAGAAGGAGCCCGCGGACCGCGACGTCGCCTTCCTCGCCGCCCTGGTCGCCCGCCACGACGGGGTCGGGTACGCCGCCTCCCGGGCGAGAGAGTACGTCCGGCGCGGGAAGCGGCACCTCGCCGTCCTGCCCGATTCGCCGGCCCGGTCCGCCCTGATCGCCCTGTCCGACTACGTCATCTCCCGTACCAACTAGCTGCTTCAAAGATCTTTCTTGACAGATCAATGGAGTATCATTATGTATAAAATAGTGTAAATGATCGAAAGCGTCATGGTCGTTCTGCGATCGGAACGGAAACGGATCGAACGGAATACTTACAGGGAGGGGAGGCGAGATGCGGAAACGGAACGAGAAGGGGTTCACGCTGATCGAGGTGGTCGTGGTGGTGGCGGTGATCGCCATCCTGGCCGCGGTCCTGACGCCGTACATCACGAAGTACATCGACGACTCCAAGATCGCCAAGGCGCGCAACGAGGTGCAGGTGATCGCGGCGGCCGCCACCAACGCCTACAAGGACCTGGGCCGCTGGCCGAACCGGATCAACGCCACGACGAATTACGGCGGGCTTTACACCGGCGCCACCACGCCGGCGGCGGCCTTCTTCGGGACGACCACCGGCTGGACCGCGGCCGGCGCCGGGTGGAATTCGCTCGACACCCACCTGGTCACGAACAGCCACGGGTACCCCACCACCGGCGATACGAAGTGGGCGGGGCCCTACGCGACCACGTTGCCCCTCGACCCGTGGGGGAGGCCGTACGTCATCAACGCGGCGAACTTCACGTCGACGACCACGCCGCCCACCCCGGTCTGGGTCCTCTCCGCGGGACCGAACGGCGTGATCAACACCCGCATCGCCACCAACACGACCGCGCCGGTACTGGACGACATCGGGTTCCGTGTACGGTAAGGACCGCAGGCGCGCCGGGGACAAAGCCGAAGGCCCCCCTTCGGTTTTTTTTTGCCGGCGCCGTAAGGTGACCGGATGACGTCCGAGACAGGGGACGCGAAGGCGCCGCCCCGCCGGAAGATGCTCGGCGAGCGGCTGATCGACGCGGGGCTCGTCACCCCCGACCAGCTGGATCTCGCCCTTCGCGAGCAGAAACGGACCGGGGAGCGGATCGGGGAGATCCTGACCAACCTGGGCTTCGTCGCCCAGGAACAGATCTCCGCGGTCCTCGCCTCCCAGGCCGGCGTCAACTTCGTCCAGCTCGACAACTACCTGATCGAGCCCGCGGCGCTGAAATGCGTCCCCGAACCCCTCGCGCGCCGCCACAAGCTGATCCCGATCCTCCTCGAACCTCCCAAGCTGACGGTCGCGCTGGCCAACGTCTTCGACGTCCTGGCGATCGACGAGGTCCAGCGGATCACCGGGTACGTGGTGGACGTCGTCTCGGCCACCGAGAGCAGCGTCCTTGCGGCCATCGACCAGTATTACACCGGCGGCGTCTCGATCGAGGAGATCGTCCAGAAGTCGATCCGTCAGGTGGAGGCCGGCCGCCTCTCCGAAGCGGACCTCGCGGCGGGCGCGCCCATCATCCGCCTCGTCGACCAGGTCTTCCTGACCGCGGTGCAGGACGGGGCGACGGACATCCATATGGAGCCCGAGGAGCGGGTGTTCCGGATCCGGTTCCGGGTCGACGGAAAGCTCCGGATGGGACCGTCCCTCCCCAAGATGCTGCAGCCGGCCGTCACCGCCCGCGTGAAGATCCTCTCCTCGATGAACATCGCCGAGACGCGGCAGCCCCAGGACGGAAAGATCAACTTCTACGTCGGCAAGCGGAAGATCGACCTGCGCGTATCGACGCTCCCCACGGTGCACGGGGAGAACCTCGTCCTGCGGGTGCTCGACAAGTCGAAGCTGATCCTGGGCCTCGAGTCCCTCGGGTTCGACGAGACGACCCTTGCGCGCTTCCGGCGGCTGATCGAAAGCCGCAACGGGATCATCACGGTGTGCGGACCGACGGGCTCCGGCAAGACCACGACGCTCTACTCCGCCCTCTCCTACATCAACAGTCTCGAGCGCAGCATCGTCACGCTGGAGGACCCGGTCGAGTACGAACTGCCGGTCATCCGGCAGTGCCAGATCAACGTGAAGGCGGGGCTCACCTTCGCCTCCGGACTCCGGTCGATCCTGCGGCACGACCCCGATGTCATCCTCGTCGGGGAGATGCGGGACGGCGAAACGGTGGAGCTGGCCGTCCGGTCGGCCTTGACCGGGCACCTCGTCTTCTCCACGCTTCACACGAACGACGCGGCGGGCGCGGTCCCGCGGCTGATCAACATGGGGCAGGAGCCGTTCCTGGTGGCGTCGTCGCTGCGGGCGATCATCGGACAGGCGCTGATCCGCGTCAGCTGCACGGCGTGCAGAGAGGCGTACACCCCTACGGCGGAGACGATCGAGCGGGCGGGGCTGCCGACCGAGTCGATCCACGGGACGTTCCTCCGGGGGGCGGGGTGTGCGCAGTGCGGGCAGACGGGGTTCCGGGGGCGCGTCGGCGTCTACGAGTTGATGGAGGTGACGCCCATGATCGCACGATTGATCATGAAGCGGGCCAACAGCCAGGATCTGCTCGAGGCGGCGATGGCGGAGGGGATGACGACGATGCGGCAGGACGGGGTCGCCAAGGCGATGCGCGGGCTGACCACGCTGGAGGAAGTGGTGCAGCTGACCTGAGATGGCCCGATACGACTACAACGCGGTGGACGACTACGGGCGCAAGGCCCGCGGGACGATGTCGTCGCCGGACGAGAAATCGCTTCGGGATCAGCTGGCGGCGATGGGGATGCACCTGGTTTCCAACCGGCAGGTGGCGGAGAGCAGCGGACGCGCGCTCTTCCGGAAGAAGATCCGGCGGGCCGACCTCATCGACTTCACCTACCACCTCAAGACGCTCCTCGGCGCGGGGGTCTCGCTGGTCATCGGGCTCTCGGACGTCGCCGAGCAGTCCACCAGCCCGGAGTTCCGCGAGGTGCTTCGGGACATCCGCCGCAACGTCCAGTCCGGGGCGACCCTTTCCGGGGCGTTCGCGCTGCATCCGGACGTTTTCCCCGAGGCTTTCGTCTCCATCATGCGGGCGGGCGAGGTGACGGGGAACATGGACGGGGCGCTCACCGACCTCCACCGGTTCCTCACGTGGCAGGAGGAGCTCGGGAAGACGATCCGGCAGGCGACGTACTACCCGATGACGGTCGTCGGCATGGTCTCGGGGCTCATCGTCCTGCTCTTCACCTTCGTCTTCCCCCGGTTCCTCTCCATCTTCAAGGGGGCGCCCTTCGATCTCCCGCTCCCCACGCGCGTCGTGATCGCGATCAGTGAGTTCTTCCGGGACTACGGGCTGTACGCGCTCGCCGCGATCGTTCTCGGCGTCGTCGCGCTGCGGATGTACGGGCGGACCGAGGCCGGGCGGCTCAGGGTGGACGGCTGGAAGCTGAAGATCCCCCTCGTCGGGGAGGTGATCCGGGCGATCGAGATGAGCAAGTTCAGTCACTTCACCGCGTCCCTCTTCCGGGCGGGGGTCGAGATGACGCAGACCCTCGCCGTCGTGGAGAAGGTGATGGGGAACCGGGTGCTCGCGGCGGTGGTCCGGCAGGCGCGGGAGGAGCTGATTGCGGGGGGAGGACTCTCGGTCACGCTGCGGAAATCGGGCGAGTTCCCCCCGATGGTCCTGCGGATGGTCTCGGCCGGGGAGTCGACGGGGAACCTCGACGACACCCTCGAGAACGTCTCCGCGTATTACGACCGGGAAGTGCCGGCGATCGTGAAGAAGACGTTCGCCATCCTCGAGCCCGCGATGACGATCCTCCTGGCGCTCGTCGTCCTCGGGGCGGCGCTGTCGTTTTTCCTCGCGCTCTACAAGATGATCGGATCGCTGGGGGCGGGCAAATGAGGCGGCGGAAAAGGGCGGGCGGGTTCACCCTGATCGAGGTGATCGTCGTGATCGCCGTCATCTCGATCCTCGCGGCGATGGCGGTTCCCTACGCGGTGAAGATCATCGACCAGTCCCGCGAGGAGGCGACGAAGAAGGAGATGGAGGGTCTCCATACCGCGATCATGGGGGATCCCAAGGTGCCCACGGCGGGATACCTCGGCGATAGGGGGGCGCTGCCGACCAACCTTTCCATGCTGAACACCCGGGGGACGCAGGCGGGACCGACGACGGGGACCCTCGGTGGGAAGTACGGGTGGAACGGCCCGTACGTGAACGCGGGGTTCGACGCCGCCGGGTACCTGACGGACGGGTGGGGGACGAACTACGCCTGGAACAGCCCCGCCTCCGGGCAGATCCGCAGCGCCGGACCGGACCGCGCCATCGGCACGGCGGACGACCTGATCTACCCGCCGTCGGCGGTCATTGCGACGGGGCGCCTCCTGGTCAACCTTTACGTGTGGCGGACGGACAACACCACGAGTCAATACGTTCTGAACCCGCAGCCGGCGTCGTTCCCGGGGATGGCGGTGAACGCACGGTTGTATTTCTCCGCGAACGGGGTGCGCTCGCCTTCTCCCCTTTCGACAGGGATTCCACCCGGGCCGGCGGGGCCTCCGTACACCCTTGGCCCCACGCACGCAGGGTTTCACGAGGTGACGGCGACGTGCACCCTGCCGCCGAATCCGCAGGTCGCCGGGCAGGCGGTGGTGTACATTCCGGAGAACAACCAGCAGACGCAGGTGAACCTCTACCTGCGATGAAGCACTAAGTACTTCAGTTCATAAATACGGTGACGCACCGAGAGGGTCGATGCGCCGCATCCGGCAAGGCGACGCGACCGAGGCGTACTGGGCAAGTACGGTGAGGGAGGGCAACGCCGCCGGGGCGGATGCAGCGGCACTCGAATGCCACCGTATTTATGAATTGAAGTACTAAGGCGGAGGGCGCGGAGCGGATGGGCAGGATGCTGGCGATCGAGGTTTCGCCGCGGGTGATCCGGGCGGTGGAGTACACGCCCGGGGAGCGGCCGGTGCGGATCCACCGCGCGGCGGTCACGGAGCGTCCCGGCGGCGAGCCGGCGGCCGTGGGCCAGTTCCTCCGCGGTTTTCTGGAACGGAACGGGTTCACGGCGAAGAGCGCCGTGGTGAGCTATCTTGGGCCGGTGATCGAGCACCGGATCTTCGCCATCCCGCCGGTCACCGGGACGACGCGCGAAGAGCTGTTGCGGGGGAAGATCGCACAGGAAACCGCGGCCTCCGTGGCCGAGCTGCGGGTGACGGGCGAGGTCGTCGGGAAGGTGGTGGAGCAGGGGTACGAGCGCGACGAGGTGATCACGCTCTACGTCCCGGAGTTCGAGATCCGGCGGCTCGTTTTCCTCCTCGTCGAGGCGGGCCTGACGCCCGTCCGCGTCGTCTCCGTCCCGCTGGCCCTCGCCGGGCTGCACCCGGCCGATGCCGCCGACGAGCTGTGCGGATTCCTCCACGTGGAGCCGTCGCGGTGCGTCATTTCCGTCTCCGCCGCCGGGAAGCTGCGCTTCTCGCGGGAGTTCGCGCTGGAGATGCCCGGGCGCGCCGCGGAGGCCGCGGAGGCCGCGGAGGAGCCCGACTACAAGAACATCGACTTCGGCGGGGGAACGACCCCGGAGCACCCCGCGCCTCTTTCCGGGGAGGAGGTTCACGCTGAGCGCCTGGTCACGGAGCTTACCCGTTCGCTCCTCTATTTCCGCCAGATCTCCCGCGGGGGGAGCATCACACGCCTCTACTGGAGCGGGGATCCGCCGGGGGATGCGGCGAAACGCCTTGTCTCCGAACGGCTGAAGTTCGAGATCGGGGCGCACCCGGCGGCGGGGGCCACGGTCTTCGACGGGGAGGGTGTGTTCCATGCCGCGACGTTCGGGGTTCCCGTGGGGATGGCCGCGGAGGAGTGGGGAGCCGACCGGGTCAACCTTCTCCCGGCCGAGTACCTCCAGAGGAAGGAGCGGAGGGGAAGCTACATCGCCGTCGCCGTCATCCTCGCCGCGTTCCTCCTGGCGAACGCGGGGTTGTACCTGGGGTTGCGCAACGCGGAGAAACGGTACCGTGATGTTCTCGGCGGCGCGGCGGCGGTCACCCGGAGCGTGGCGGGTCCACCGGAGGAGATCTCCCGATGGATGGCGATGCGGAGTGCGCTCGCGGAAATGAGGCGAGGTGAGAAGATGCTCGAAAACCCGTTCACCCGCTGGAAGCCCCTCCTCGCCACGCTGGGCGCCCCCGTGCCGTCGGAGATGCGGTTCCTCTCGGCGACGTTCACCCCCGCTTCCCCGCCGGAGGCCGGGCCGTACGCCGGGCGGGGGGAACTCCGCGGGGTCGTCACGGGAAGGACGCCGGCGGAGGCGCAGAACCGGGTCAACGCCTTTCTCGCCGCGGTCCGCTCGCAACCGGTGGTCGGGGAGCCGGGGTACACGGTGTTCGAGGTCCGTCCGCGCGGAGAGAACGGCAGCGGCGGATACGAGCAGGAGTTCTTCCTGGGTTTCGCCTTGAGGGAGAGGTAAACGATGCCGTCCGGTTGGTACAGGAACGAAGGAATCCTCCCGGTCGCGCTGGGATTGGCGGTGCTCGGCGTCGCGTCGTACTTCCTCCTGTTCGCCCCGGAGCTCGGTACGATCCGCTCCCTTCGCACGGAGGTCGCGGCGAAGGACGCGGAGGTGGCGGAGGCGATGAAGCTGCGGGCCGAGGTGGCGCAGTCCCGCGTCGGCGAGGGGGCGCGATGGGAAGAACGTCTTCGGGCGTGGGAGCGGCGGGTCCCTTCCACCCCGGACACGGAGCGTCTTCTCGCGGAGATCGGGGAGATGGCGGTGCGGCACAACCTGAAGGTCTTCGGGTTGACGGTCCCCCCGCCCGCGCAATCGACGCAGGGCGGGGATCCGGGGGCGGCCGAGGCGGGCGCTCCCGCGCCGACGAAGGAGGAGGCCGTGGAAACCCGGTTTCGCCTCACTTTCCGGTCCACCTACCGGGACCTCGCGGAGTTTCTCGACGAGATCCCGCGGGCGCGGCGCCTGCTGACGATCCGATCGGTGTCGGTCAAGGAGAAGGCGGACGCCATGGCGGTGGAGATCGAACTGTCGGCCTGGCGCCGGAGAGTTCGATGAAGCCGGCCCGGGAGTGGATGGGGGACAAACGGGTCGCCGGGGCCCTTGCCGTCGTGGCGATCCTCTTCGTCGGATACCGGCTGATCGGCTCCGGCAAGGAATCGGCCCCCCCGGTACCGGCGACCGCCGCCGCGTCTTCGCCCGCGTCCGCCGCCCGGGAGCCGACGGCGGCCTCCGCGGCTTCGCCGCCGCCGGCGTCGTCGGTCGTCCCGATCCCGCCGGGGTGGACGGGGTCGGCCTGGTCGTGGAACCGGAACCCGTTTCTTGTGCCCGCGGCGGAACATCCGTCGGCGGGTCATGCCGCGAAGAATGGGAATGGAGAGGCCGCCCTCGTCCCGCGTCCGGAAGGTCCGTCGACGGGACTGAGGGGCACCGTGGTCAGCGGCGCCACGGCGATGGCGATTTTCGGGAATCGTCTCGTCCCGGTCGGAGGAAAGGTGGGGGACTGGACGCTCTCCCGGGTCGAACCGTACCGCGTCTCTCTCCGCCGGGGGAAAGAGATTCGCGTTCTGGAGTTGTACAAGCAATGAGGAGCGCCGCGTGCGGCGTCCGCGGCGGAGTCGAAAAGGAGGTCGGACGTTGAAGATCCTTGCTATTGCACTGATCGGAATGACGGCGCTGGGCATCGGCTGCGCGAAGGCGCAGGTCGTCCGGAAATCTCCCCCCCCGCCCGTGGCGGCCGCAAAGCCCGCCCCTGCCGCGAGGCCGGCGCCCCTTCCGGATGCACCGCTCGAAGGGGTGGAACGGCCCCGGGGGTCCGTCGCCGAGTTCCGCAGGGCGGCGAGGCGCTACACCCTTGTGATGGCGGGGGCGGACGCGAGGGAACTGTTCCTCTCGCTTGCGCGGGAGAACGACTTCAACCTGGTCCTTTCCCCCGAGGTGTCCGGCACGGTGACGATGGACATCAAGGAGGCGACCGCCGAGGAGTTGATGGACGAGGTGTGCGGGATGCTCGGATGCCGTGCGGTGTTCGCCGGAAACACGGTTCGCGTCGCCCCCGAGAAGCGCGTGACCCGCGTCTTCCCGGTGGACTACCTCCTCACCGGACGCACGGGGTCGGGGTCCCTCATGGCGTCCACCTCCACCTCGGGAGGCGGGGGCGGAAGCGGCAGCGAGGCTTCCGCCGGGAGTTCGTCCGGCGGTTCGGAGAGCCAGAGCACGAACACCGTCTCCACGGAGGAGAAGGGGGACTTCTGGGGGGGACTTGCGGACGATATCGGCGCGCTTCTTTCCGCCGGTAGCGGAAAGCCGGTCGTCAACCCCATCGCGGGGACCGTCACGGTGACGGATTACATGGCGAACGTCGAGCGGGTGGAGCGGCACCTCCGGAGGATGGAGGCCCGCGTCCGCACCGGCGTGGTGATCGAGACGCGGATCCTGGAGGTGACCCTCGACGACGAGACGAAGTACGGGATCGACTGGACCGCGCTGCCCGACCTCTCCTCCCTCTCCCTGTCCGGCAGCCTCTCCGGCGGCGCGACCGCGGCTCAAGGTCTTTCGACCGGGTCCACGACGTTCCGGCTCGGCGTCGCGGGCTCGAAGTTCAATGCGTTCCTCGACGCCCAGGCCCGGGCGGGGAACCTGAACGTCCTCTCCGCGCCGAAGGTGTCGACCCTCAACAATCAGAAGGCGATCATCCGGATCGGGCGGCAGGACGCCTTCTTCCGCGCGGTGGTCACCCCGGCGAGTACGACCTCCGCCGCATTCGTCACCTTCATCCCGGACAGCGTGACGGAGGGGATCATCCTGAGCGTGA
>Ga0210044_10003186_pt1 | contig 23598 bp, 25 predicted proteins | sample CryGey13umfilter_2_FD_183959 | JGI IMG/M metagenome (GOLD analysis project Ga0210044, IMG submission 183959) | Groundwater microbial communities from aquifer in Utah, USA - Crystal Geyser 4/9/14 3 um filter (SPAdes) (version 2) | ecosystem: Environmental > Aquatic > Deep subsurface >... | reverse complement strand
ACAAAAGCAGAATCCATTCCAGTTTAAAAATGTCACCCGTAAAATTCAGAGTACTTTATTATTCAAAATCATTAATTAGCAATTCCCCAAGACAAAGACAACTTGTTTAAAAACGGGGTACTTGACATCTACGAGGGTCTAATTACCTCTTCTTTGATACAATTGAATTCATTTAAAAAGGTATCTCTTTCTTGTTCAGCTTGTTCGTGGTATTTATTGGCCTCTTCAACCTTTTGTTGATGTTGCAGCATTAGATTATCAAGACGAAGCTTGGTCTCTTCCTTCATACTAGCCCTCCAAAATATCGGCAACAACTATGGTCATCAATAAAACTAACGGGCATAACTGTTAGACGAATACTAGATCATCGCTTGTAACTATAATATTACTGTATCAAGAAAGAATTACCAACCATATCTAATTAATTGCCCCAATTAAAAAAGCAGGCTGTCTAAATTTTCTCAAAATGAGGTTTTTAGACAGCCTGGCTAAGATTGGGGCGCGTGCCCTACAAAAGCTCAACTTTGAGCTAAAGAGGCATCATTTTTAGTGATCTTCCTTAGGATCTTTTCTGCGGTTTTAAGTATCCTTGAGCCCTGATTAGTCAACTTATCTTTGGTTGCTGACCAGTTACCCAAATAAAGGGCGGATTTTCTGTTCTCAATCCCTAAGAAGCTGCAAACTACATATGATACGGCCTCAGCTTCAAGCTCTTTTACATCTCTTGGAATTGTCGCCGTATGTGCGGATATACCGGCATGCTTTAGCTCGACGTGCGCCCACTCGTGAATAAGCGTTGCCGCCATAGCAGCCTCGTTCTCCTTCTCGGTGATTACAATTTCCGCCCCGTCGGTGTAGCCGTTTTTAAAAGCCGCAGGCTGCACTCTAACCGGTACCGGCGCAAGTCTCGCTAGCTTTTCAAAGTCTATTGCTGCCGGTGCGATTAGCCCAGAGCATCCAATCTCAACGGGTTTTCCTTCGGTTTGCGATACGTCAAAGACCGGTACCGGCTTAAAGTAGGTAATCTCAACCGTTTCTTCATGACGATCGTCTTCCAGGCCGTCTGTTAAGGCTAGCTGCTTTTTGCCGGTCATCGGCGCTATTATCCAGATAGCCTTTTCTCCCTTTTTGGTATGGCGGTCTTTCTTCTTCCAGGTGTTAAAGCCAGCTAGCAGGGTAAAACCTGGTCGTTGCATGCTTGCAAGCAGATAGTTATTCATCGAATACCCGTGAAAACCGTTTGTCCATTGCTTGGTAAACTCTTTAAGCCTCTCAGGATCGGTTACTACCCCGTTTGCAAGCTCGTCAAGTCTTGCCTTTAATTCTTCTCTTTTCATGTCGGATTCCTCCCTTTTAAATAAAGCCTTGCTTTTGTTACCTGGGAAAAAGAGGTGAGGGATAAAACGGTCAAGGAGAAGCGCTCAATTCTCGGTGCTTACCAGGCCGTGCTTTTATCAAGAGCCGAGAAACTGGAAGAAAAAGATCAGTAGTTAAAAGAGGATATTAAGAGGACAAATGAACATCGCAAAACGAAAAGCATTAGACGTTGCAAACCAATATGGAAATAACCTTCAGGATATCCTAGACGCTGAGGGTGTCAAGATTATTTATTATGCTCTAGCCGGTCGCATGAAAGAGATCTATTTCGGCGAACATATTATTTTAAAATCGGGACTGGGCGAAGCTGAAAGGAAAGAGTTGATTGCCCATGCCTTGGGTCATCACTTCCTTCATACCGGCAATCACCTAGCAGTTTCATCCGGTACTTATTCATGGGATAAGCTTCAGGAGCGACAAGCCGATGTTTTTACGGCTTACCTTTTGATGCCGGAGATGAATAATTCTAGTGTTCAGGAGATCACAAGGACGTTTTTGGTAACGGATAAGTTTGCAAGTTTTCGGTTGAAATTAATGCAGGCATACAAGGAGTAGCTATTGAAAACCTACCAGCAGAAATTTATTTGGAAAAAATCATCTTGTCATTATAACCATATCAGTTATAATGACTGTATTAACTAGAGGAGGTGTTATGCAAGTGTTAAAAAGAGAAAGCGCTATGACAGCACGTAAAAATTTGGGCCGACTTCTTGAAGAAGCATATTATCGAGGAGACGAAATTGTTATTGAGCGTGCCGGTAAACCAATGGCCGTTATAATCTCATTTGCCGAGTTCGAAGAGTTCAAACAGCAGCGTAAAAAGGATTTTGAGATTCTAGGAAAAGTTCGAGCCAAGAATCAGGGAAACAAACCAGAAAAAGTAGAAATCGCTGTTGACTCAGCAATATCTGAAATTAGAAAAGGCTAAGTATGATTAAGGTATGCTTAGATACTAATGTTTTTGTAAGCGGCATTATCTCGCCATCCGGTGCACCCTATGATGTACTTGAGGCTTGGCGAAACCGTGAGTTTGTGCTGCTTACGTCGGATGATATCATCACCGAAGTAAGTAAAGTTCTAAACTATCCTAAGATCAAGTCTGCCTTTTCCCTAACAGACGAAGAAATCGAGCAGTATATATCACTTATCAGCCAGTATTCTCAAAGAACGCCTGGTGAGCTAAAAATAGACATTATAACCGAAGACCCATCAGATAATATGTTTTTAGTTTGTGCAGTCGAAGGTAAGGCGGATTTCATTATTTCCGGAGATAATCATTTGCTTGAAGTCGGCACTTATCAGGGAATTCAGATATTAACGCCGCGTGAATTTATTAAGCAACTGCAACTTAAGTAAGGTAACAAAATGAACTGTCTAATCTACCTTCGAGTATCGACTAAAGAACAAGCCCAAACGGATGAAAAAGAGGGCTACTCTATCCCCGCTCAAAGAGAAGCCTGCTTAAAGTATATCCGCGAAAAAGGCTGGAACTTTGTTGATGAGTATGTTGACCGTGGCGAGTCTGCCCGCTCTGCTGATCGTCCTCAGCTCCAAGAGATGCTCTCTCGGGTTAAAAAAGAGCGTTCAATTGATATGGTAATAGTTCATAAGATTGACCGGCTTGCCCGAAATATGGAAGACCACGTTGCCATTAAAGCGATTCTAAAGCGTGCTGACGCATCTTTAATGTCGGTGGTGGAAAACATCGAAGATACCGCCTCTGGCCGATTGATCGAAGGGATACATGCTTTAATGGCTGAATTTTACTCGGCCAACCTTTCGATGGAAGTTAAGAAAGGATTAGTTCAAAAAGCAAAGAACGGCGGCTGGCCGGGCAAGGCCCCGATGGGATACAAAAACGAGAAAGTAACAGTTGAAGGCCGGGAAATATCAAAGATTGTGGTCAATGAAGAAACGGCGCCGTTTGTAAAGCTTGCTTTTGATCTTTATGCGACCGGCAACTACTCCCTCACTGAACTAAAAGACATCCTGGAAGAAAAGGGTTTAAGAACAACCAACGGCAGAAGGTATCAAAACAAGCCTTTGAGCAAGTCCAATTTGGCAAAAGTGCTTCAAAACAAATTCTACATCGGCATAGTCGAATGGAAGAGCATTATAGCCAAGGGCAACCACGAGCCCATCATTTCTCAGGATATTTTTGAGAAAGTAAAAGAAACATTAAAGATTAACAATACGGCCGGTGAACGCAAAAGAAAGCATCCGCATTACCTAAAGGGCACCATCTACTGCGGTGAATGCGGCTCTCGCATGTCGATTACAATAGCCAAGGGTCAATACCCTTACTTTTATTGTCTCGGGCAAAAGCGCAACGATGGCTGCAGGCAAGAGTATGTTTTGGTTGATGCGATTGAAAAAGAGATTGAAGAGCTTTACCTTCAAATCGAGATCCCCAAAGCTAAGTCAAACAAACTTAAGGAACGGTTCAGAAAAGAATTTGCCCAGCAAGGGATTCTGTTTACAAAAGAAAAGGAATTCCACAACAAAAGGATCGCCAAACTTTTAAAACAGCAAGAAAAACTCCTCTATTCCTATTACGAAGAAGCCACGCCTTTTGCGCTTTACAGAAAAGAGCAGGAACGAATTGCCAAAGAGCTAGCTGACGCTGAAGACAAATTATCAAAGCTTGACGCAAAGGACTCTAGGGCCGAGAAGGTTTTTGAACTGATTCTTGCCATCGCCTCGAATTGTTATGAGGGCTATAGAATGGCTCTGCCACAGACAAGAAGAATGTTTAATCAAGCTTTCGTCAAAAAAGCTTATATAAAAGGCAAAAAAATCAGCAAACATGAGTTCACTGATACTTATACCGATGTTATTTTTTCTCCGAGTTCGAATAAGAACTACTTGGCTGGGGTGGTAGGGTTCGAACCTACGAATGGCGGCTCCAAAAACCGCTGCCTTACCACTTGGCTACACCCCACTATTAGAAATCAGAAACCAGTAAACAGGAAACAACTAACAAGAAAATATAAATTTGACTCATCTATTTTAGAACAAAATGTTGCTTTTGACAAGATTTTCTTTCGAATAGCTGAACTTGTTGAATAGTAATAGTTCATCTCTGATAAGCCTTGGCAGCAAAAAGTATTTTGAAGCGACTTCTTTCCCCATTCTGCCCATGCCCAACCTTAACTGCGTATCTTCAAGCAAATCAACCATTCTTTTTCCGCATTGCATATAATTATCAACCAGAAAACCGTTTTTGCCATCAATAATCTGCAACTTAATCCCGCCTACATTTCCCCCTATAACCGGTGTTTCTTTATACATTGCCTCTGCCACCGTCAAACCAAAACCTTCCTTAATAGATTTTTGAACAACAACATTTGATACCGTTTGCAATGCATTTACTTGTTCCTCGGAAAGTCCTTTTAATATTTTTATATCTTTAGCTTTGGCGGAAAATGCCTTTAATTCTTTGTAAATTCTTTCGCCTTCGGGATCATCAGATGCCAGTGATCCGGCCATAACCAGCTGAATATCCGGCAACTTCTGTTTAGCAACTTCAAAAGCTTTTATAACGCCCACCGGATCTTTCCACGGATCAAATCTGGACACTTGAGAAATAATAGGCCTTCTGGTATCAATATTCATCTTGTCCAAAACTCTTCTAGCCTTCATTTTGTCCATTTTAATATTTTTTGGCGTTAATGGGTCGATGGCCGGCGGTATTATAAAACGTTTTTTTATCGGGATGTCGGAAGGAACGAACTCTTTTAGAGAAAAAACACAGGAATCGTAATCTCCTAAATATCTTTTGATATATTCCCAAACTTGCCTGTTTACCCTAGAAACATGAATATGACAACGCCAAATGGCATTATCAACTTCTCCGTCTAAAAAGTACGGCAATGCTACCGGCTGAGGATCATGAATATACAAATAATCCCAACTTTCCCTTTTTAAATCATGGGTGTTTAAAGCATTAAAACGCTCGAAGACTTTTCGCATGTTCTTAGTAATTACTATTCGCCCATTTCCCTGAAGAGCATTATGGATCGACTTGGTTACATCCCAAAATTCCGGTTCGGCCTCAATGTTGTACCAAACGGCATTGATTCCTAAGTCGTTTAAAAGTGGTATTTCTGACTGTAAAATTTCGGCTACTCCCCCGCCTTTACAGGTAGAATTAATGAAAATTACTCTCGATCCTTTTAGTTTTTTTGTTAAATCCAAAATCTGGCCATATAACTCATCGGGAATAAGGTTTTTATAACTTCTAATGGATTTAGGGGTGGTTTTAACTTTTTTCATGAAAATTTTTTAGGATACTCGTATTTCGCATTTTGTATATTAATCATCATGATTATTCTTCGAGCGAAGTGAAACGAAGTCGAGAAGTATGAAGCTTCAAGCCTGTCCTGAGCTTGTCGAAGGGTTCTCCACCTACTCCGTAGAGTCGAACAATACTAAAATGCGAAATAGCTAAATATGACAACTTCTTGCCTATTTAAAGTTTCCCTGAATTGAAAGTTTAAGTCAAGGAAATTCTATTGAGATTCTTAGAGCTTTTTATATTTGACGCCGGAAGCGGTGTCCTCAAGCTCTATGCCCTTTTTTAGGAGTTCATCTCTAATTCCATCGGCGGTTTGCCAGTCTTTTCTTTTTCTGGCGTCTTCTCTTTCGTATATTTTCTCACGAAGACATTCGTCTAGTTCGTATTTTGACGGCCGAACCTTGTCTAGACCAAGACCAATAACTCCATCTATATCTAAATAAAAAGCCTGAATTTCCAGAGCTTGCGTAACAGATATTTTTTCTAAATTTGCTTTTATTTTTTTTGTAAAATCAAAAAGATGACTTAGGGCAAGCGGAGTATTAAAATCGTCATTCATTGCCAAAATAAAGTTTTGTCTTGCCTTATTTATCCAAGAACTAATTTCCACTTGTGATTTTTCTGTTTCAACCTCTTGGAGTAAAGCCAGAACAGAATAAATGCTATCTAAATTTTTTTCACTTTCCGTAAATAATTTTTCCGAAAAATTAATTATGGACCTGTAATGCGATTTTAGTATGGCAAGCCTAATGACTATGGGATCGTGATTCTCGAGCAAATTAAAGATAAATTTAGAATTGCCCTTTGATTTGCTCATTTTTTCGCCCTCAATTTTAACCATTCCCCAATGCAGCCAGTAATTTGCCATTTTCTCGCCAGAAAAACTTTCCGATTGGGCAATTTCATCTTCATTATGAGGGAAAATATTATCGGAACCTCCACCGTGAATATCAAAATTATTGCCTAAATATTTTTGACTCATCACGGAACATTCTATATGCCAACCGGGATACCCGACACTCCAGGGAGAATCCCATTTTAAAATGTGCCCCGTTTCCGCTTTTATCCATAAGGCAAAATCTTCCGGATTTCTTTTTTCATCCCTTACCTCTATCCTTGTGCCCGTCTTTGCTTTTTCCAATGTTCGGCCGGATAATTTACCGTAATCTTTAAATTTGGTCACATCGAAGTAAACAGACCCTATAATTTCATATGCGAAACCCTTTTTAATAAGAACTTCTATAAAATCTATGATTTCTTTTATATGTTCACTTGGACGAGGAGCAATATCCGGATCCAAAACGTTTAATGCCCTAAAGTCATTAAAATATGCGCTTATAAATTTATCCACTAGTTCCATCGGACCAACTTTAGACTCTTTGGCGCGCTTTTCTATTTTGTCTTCACCTTCATCAGCGTCATCCGTTAAATGGCCAACATCAGTAAAATTTTGAACATAAGTTACCTTAAAACCGGACCATAAAAGATATCGCCTGATGACATCTAGAGAGACGTAGCCCTTGGCATGACCCAAATGTGAAAAATCATAAACCGTGGGCCCGCAAACATACATCTTAATCTCGTCAGGACTCTTAGGTATAAACCTTTCTTTTTTCCTTGAAAGCGTGTTGTAAATTGAAATCTGATCGTTCATATAATCCTTTAAAAATAGACTGTCAAAAATTTAAGCTTTTGTCAACGTCTCACAGTCAAAATGCGTATACTTTTTAAATCCCTTGCCATAAGCTCCAAAATTTGTCATTCCAAACTCGATTTGGAATCCATTCTTTCTGGATCCCGGATCAAGTCCGGGATGACAGTTACGAGACGAGGATGATTAAACGTCTCATCATGTTATATTAAAAAGCTCTTGCCGGCCTTCTATGGCTTTGGCAATGGTCAGCTCGTCTGCATATTCTAGATCGGCACCGATTGGAAGACCATATGCTAAGCGGCTTATCTTGACATCTAGAGGAATCAATGCCCTTTGCAGATACAAGGCGGTAGCCTCCCCTTCCAAATTTGGGTTGGTGGCAATAATTATCTCTTTCACACCATCGCCTAACCTGCTAACCAAAGCGTCTATATTTAAATCGTCAGGCCCAATACCCTCCATGGGTGAAATTGCGCCCCCCAAAACATGATATTGTCCTCTAAAATGACCGGAATTTTCTACCGCCACAACGTCTAGCGGATCTTCAACAACACAAATAACATCTTTATCTCTTCTTAAATCGGAACATATCTTACACTCATCAATATCGGTTAAACTACAGCAAGTTGAACAATATCTAATACCATTTTTTAATTCCAGTACTGCGTCCCCCAAAAGAGAATTGTCTTCTTCTTTTCTTTTCAAAAGATAAAAAACCAGCCTTTGGGCCGTTTTTGGCCCAATACCCGGTAGCTTTGATAGCTCATCAATTAAATTTTGAACTGACTTTGGAATAACCTGCATTAATTCACGCTTTTAAAATAAAGATAAGTTGAGTTAAAGAAGTCGTTTCTTAAAAGCACAAGCAGTACTATGAAAATATTTAAGACAACAAAGGTAATTTTAACTAATTTTTCAGAAAAAATAAAGTGTCTATAGCCCACTTCTTTCTTTAAAATAAAATGCCAATATAAATACAAGAAAAAAAGAAGAGAAATGTTTGCAGGAATTGCATAAAGAATAATTTCCAAAATGACGCCGATTGAATGAATTAACCAGTTAATAAAAGTAACCATAAATTTAAAACCTAACTCTAAAAAATCCCATATGACTTGTAAAATTTTCAAAAACTTTTCAACCACTTTACCCTGCCTTTTTTAAAATCCAATACCCATCCCTTTAGCAATATTTGCTGCTATTGCCTGAGACTTTGTAATTGCCTGCTCCAGGGCAGACTTAATTTCTCTTTCCAGTTTTTCCAAGTTTTCTGAATCAACTAAATCTCTATCAATATTAACTTCCTGAACTTTTTGCTCGCCATTTATGACAATTCTCACCGCTCCCGCTGTTACCGTTATTGTTTCAGATCTTAATTTTTTCTGAAGTTCCTTCGCTTTCTTTACCATATCAAATTTTTCTTTGAAGCTCATTTTTTCCTCCTTACTTTAGTTGCTACTTCGCTGGCAGTTTATATATTAATATGGAATAGCCTATTTGCGCAATCGGTTTATAGCCGTCAAGGATACTATAATCAATTTTTTCCACGCCTTGTTTTGTTTTTAAGCGACTATTTTGGAAAAATGTTTCCGATACGGCAAGGTAGCCTTCCGGCCATTGGTTCTCAAAATTCTGCACATGCCATTCCACCATCTTATCTTCCATGTAGTATTTTGCCGGCATTGGACCGGGGAAAACGTCAACATATATTTTGTCTATTCCTTCTTTATCCACCCAATTAGAAAGCCGCTTTACATCCTGACCCCAATCCACATTGGAATCTATAAGCCATTTATAGCCATTTTTTGGCCCGCCAATGGATTCGTTAAAGTAGGACAAGTATGAAGGATAGATAAAGAAATTAGACAAAGCATACCAGACAAGAAGTAAAGTGAAGCCAATTGCCGGCAAAGATTTTTTTGTCAGATTTTTTAAAGCCTTGAAGTCAATTATGTTCACCATTTTCGCAACCGAGATAAAGATAAAAGGATAAACCGGAAGCATATATCTAATGCCTAAATTTAATGACCCCTGCATTCCCATACCCAAAAGAACTAAAGGAGGCACTAAAAGATAAAATTGATCGAAAAAGTCCTTCGTTTTAAATCTTTTCCACAAAACCACCGCTAAAACCATAAAAATCATCGTCGGTATTGGCGTTTTAATGAGGAATGCGACCGGATAATAATACCACCAACCCTTGTTGGAAGATTGTCCCGCCAGAAAAGCATCATGACCGCCATTAACGTGGCTTGCGACCATCGTAAAACCAAGCAAGTAATGCCCCATTGGCCTTAGAACCGGATTATCAGTCGTTTTATGAAGAATGTTTAGTATGCCTTTTGTGTCTTCGCTATAAGGAATTGCCTCCGTGATAAGATCATGCTGAACCTGAACCGGCATATTTATAATATGAAACGCATAAACTACCCATGTTAGAAAGACGCCGATAAGAACAATCATAGCAAATGACGAGAAATAGCCCCAAAAACGCTTCTGCCACTTGCCACTACTGAAGTTGTTGAAGAATTTATCCGGACTTTTTTCCTGATTAATGTTTTTTATTACCACATAGAGAAAAATTAAACCGTAAATGGGCGCCAAAATTGCCGCTGAAAACTTGGCCACCATAACGAAACCAAAAGATAAGCCGGCAAAAATTAGACCATTCCATCTTGGAGACCTTATAAACTTCCAAAGAATATACAAATGGATTACCAAAGCTGCCGTAATGCCTAAATCCGTCGTAACAAACCGAGAATGAGCAATAATATTTGCATCTAAAACATATAGAAACAACGCAAAGTAGGCGGCATTTTGGCCGTATAATTTTTTTGCCCACCTATAAACGATAAAGCCCGTAAGAAGAGACAGGAGCATAATGGGTATTCTGGTTGCCAGTATCATCGCATCCGGATTATTACCGCTTTCGTAAATAAACCGCCAACCCATCATCCACTGATTATTAACCGTTTTGCCTTCATTATTAGATGCCCAATAATCATAAGGAAAATTTACATGCATAAAAAGAAGCGGGATAACGGCCAAGTCTTTGATGATTGGCGGATGCTCGGGGTTTAAACGATAATCCCCTGTTGTAAGATAGGAATAACCGGCCGGAATATGAGCAATTTCGTCAACGATGTTAGAATCTCCCCTCGCTGAAAAAAACATTAGTCCAAACATTAAAGTCAGTAAAAAAGGTGCAACTAGTAGCTTAATTAAGCTATATTTTGAGTCCTTACTGCTCATAAACCCTCCGTTATTTCTTTATCTTATATGTTCCCCTAATATCCTTAATTCTTATTTGAAATATTTCAATAAATGATTTCAATGTATCCTTTAGCGAAATATTGGAAGCAATTGCATCGTCATTCCATTTTACCGGAACCTCAATTACCGGAAGTTTATATTTTTTTGCAATGACAAAAACTTCAGTATCGAAACCAAAACCCGGCAAGGTGACTAATGGGAAAATTGTATCTGCTGCCTTTTTTGAAAAAAGCTTGAAGCCACACCTGCTATCTGCAAAACTCTGACCAAGAAATATCGTAAATGCTAAATTACCGCCTCTTGAAACGAACTGCCTCCAGCGTCCCTGCTTCACTTTGGCCGTATAGCTTTTGGCGTGACCGTAAATAATGACATCTAAAACATCTTTTGACGCAGCAAAAAAAGCCTTAAACCAATTGGTTTGCGGCTCGGTTGCCTTATCTGAATATCTGGAACCAATAATTAATTCGTACTTATCAATGTATGGGAGTAACTTGTCAATTTCTCGAAAATTTGTAGAATTATCGGCGTCCATAAACATTTTGTAGTCACCACTTGCTTCAGCCATTCCCAGCTGAACTGCCCCGCCTTTGCCTCTTCGATCAGGCGGATCGGATAAAACCTCGAGTCTATGAAAATGATCTGATCTTTTTTTGGCAACTTCAACAGAATTGTCGCTAGAGTTTCCATCGATATATAATACCTCAACGTCATAATTGATGGTTTTTGCATGCTTCGCAATATCATCAATAGTTTTACCTAATTCTTCGCCCTGATTTCGACCTGGAATAATTACAGAGATTAATTTTTTATCACTCATAGTTAGCCCTTATTTATACTATAAATATTAAATAATATTTTTTTGGAATAAGGAGAAACATACCACATCAGTTCTCCCTCCGGAAATTTTTCCTGAACCTTATTTAAGTATATATTATCACTTGCCGGAATAACAAACACATTTTTGCCTTTTAGACTTAAGTCGCCAATTTCTTCGAGGGAAATTTTTTTGGCTTTTCGCCTTGATAATGTATCTAGAATATTACTTCTTGCCCCGGCAGTATAATAACCGTTAACCCCCGACCCTAAATTATTCAAATACTTCGACTCGGCAACTAGGTCTTCATTGTATATCAGATAAGTTTCCGGCGCTCCGGCCCAAACCAAATAATATTTGGCTATATTATAACTTGCCGATAAAAAGAATAGTATAAAAAATAATGTCCAGCCCAAACGTCTTGCATTCTTATTAAAGGGAAACAAGCCGAGCCATTTTGAAAGTGCCCAATCCGTGGCGATGGCGGCAAAAATGAAAACGATCGGTATTACGCCTGCCATTTTTAAGCCGTAAAGATAATTGGTGGAGAAAATTGCCGGCATCATGAAACAAACGAAAGAAATTAGAAGAATTTGCTGCTTAATTTTTTTATGATATCTAATTGCAATTAAAATACCGGCCACAAAAGCTATTCCGACAAGAGGATCTAAAAGCGGCTCTTCGCCAATATTTACATTCCACATTTGCGGGCTTTCAAAGTTAAATGCCAGCAAGCTCTTAAAGCCGTTTTTTAAAACATCAGTAACTCCGGGAAAAATAAACGATAGACTGGAAGGATTCCAGATTATGTAAATTATTATTGGCACCATGGCCAGAAGGCTAATAATTTCTGTCAAAAAAATTTCTTTTTTGTATTTTGAAAGAACTTTAGGTTTTTTACTACTTACAAAGTAAAGTGTTGGATATAAAAGTACCGGTAAAAGCCAAAAAACGATGCTGGAATAAAGCCCCACGGCCAAAACTATACCGGTTATAATAAAGTAAATTTTTTTCTTTTCTCTAAAGGCAATTGAGGCAAAGTATAAAAGCGCTATGAGAACTAAGGGGATAATATTGGAATGAACAACCGATCTCGAGATCATTAGCGGCCAAAAAGAAACAGCCGTAAAAAAAGAAGCGATTAGGGCAACTCTTATGTTAAACCATTCTTTAGACAACAAATAAACAAACAGAATCAGCAAGCTCCCAAAAAATGCCGATATAAATCTGAGTAGTACCAGAACATTATCTCCCGATATCTTGGACGCTAAAATAATTATTAGTTTATAAAAAATATCGGAACCAACTTTTAAATTAGGAATGGAGTCATTGATTATATTTATTTCGTCTAAGTAAGCACCCGGAGGCAAAATATTTAACCTAAAAAAGCGCAGGAAGATTCCAAGAAGAAAAATTAGACCAAAAGTTATCTCATATTTGTTTTTTTTGGCAAATTTTATACATCTCAAAAAAAAGGTTTTTAAACCGGAGTTTTTGAATAATAAAAATTTTTTTATTTTGTGAAAACCCATTTTTTATACGTGATAAAATTCCAAACCATTGCAAAGGCAATTCCCCAACATTTAGCAAAATTATTGATAACAAAAGTTTGACTGAAAATACCACCCAAACCTAAAGCCTGAATAATCGAATAAGCCCATATCCCCGGCGTCGTAAATACTGAGGTAAGAATATAAACCATGCCGGTATTAATAACATAAGCGCTAAATAATGTAAAAACAATGAATTTTAGTAGCTTTAAGGCGTCTGCCGAACTTTTATCTTTAAATGTCCATTTTTTATTAAAATAGAAAGAGCTGGCCATAGCGATACTAGTTGAAAAAACATTTGCCTGCCATGGAAGCCAACTAAAAAATTTAATGCCAAAATTGAATAAACTAATATCTAAAACTGTGTTAGCCGCTCCAACTATAGAGAACTTTCCAACCTGTTTTTCGGTTTCAATTATTTCTTTTTGTTTTTTTGTTTCTGCTGCCATGCAAACTCCATTATTAATATACTTAATATATCAGATTTAATTTATTAGGATAAGTGTATAAATTTTTTATGCACGCTTTTTTTCTATGTTTTTAAATGCCATTTGCTCAGCCACAAAATAAAGTTCTACTTCTCCCGTTGGACCGTTTCGATGCTTTCTAATTAATATTTCAGCTACATTTTTCTTTTCGGAATCCTTATTGTAATAGTCATCTCTATAAACAAACATTACCACGTCAGCATCCTGCTCGATTGATCCGGATTCTCTAAGATCAGAAAGCTGCGGCCTTTTGTCCGGCCGATTTTCTAATTGTCTGGATAATTGAGACAAAGCCATTACCGGCACATTTAATTCTCGGGCTAATCCCTTTAGAGACCTCGAAATTTCCGAAATTTCCTGAACTCGGTTATCAGAATAACGACCGCTCATTAACTGCAAGTAATCGACAATAATTAGTCCAAGACCATGTTCTGCCTGAAGCCTTCTTGCTTTTGCTCTCATTTCCAATACGGTTATGCCGGGCGTGTCGTCAATAAAAAGCGGGGCCTCGGATAGCGTTGCCATAGCCTGCCCTATTTTTGGGAAATCATCATCATTTAAATTACCGGTTCTTAATTTCCAAGAGTCGATATTGGCCTCGGAGCAAAGCATTCTGTCCACCAATTGTTCCTTAGACATTTCCAGTGAGAACATGCCTACCGGCATTCCTTCTTTTGACGCCAAATATTGACCAACATTTAAGGCAAAAGACGATTTACCCATAGAAGGACGGCCACCAACAATTATAAGATCAGACAGCTGCAAACCGGCTAATTTATTGTCTAGTTCCTTAAACCCAGTCGGCACGCCCCTTAAGGACCCTTTGTCTTTATGAAGTAGGTCAAGTTTTTCAAAGGTATCCGTTAAAATAGATTTAATTGAAATAAATTGCTGTTTATGATGTCTTTGAGAAACTGAAAAAAGTGTTTGCTCCGCCTTATCTAAAACTTCATCAATCTCGCCGTCAGAACTAAACGTTGTTTCTATAACAAAATTAGCTGCTTCTATGAGTCTTCGTAGGACCGCTTTATCCGCCACAATTTTTGCATAATCAAAAACATGAGCCGAGGAAACTACCGCATTTGCAAGAGACGCAAGATAAGATGACCCACCGATTTCTTTTAAGGATTTCTTTTCATCCAGTCTGTTTGATAAAGTAATTAAATCAATCGGCTGTCTTTTTTCAAAAAGTTCCAACATCGCTTCGTAGATATCTTCATGTTCCTTTTTATAGAAATCTTCCGGAGATAAGATATCCACAACTTTAATAAGGGCATCTTTTTCTAAAAGCAAGCAGCCCAATACGGATATTTCCGCTTCAACATTTTGAGGCGGAATTTTTTCCAGCGGATCAATTGTTCTTTTTGTTTCTCTAGACATTTAGCTTATTATCTCCCCGCCAAACATTTCCACTACCTGATTTTCTAAATTTACTTCCGGCTTCTCTTTAGGTTTTTTAGCGCCACCCGATAGGAGAACGCATTTTACTTTTAGAGGCTGGCCATAAACCTTTGAAGCAGCTTTATCTAAAATTAACTTATTTTTATTATCTTCTACTCTTTCTTTATGAAATTGGTATTGAAAATGTAATTTTAATTCTTTACCGGATAGTTCCGGTTGGGCAGCCCTTAAAAGAGCATGGACAGAATGATTCTCAGCCTTTACTTCCAATAAAAACTCATCCCATTTATCACCGGTATTAATTTTAGACTCTTTCCCTGTGCCTGTTTCTACTTTTTTGCTTTCCTTTTGCTGGATCTCTGTTCCTTCGAGCAACGCAAATTTTACCACGGCAATTTCTAGAGGCAACTGTGGAATTAAAGTAAGCCTCGCTTGTTTTTCTACATTAGCAATATCCTGTACCATGTCAATTATTTCTTTTTCCGATAAGGCATTGGCAACTTTTTCCAAAGACTCTTTTGAGAATAATTCACTCTGATTTTTAGTAAACTTATAAAGCATTGCCGAGCGCAAAAAAACGGTAGTGCTTTTAATAAATTGCAGTACATCTCGACCATCTTCAACTAGCTTTTCAATTACGCCCAAAGCATCTTTTGTTTTGCCCTGAACCAAGAACCAAACGAAGCCAGTGATTATTTCTAAATCGATATGACCGACAATAAGACGCACTTCTTCCATGGATATTTTGCCTTTATTAAAGGAAGAAACTTGGTCCAAAAGAGATATGGCGTCCCTGAAACTGCCGCCCGATTCTGCCGCAATTATTTCCAAGGCTTTTTTGTCAAACTCAAAATTTTCTTTAGAAGCAATGTTCTCAAGATGATCGGCGATTGTTTTTAAACCGATTCTTTGGAAATCAAAACGCTGACATCTGGAAATAATTGTTTCCGGAATTTTATGCGCTTCAGTAGTTGCTAAAATAAAAATAGCGTGAGCTGGCGGCTCTTCTAAGGTTTTTAAAAGCGCATTAAACGCTTCCTTGGTAAGCATGTGCACTTCATCAATTATAAAAACTTTGTACTTTGCTTTATTTGGAGCAAATTTGATTTTTTCCCGCAGATCTCTTATCTCGTCTATTCCCCTATTGGAAGCCGCATCAATTTCAATTAAATCTAGGGCTTTTCCCGCCATAAAATCCAGGCAAATCTCGCATTCGTCGCAAGGCTCACCCTTTTTTAAATTTAGACAGTTAACCGCCTTAGAAAAAATTCGCGCAACGGACGTTTTGCCGACTCCTCTAACTCCGCAAAACAAATAAGCGTGCGAAACCCGGCCCATTTCTATTGCGTTCATAAGGGTCCTAGTAACATGGTCTTGTCCGGAAACATCCGAAAACAAAGCCGGCCTATACTTTCTATATAATGCTGCTCTCATATCCACCTCACTTAAAGTATAACAAAAATAACCCCTTATTTAAACTAGAATTATTGTCTATATTTCAAGTTCTTTTACTTCTTGTTCGCTACCCGAAACTGACTTTGGCGAATTTGGGACAGGATTTACTTCTTCAGCCTCGACTGGTACCTCAGTAACTTCAGCTGTTCCTTCATTTATTAAATAATCATTATTGCTTCCACTCGCAGCTTCCGGCTCGCTTTGCGGCTCGTTACCCAAAAGTTCGGAGATATCAGAATTATTACTGCCCGCACTCGCCCCAGACCAAGCCATAGTATTTGGCATTTCTTCTTCGCTAGTTTCGCTGGCAACAGCAGGCTCCTCTAAATTTGGATCTTCTTCTATCGTAAGTGGCGCACCTGCTTTTACAGCCTCTAGCATCTCCTCATCTTTTTCAAAACTTTCTTCCGGCGATTCTTCGCCCTCAGAAACACCGTGCAAGACATTTTCAATTGCGCCCCACTCACTGTTGCCGTCTTTTGGAATAACTAAAGTAACATGGTCGCCCGGCTGCACCTTAAAATAAGTAACTGAAGCAAATAAAATCTTATATGCTTTTCCTTCAGCTAGGACCCTATAGTCGCCATCCGCGTAATTTAAAATACCTGTTATTTTTTTTCGTGGGGTTGGACCAATTTGTTTAAAAATAAAAGTGCCGTCAGCATTAATGGTTAGCTTTAAGACGTCACCTTGAACTAATTTTGACTTTGAGGCATAGTTGGCCGGAATCGGATACTTCTTTTGATCCGGCCCCACCATGTGCTCACCGTCAAATACTCCTTCAATTATTTTCCCGCCTTCGGAAACATTCAGACTTGAGGCTTTATTCTTTAGGGCTTCAACGGTCGGGCTAGATTTACCGGATAATTCGTTAATTAATTGGCGTGCCGCTAAAATTGATGTTTCGGCGCCGTCAATAAGCTGACTTAAATGTTCAATTTTTTCTCTGTCATCCATAATTTTTTCCTTTTATTTTTGTTTTCCCCTTACTCACAAAATTATCACTTTATTTACCCAGTGTCAATTTTATCGTTAAACTTGAGAATGAAATCTTTTTTAAAGGTAGGGAAAGAGCCATTATTTATTGACTCTCTAATATTTTCCATTAAAGATAATAAGAAATGAAGATTGTGAAGAGTGGTTAGCCTGTGTCCCAAAATTTCATTATTTTTTATAAGATGGCTTAAATATCCTTTAGAATAACCTGCCTTGCAACTTAAGCAACCGCACCCAACCTCGATAGGAGTTTTATCCTTAGTATATTTTGCATTTCTTAAGTTAATTCTGCCGGTTATTGTCCAAACTGCACCGTTTCTAGCCATTCTGGTGGGCATAACGCAATCAAACATGTCTATTCCTCTTTCAACCGACTCTAAAATATCAACCGGCTCGCCAACGCCCATTAAATAATGCGGTTTATTTTTGGGGAGTTCTTCTGACAAAATATCTAAAACCTCCAGGCGCTTTTCTCTGGATTCGCCAACCGCTAACCCACCAACGGCAACTCCTTCAAAGTTCAAATCCTTTATAAATTTCGCACTTTCAATTCTTAAATCCTTAAAAACGCTTCCCTGAACAATGCCAAAAACAGCCTGTCCTTCCAACTTCGGAAAGTCCTTAGACCTTTTGGCCCAATCATGAGTTCTTTTAAGCGACTTTAGAACATATTCTCTTGGCGCTTCAGGATCAACACATTCATCAAGAACCATAGCAATATCAGACCCTATAATTTTTTGTATTTCCATAACTTTTTCGGGCGTGAAAAAATGCGAAGATCCGTCAATGTGAGAAGCAAATTCAACCCCTTCGTCAGTGATTTTTCGCATATTAGCCAAAGAAAAAACCTGAAATCCACCGGAATCAGTCAGTATCGATTTTTCCCAGTTCATAAAATTATGAAGGCCTCCAAATTCCTTCAATACTTCAAGGCCCGGACGAAGATACAAATGATAGGCGTTACCTAGAATAATATCAGCTCCAAGATTATAAATTTCTTCGGAACTCAAAGATTTGACACTGCCAATAGTACCCACCGGCATAAAGACGGGGGTCTTAATCTCTCCCCTATCCGTTTCAATAATTCCGGTCCGCGCTTGGCTTTTTTGGTCTTTTCTAATTTCAGTAAACTTAAACATTGCCATATTTTATCACTTTTTTTCCTTTTTTAACAGAATTTACTTGCAAAACAAATGAAATTAATATAAAGTATTGTCAATTTGGCCATTTGACAATTAGGAGGTCGGCAAAATGGAAATCTGTTTTCAAGGCAAACACATAGAGTTAGTAACCGACAGAGGTTTTAGCCCGGACAAGAGAGATATAACCGCATTCCCTTCAATCGAAATTTTAAAGTTGCTAATTAAAACAATTGAAAACGAATTTGAAAACATTACTGAAAATAAGGAAAAGGAATTAGTTCAAAGACTTATCTTAAAAGACATGGGGAAAATGGCAACCAATTTATGCGGTGCTTATTTAAGTGACAAAATGACTTTCTCTTTTCCCCTTCCGGCAAGCTCGCATCGACAATTTGGAATGGAGATAATTCTTCAAACAAACATAAAGCCAAAAAATATTGTTTTGGTGATAACAGGTAAGGAGAATGCTTTAATCGAGAATTATCCGGAAGCAAAAATTGTGCTCAGCTGTTTAAAGGATCCAAATATAAATATTTTGGCAATTTCTAGACAGGGATACCGAACAAAAACTCCAATCCTTATGACTTCTAGAGAGTATGAGATTATAAAAAAATGCCCGTCAGTTTCCTGTTATCGCATAGTTAAAAAGGAAAATAGACTCCGAGAAACAACATTAGGCCAAAATCGTTATAAAATTGTTCCCGATGATTAGTTCTAACCTCAAGATTATCTTGAGGTTTTTTTTAATCTATTTCAAAAACAGCTTCCGAGCTTAAATTTAGATCTAATCCGAAACAGTTATTCACAACTTGCATAATAGATTCTGAGACAACTTTCGGCAAATCTTCGCCACTTACTACTTCTATGTTGGGAATAACTCCGGAACTTGTTACCTCTTCATAGGCATTAAATACTTTCCGAACGCTTTCCGTTTTATCAAAAATTTCTATTTGTTTATCTTTTCGGAGTCCGATTCTGCTAACGGACATCTCCGGTGTAACTCTTAGATACAAAGTTAAGTCCGGTACGGGTAAAAGCCGGTGCCAAGATACCATTTCTTCTAAGTTCCCACCATAAGCTAAAGTAAAAGCATATGTTGAAAGTCTTTCTCTGTCACTTAAAACGATAGCACCTCTCTCCAAAGCCGGAATAATCAGCTTTTCCCAATGAATATGTCTATCTGCGATATAAAGAGTTTGAAATTTTATCGCATCAAATTTTTCCCCCGGATTTATTTCTTTTTCCTTTTCCTTTAAAATCCTTTTGATTCGTTGCCCTTCCGGACTTGCCGGATCGTCCCAAGGTTCGGCCGTAGTTATTATTTCTTTGCCGGGATATAAAGTTTCCAATCTTTTTTTAAGTAACTCAATTTGAGTCCCTTTACCGGAACCCTCGTTGCCCTCCAAAACAATAAATTTTCCAGGGAAAACTAACTCCACTCGCCGCCCCTAATTAATTGACCACTTATATTTCAAAGAAGGCTTAGCATCTTGAGCCTTCCTCAGATCTAAGTTAACTCCTAAGAAATTAAGATTTGTTTTAAATTGAAGAAACTTTTCAGATAAAGAAACGGGGCGAGAATATTCAACCACCGTGTAATCAGTTATATGTGACAAGTTGGCTGCTTCTTTTATGGCATCATCAAGGCCGCCTAGTTCATCAACCAAACCATTTTCTTTAGCTTGCTTACCGGAATAAATTCTGCCATCAGCAATTTTTTTAATTTCCGCTTTATCTTTACCCCTGCCCTCAGCGACAATAGTAACAAACTGATCGTAGGCATCATCAATCATATTTTGAAATACGGCCTTTTCCTCGTCTGTTAATGCCCTAGACGAAGAACCCATGTCTTTTAATTTACCGGATTTTATAACTATTTCTTTATAACCAATTTTTTCAAATAAACCTTCATAGTTTGGTAAAGACATTATCACGCCGATACTGCCCGTCCATGTTGTGGGCAAAGCATAAATTTTATCGGCAGGAGCAGAAAGTAGATATCCGCCGGACGCAGCCATATCGCCCATTGAAACTACAACCGGTTTGTTATTAAGCTTTAACGCTTTAACCCACTTATAAATTTCAAACGAAGGATTGACACCTCCGCCGGGAGAATTGACGCTTAAAACCACAGCTTTAACATTTTTATCTTCATGAGCTTTTTTTAATTCGTTTGAAACGATTGTTGAAACGACGCCATTACTCATATCTAAGGCGCTGGAAGATTCAATAATTTCTCCCGCAATATTAATTACCGCGATTTTATCCCTACCCGTCCCTTGTGTTTGAGTTTCGACAATTTTATTTGTAGATTCAGGCTCATTAGAATCATCGGTTAGCGCCGAAAAGATTACGATGGAAGCAACTGCGAAAAAAATAAAAAGAAAACAACCGAAACTTAAACCGGAACCCCACTTAAAGGCTTTACCAAATTCACCGGCACTTTTTTTAATCTTCAGTGGTTTCGATACATCAGCCGTCTGATTTTTAACGGCTTCGTTGTTACCATTATTATTTTGATCGCCCGGCAAAGTAGGACTTGGAACAGGCGGTTTTGGTGTTATTGTATCCATCTTCTTTAATTGTAAACTAAAAAGACAGGCAGTAGCAAGTTTTTTATTAATATTACAAACCTTCGTTGTTTCGATTTGAATTATTAATAAAAATTTTGTATATTGGTTCTGTCGTGAATATGAGCAAAGATAAAAAAAGCAAAATATTATTAGCAGTCGTTATTCTCGCTTTGGGAGTCGGGCTGGGTTTTATTATAGGAATCAACTCTAGCTTTAATCAAAAAAACAATCTTATGCATAACCTGCGACTGGAAGGATATAACCATACAAGACCGCTACTTGCCTGCGAAACGGAAACAGCAATTACTTCTGAGAAAACAGATATTCTAAAAAAGAATATAGAAGAATATATTAGTTCCGAAAAATCAAAAGGCAATATCGGTACTGCATCGGTTTATATGAGAAACTATCAAGACGGTAGCAGCATAAATATAAATGGCGAGGAAGAATATTACCCGGCAAGTCTAAACAAGATACCGGTTATGATAGCAACCTTGCAGATGGCTCGAACCGACAAAAATTTTCTGGATAAAAAAATTGTTTACAAGGATACAACCAATTACAACAAAGGCATAGAAGTTCAACCGGAGAAATTCTTGAAATCCGGAGAAACGTATTCAATTGCTGAAGCAATAGAATACATGATAAAATACTCGGATAATAATGCCTTTATTTTTCTTACTCAAAATGTAGATATAAATCTTTATAAAAAAATATTTAGCGATCTAAAAATTCCATACAGTGCAGATACCAATAATCACGAAGATTATATAACTGTAAAGGATTTTTCATACTCACTACGAGTATTGTTCAATGCAACTTATTTGAACAAAGAACTATCTGAAAAAGCATTAGAGATATTAAGTAAAATAAATTATAAAGATGGTCTTATTGCTGGTTTGCCAAACGATATTCAGGTCTCACATAAATTCGGCATTACTTCTACAAACAAAGGAGGCGTTTCAAAAAAAGAACTCCATGATTGCGGAATTGTCTACACGGATACACCTTATCTAATTTGCGTTATGACAAAAGACAGCAATAATATACAAAATCCACAAAATCTCATTAAAAATATATCCGCGATGGTTTACAACCAGTTAAATTATTATAACAAGGAGCCCGATTAGGGCTCTTTGTTACTTGAAAAAAACGGATTACTGAAGTTCTACGGTAGCGCCAGCTTCTTCAAGCTTGGCTTTTGCTGCTGCTGCATCATCTTTGGAGGCATTTTCTTTAATGGTCTTTGGTGCAGAATCAACTAAATCCTTAGCTTCTTTAAGACCTAAGTTTGGGCTAATTTCTCTTACGGCTTTAATAACAGAAATTTTGTTACCACCAGCAGCAGTTAAAACAACATTAAAGCTGGTTTTTTCTTCTGCAGCTTCAGCAGTTTCGCCTGCACCTTGTACTGGACCAGCAACAACTGCAGCCGGAGCAGCAGAAACACCGAATCTGTCTTCTAAAATTTTAACAAGTTCGGATAATTCTAAAACAGACATTTCTTCGACCTGTTTTACAAGATCCGCAAATTTTTTAGGAACTTCTACTTTTTTAGTTTCTTCAGACATTATATTTTCTCCTTTTTTATTAGGCTTAGCTGGTCAAATCGGCCGAGTGGGCTAAATGGGTTTTTGAGTCTTCCTACTTAGCCTACTGAACCTATTTGGCCTAATTAGCCAACTTTACTTTCTTTAATTGCATTTAATAAATAAACTATTGATCTTAAATTGGCGTGTAAAACGTAAGCAAAATTTTGAACCGGAGCATTGATAGAGCCAAGCATTCTTGAAAGCAACTGCTCTCTTGATGGCAATATCGCCAAATTTTTAACTTCGGCAGCAGTAAGGTTTTTTCCTTCTAGCATGCCTCCTAAAATTTCCAATTTGCCGTTTTTCTTTGCAAAGCTAAAGACATCTTTTGCGGGGGCTATTTCATCGGTGTAACCAAATGCTATAGCAAATGGCTTTCCTTCGAACGCTGCGACGTCTAAATCTTTAAAACCGGCCTCTTTAGCAGCTCTTTCAAGTAAAGTAATTTTCACTACTTTAAATTCATTACCGGCTTTTTTGAAGAGATTTCTGATCTCAGACATCTCTTCCATCTTAAGACCGGCGTAACTTGTGCCGACAAAAGACTTTGATTTTTGCAATTTTTCTGCAAGCTCGGAAACTAAGGCTTCTTTTTTCTCTTTAGTTATGGCCATATTTCTCCTTTTAATTCGGTTATTGGGTCAAATCGGCCGTGTAGGCTAAATGGGTTCTTGAATTTTCCTACTTAGCCTACTGAGCCTATTTGACCTAATTAACCTGCTCTGATATTAAAAAATCTTTGGTTAAACCAAAGACGAATAAGGATCTATTTAACCTCGGCAAGATATTTAACCCATCTGGGACTTGCTGTCTTTGGTAGTAACTATTCTATCAAATAAAATGAAAATTGTCAATTAATAGTCTTGTCTAATACAAGATCGGACTAAACTGACCCCTCATTCTAACGCAAGAATGGACTAAAAATGGTGCAGGATTCATACTAGATATGTGAGTATCATAATGAAAAACCTACACCTATTCAATTG
>Ga0210044_10003183_pt1 | contig 23611 bp, 18 predicted proteins | sample CryGey13umfilter_2_FD_183959 | JGI IMG/M metagenome (GOLD analysis project Ga0210044, IMG submission 183959) | Groundwater microbial communities from aquifer in Utah, USA - Crystal Geyser 4/9/14 3 um filter (SPAdes) (version 2) | ecosystem: Environmental > Aquatic > Deep subsurface >... | reverse complement strand
ATTTGCTTCAGAAGTTTTGCCTTCAGAAGTAAGTATAAGAGCTTTGAGCAAATCATTTTTAATTCTAGGAATTACAGATTGCGCTTCAGGGTCACCCAGCCTTACATTATATTCAATCACTAAAGGCTCGCCATTTACATTCATTAATCCGAAAAAAATAAAACCAAAATATTTCATTCCCTCTTTGTAAATTCCTTTCACAGTGGGTTTTATAATCTTTTCCTCGACTTTAGTCATAAATTTATTTGAGGCAAAAGGTACTGGAGATATTGATCCCATTCCGCCAGTATTTAATCCTGTATCGCCTTCTCCAATGCGTTTATAATCTTTGGCTTCTGGAAGCAAAATGTAATCTTTGCCATCGGTAAGAACAAATACCGAAAGTTCAATTCCATCAAGGAATTCCTCTATAATTATTCTTTTGCCTGCGGCACCAAATTTTTCCTCAAAGAGTATGGACTTTATTTCTTCTTTTGCATTTTCAGCATCGTTTAAAATCAGCACGCCTTTTCCTGCAGCAAGTCCATCAACTTTTATTACGTAGGGCGGTTTTAGCTCATCAATAAATTTACAAGCTCCATTAAAAGAAACTTTGTTAAATGACTGATATGCTGCTGTAGGAATATTATGTCGAGCCATAAATTGCTTTGCAAATTGCTTGCTGCCTTCCAATTGTGCAGAGCTCTTCGAAGGAGCAATTATTTTTACATTTTTTAAGTAAGGGTCGTTTTTGAAGAAATCGAAAATGCCAGCTACTAAGGGTTGTTCTGGGCCAACAATTATCAAGTCGAGTTCAACCTCAATGGCAAATGTTTTAATTTCCTCGAAATCCATAGGGTCAATTGGAAGATTCTTGCCAATTGCCTCAGTGCCAGCATTGCCAGGTGCAAAAAAAAGTTTTGAGAGTTTGTTGCTTTGAGCTATTTTCCAACCTAATGCATGTTCTCTTCCACCAGAACCAATAATCAATACCTTCATAATTTTTTTCTCAATATATGTTATTAATTTTTTACACCATAAGCCAAATCACCTGCGTCGCCGAGGCCAGGTACTATGTAAGATTGGGCGGTAAGTTCGTTGTCAATAGCACCAACCCAAAGTTTTACATTTTGACGAGATAATTGACTTTTTACAAAATTAATCCCATCTGTGCAGGCAATAGCCGATACAATGTGGGTGATGCTTGGCTTCCCAAAAGCAAGTAATGTTTTGTAGGTAAGTGCCATAGATGCACCTGTGGCAAGCATGGGATCTACAAGTATCAAAACACGGCCATCAATTTTTGGACATGAAGCATACTCCAGTTCTATATGGAATTTACCATTTTTATTATGTTTCCGATAAGCCGAAATAAATGCATTATCTGCTTTATCAAAAAAGTTTAAAAGTCCTTGATGTAATGGTAATCCCGCACGCATAATAGTAGCTAAAACAGGCTGCTCTTTTATGTTGTTTATTTTTGAAATGCCTAAGGGCGATGTTATTTCCTTTTCCTGGTATTCAAGGGTTTTACTTATTTCATAGGCAAAAACTTCACCTATTCTCTCCATATTTTTTCTAAAACGCATTCTGTCTTTTTGCATTTCTGCATCTCTAATTTCGGAAATAAATTCATTGAAAATAGAGTTTTTCTCGCCAAGATTGGTAATCATGATGTAAGTCTTTTGCTGATTTGAAGATGCTAAAATAAACAAAAAACCTAGATGGATTTTATCTTTTTATAGACTAAATATTTTCATCTTTTCAATTAGCTTTTTTTACTTAAAAAAATGTTATTAAGCTTTTAAGTATGAATAAATTCTTTTTATTTGTTTCAATGGGAATTTAAATCTATTGATCTCGATGCTTTCATAATGAAATTTTTTGGCTCCAAAACTTTTATAAAATCTTGCTAAATTTACGTCATTTGAGCCTTCAAAATCTAAAATATAGTTTTGATTTTGAAGTTTTTTTATTTGATTATCAATTAAATATGGCATAGCTCCAAGTTTTTTCCCTTCTTTAGTATTGCCGCTAAAAAGAAAAATGCTCCTTCCATTTCCGCTAACAAATAATGCTGTGGCAACAATATTATTATGTTCATCTATTACGCCTTTAACTTCGGCTTTCCCTTTGTGAATGAGCATATAAATTAGCTTTTGCAATCTGTTATAATCTTTGGACTTTAATTTTTTTATTTCTTTGCCTTTGTTTTCACGGAACATTTTAATCAGTTCTTCGGGCTTTACATATTGTATTTCATTCAGATTATTTGCTTCTGCTTTCTTTAGATTTCTTTTTAAATTAGAAGAATATGATTCGTAAATAATCTTGTAATTTCCAGAAATTTCTAATTCAAAATTATCATTTTTTCTTGATATTAATTTATTAGAAATTTTTCCGAGAAGAAATTTATTGAGGTTTAAAGATATAAATTTGAATTCATTAGGGATGGCGTCTATGAATTCTTCCAAGACAGAGTTAGAGGCTGTATTTTTCCAAAAGATGCCAAGTTGCTGAATAAAAAGTGGCTGATGAATATATTTGAAATCAAATTTTTTTGAATAGGGCAGAGGCATAAGTATCTCATAATCATCTTTTATTAAGGCATCCCAACTATTATCTGTTAAAATATCGAGTAGGCTTGAATCGGCATAAATATAAGCATTTACAGATGAGTTTATTGATTTATCCCATTTGTTTTTGTCTATGAATTCATGCTTAACATATTTTATCATTAGATTAATTATTTTACCAAATCATAGAGTTTTTCGAGATTTGGTTGCAAAATAATTTCTGAACGACGGTTTTTTGCTCTCCCTTCGCTGGTTTCATTTGATGATATTGGCATAAATTCGCCTCTTCCAGCTGCTGTAATTTGCTGCGGATTTATTTTGCTATTGATGGATAAAACTCTTACTATACTTGTGGCACGTTTAACGCTCAAATCCCAGTTATCATTTACATTTCCTGCACCATTGTATGGTACATTATCGGTATGACCTTCCACTAAAATTTTAATATCTTTGTTGTTTTCTAACACTTTAGCAAGCTTAATCAATGCCTCTTGGCCTTTAGGGTTAATAGCAAAACTACCAGAAGCAAACAATAATTTTTCGTCCATAGAGACATAAACCTGACCGTTTTTACGAGTTACAGTAAGTCCATTATTCTCAAATCCAGTAAGCGCATTGGAGACACTATTTTTTAGGCTGTTCATTATCGAATCTTTTGCGGCAACCTCTTTTCTTAAATCGTTATATGCTTTTTCCTTTTCGGTTAATTCAGATTGGGACTGAGCAAGTTGTTGACTCAATTTATCGAGAGTAAGTTTTTTATCAGCATATTCTTTTTCCAATTTGCTCAGAGCATTTTCGCGTCGCATTAAATCTTGTTGAGCTTTTTGAAGTTCAGTAAGTATTTTCTTTGTTTCAGCTTGATTTCCAGAGCTTAAGTCGTTATATTTAGAAAGCAAATCTTCGTAGCTGCTATTCAAATTATTATAGTTTTTTGAAGCAATTCTGTAATTTTTTCCAAGCGAGTTGGTATCTGCTTTCAAAGCTTCTATTTGCAATTGCATAGCAGAATTCTTCTGAGATAATTCGCTCACCATGGTGCTTAGTTGACGGTTTTCGTCTTTTAATTTGTTGTTTTCAACCTCGGTTATGTCGCGCTTACTTTGAAGCTCTTTGAATTTTTTGGAGCTTACACATGAAGTGAAGATTAAGGTATTAACTATGCATAAAACCAGCATTTTATAAAAAATATTTTTCATCATTTGTCGTATTATTGTTTCAAAAAATTAAACATTTTACCAATTTCAAAGGTAAGTTTGGATTATATAACGGCCTTAATAATTAATTCTAAATACTAACATAAGTTTGTTAATATTATTGTGGTTGAATTTACCAGCTTGTGAAGGAATAAAAATTAAAAATTGATTTTTTATGTCAGTTTTCATTAAAGATTTTATTTTAATTTTGCTCTCTTCAAAGAGTCATTTAATATAGAAAATTTATCGAAATATTTTTAAAAACCATGATATGAAAAAAATCATAAGCCTTTTATCATTTTTTATAATGACCATCAGTATTACTGCTGCGCCAACCGACACAATTACAAGAAGTTTGGAAGATTTTCATGCCTTGGTAGTTTTTGGAAACATTAAAGTGGAGATGAGAAAAGCTGAAACTAATTCACTGACAATGTATTCACACTATTACGATATTGCTAAGGTAACAACTATGGTGGTTAAGGGAATATTGCAATTGAAATCAAATGCCATTGGAGATGAAAAGGAAGTAATTGTAAAGCTTTTTTATAAAAATATTGATGATTTAAAAGTTGATGCGGGAGCAAATATTGTAAAGACAGATTCCATAATTGTGGAGGATTTGCATATAAAAGTTACTAAAGGCTCTCTTTGCAGAATGCTTATTAGAGCACAAAAATTAGATGTTGAAATAAATCAAGGTTCAGAGTTTAGAGCCTATGGCAGTGCCAAAAACATAAGTGTGGTTTCAAATTCGGGAGCTCTTTTCGATTGTTATTCATTGATAACCAACAATGCCGAAATTAGGGCGAATACTGGAGGTAAAATAAATATCTTTGTAAAAGATAAGATTACCGCATTTTCAAAAACTGGCTCTATAATTAATTATAAAGGTAAGCCAAAAATCGAGTCTGTAGATCCTTCAATGGGTGGCACCATTAATAAGTTGTAGATTTAAAAGTTGAACATTATAGGTGTTAAAAAATAAGTCCAAAGGCTTATTACAAAAATTACCACAATATTTAATATCAATCCGACTTTAGCCATTTCCGATATTTTTATCCTTTGGGAGCTGAAAACTATAGCATTTGGAGGTGTTGCCACTGGCATCATAAAAGCCATTGAGGCCCCAAGGGTTGCTGGAATCATTAAATAAAGAGGATTTATTTCGGTGGCAATTGCTAAGGCAGCCAAAATTGGTAATATGATAACTGTTGATGATGAGTTAGAGGTGATTTCGGTGAGGAAAATCATAAGACTCGTAACTATAAAAATTAAAAGAAATAGCGAACTCCCTTTAAAGAAATGAAGAATTTCGCCGATAGATTCCGACAAGCCTGATGTTCTGAAACCTTCTGCCAGAGCAAAGCCTCCACCGAAAAGAATTATTATTCCCCAAGGCAAGGCTATAGTATCTTTCCAGTTCATCAGAAATTCCCCTTTTTTGTTTTTTGATGGAATTAAGAATAGTATGGTTGCCATCATTATCCCTACTGTTCCATCATTTAGATATTTGGGATGTGAAAATAACTGCGACCAGCCTGGTATATGAACTCTTCCTATTTCCAATGGCGAACGTGTGAGCCATAGAAATGCCACCATTATAAAAATAACAAGTACCGATTTTTCTTCGAAACTCATATTTCCAAGTTTCTTATAATCAGCATGAAAATCAATTTTTATCTTACTTTCCCATTCTATGCATTTATTTTTTATAAATAGAAAGTATAAAAGAAAATAAAGAATTATCATTAAAATCAACGAAAGAGGGAAAGCATAAATAAACCAATTAGCAAAGTTAACTTCAATGCCTTGTGGAAAATTTATTTGGTAGATACGCAAAAAAATTGGGTTTGGCGGCGTCCCTATTAAAGTTGCAATTCCACCAATTGACGAACTGTAGGCTATAGATAAAAGTACGCCGATGCTAAAGTAGTAAGTATTTTTTTTGCCATAAAGTTCGTCTAATTGCGATAAAACAGAAAGCACTATTGGTAGCAACATCATTGTGGTGGCTGTATTGCTAATCCACATAGAAATAGAATAAGTTGTAAGCATGAATCCAAGAAGAATTCTGGCGGGACTTGTGCCAGTTAACATCAACAATGTTAGCGCAATACGTTTATGGAAATTCCATTTCTGCATAGCAATAGCTATTAAGAAACCACCAATAAAAAGAAAAATAATGCCATTAAAGTATTGTGATGAAACTTCTTCTCCATCCATAATTCCTAATAGTGGAAATAGCACAACTGGCAAAAGTGCAGTTACCGACAAATTAACTGTTTCTAAAATCCACCATGAAGCCATCAAAAGTGCGACGGCAAGCATATAAGTGGCCTCTTTGTGCTCGGGATTTATGTCTAAAAATAATATTATGAGTATTGAAATTATTGGCATCACTGCAAAAGCGATGATATTTTTTATATTTCTAATTACCATGGAGCATTTAATTTTGGTTTGTGTTTCTGATTTTCAAATTTATAAAAAATCTATATCCTAAATGATAATAAATTTTTTAACAAATCAAATTCTTTGTATTTATTCTACCTTTGTACTTATTAATGAAAATGGACTTAAGAAATATTTGATTTTATATGTATTAATTTGTGAAAAATAAATGGAAATATCATCATTAAAGGAAATCAAAACTGAGCTAATTAGCTTTCCTAATGCAAAATTAGTTGACTTAATAATTCGCTTATCAAAATATAAAAAGGAAAATAAAGAGTTGCTTTCTTACTTGCTTTTTGATGCAATAGATGAGGAGCTATTTATTAAAAATGTTAAGTGCGAAATAGACTCTGAATTTAGTAATTTAAATCTGTCGAGTTGGTTTTTAGCTAAAAAGACTATAAGAAAAGTGTTACGCACAACCAATAAGTTTATTAGATATTCTAAACGTAAAAGTACAGAGGCTGAGCTTCTTATGTATTTTTGCCATAAAATGAAAGAACCTGAAATTATTTTGGGTATTGACATGACTATGAGGAACCTTTATTCGCGTCAAATAGATAGAATTAATAAGGCCATCTTGAGCCTTCATGAAGATTTGCAGTTTGATTTTAGGCAGGAAATGGCAGAAATGAATTTATAAAGTTTTTGAATTTGGAGAAGTTTTTGCCTCATAAAATAAATCAGATAATTGGAAATAGACTTTAACTGTGAGATTTGCGAAAAAGATATTTTCTTGTTTTTAAAGTTTTTAATATTACATACATAAGTAGATATTGATAAAAATAATAATAGACGACAATTGCCGTCTATTATTATTAAATGAAAACACGAATAATTATTTAATAGTGCCCGTTTAATAGGGAATAAATAATTAAAATAACTAATGCAATTCCAGTAAACAAGAAAATGTATCCAAATGTTCTAATTAGTTTCATCCAAGAAGCAGAAAATTCTTTCTTTACCGTAACTTTATCCAATTTTCCAGCTTTTTCTAATTCGTCATATTCTTTTGGGCGGTCTTTTTTATATTCTTCTATTGGCACATGTCCTGTAAAAATAACTGTATCCATTGGAAAAGACTCAGGGCGTAGATGTGTGTTAAAGAAATGAATTGTAAAAATAAATCCAACGGCAAGCAAAGCTTCATCACTGTGAATTATTTGAGCCACATTTATTACCCAACCTGATAGAAACTTGGTAAAAAATTCAGGCTGCCATAAGATTAATCCCGATAAACCAATAACTGCAACTCCCCAAAATACAGCCATGTAATCGAATTTTTCCCAATAAGTCCATCGCCCGTAATATGGTCGAGGGCCTTTCCCTAAAAACCATTTAACAGTTGCAACAAAGTCTTTAATATCTTGTTTATTAAACATTAATGAATTTTTACCGAAGATAAATGCCATAGGTTTAATTTTTTCTTTAACCATTGTTTTGATAAGCGAAGCCACATGGAAAATAAAATATCCGAATGTTATAACGGCTGCAAAACGATGGATATTACCAGCAATACTAACTCCTCCAACTATTTTTGCTAAATTATATGCCCATTCCATGTGAGCAAATTTTAACATCATACCAGTTAATGCCAAAAGTATAAAACTTAATATTACAAATATGTGAGTGATGCGTTGGCTCTTTTTAAATCTACGGAAATATATTGCTTCGCCTTTTGGCATTGGGTGTTTTTTCTTTTTTCGCGCTTCCATAATCGATCGTGGTATCCATAAAAGTGTATGTAAGCCAAAGAATCCAAATACACCAAGTAATAATGATGTCATTGCCCAAAATGTATAATAAAGAACTTTGTTGTCATTGTGTGTAGCATGAGTCAAATATCCTGCAAATTCAACTGTTGCACCTTCATGGCATTTTTTACACGTCTTTACAATATTTTTTTGCCCTACACTCGATTCAAGATTAGAAATCTTTAATATTTTATGAGCGCCATGACAATCGGAGCATCGGGCAGCTTTTAAATATCCTAAGGTATAAGCTTTTCCATGGTATGTTTCCATATAAGTCTCCGATAATTTTTTATGGCAGCTTCCACATTGAAGAGTGATTTGAGTAAGAAATTTATCTTTATCAATTTCTGTAATTGTATGTGCTGTATGACAATTTGCACAAGTTGGAAATATTTTACCTTTACTGTTATTTTTTATTGAATGATCGCTATTCATGTAATCATCATAAATGCTTTTATGACATTTTGCACAGGTAGCAGGAACATTTTTTGGATTTACAGTTGAATTTTTATCCGATTCTTTTAATATGTTGTGTGATGTATGGCAATCAGTACAAATAGCACTCGAAAGCAATCCTTTATCTTTTAAACCTTTGCCATGTACACTTGATTTGTAATCGCTAAAAGCATTTATTTCTTTTAAATGTGTTTTAATTGTCGCTTTTCCGTTTTTTTGATGACATTTGCCGCACATATCAGGAATTAATGCTCTGTACGTTGGTGATGTGTCGTCATATCTTGTTTTAATTTTGTGTGTTCCATGGCAATCGGTACAATAAGGAGCATTAGATTTTTTTGCAAAATATGCCTTTCCATGATCGCTGTTAATATACACATTTGAAACTTGTTCGTGACAATTTGAACAATCAACTTTTTTGACTGTTGCACATGGTCGTACTTTATTGTTTGATATGGTAACGTCGGAATGACATTTTGTACATCCAATACTTTTATGTACAGAATTTTGAATATCCGATTTGTCAATTTTTAAAGATATTTTTTTGCCCCCTTTGGTGGTTTTAAAGGTATTATTTCCTTCGTGACATTTTAAACAAATTTGGTTCGAAACTGTTTCCTCAATTTTCGTAATTTTTACAATATGTGATGGATGGCAATCTGAACATGCTGGAACAGAGCCTGCCTTCTTTTCCCAAAGTTCTCGCTTAATTACTTTCGTGTGTACTTTCTCTATTCGTGCATGACATTTCATGCAAGTTTTTGCAATATTTTTGCTATTTATCGAGGAATTTGGACTTGAATGAGGTAATATTAAATGATTTTCGTGGCAATCGTTACATGTTGCTGTAACAATAAGTCCACTTTTATACAAGCCTTTACCATGAATACTTTCACTATAATGTTTTAAAATATTACTTTGAGGAATGTTATATAATCTGGCAATTGGCGAACCTTCTTTATGGCATTTCCCGCATAATATCGGAATATTCATTTTATAAGTTCGAGATAGTGGGTTTGTCCTGCTTAAAATATCATGATTACCATGGCACTCTTTACAGCTAGGTGCATAAGGTGCATTTAATTTCAAGGCCTGTCCGTGAATGCCTTTTAAAAATTGAAATTGTGAATTTTTATGGCAACTACCGCAATCTACAAGTTTTAAATTTTCGGGATGAGGAAATTCTTTTACTGCTGCATCTTTATGGCATGAGGTACAAAGTACTTTCTTATGTACCGACTGAGAAATCTTATTATTTACATATAATGAAACAACTTTACCATGACTTGTTTTTGACAAGGTCTCATCACTATGGCACATAAAGCAGTCATCATTCGACTGCGAAAACAAGTTTGATGGGTGAAAGGGAAATCCTACTGCCAACAAAAATAAAAATATTCTAAACTTTTTTAACATAATTTTATTTTATTTTATATTTTTTTTATAATAACTGCAAAGCAAAAGCCAATTAAAGTTTCTAAAATAAAAATGATTTTGTAGTAATTTTATTAATATTTTTCAGATACAAAATAGTACCCTTTAAAATTTATGCTGAAAATAGAATTTTTATATAAAACCTGATTTTCAACTATTACTCAAAACCTAAATTTTTCCAGTAAAAGTTATTCGCAATTAACTAACAAATAATCAAAATGTTACATTCAAATAAATTTAGCCTTTTGGACTTATTAAGTTTTAATAAAAAGTTGACGAGCCCATTATTTTTGCTTGCTTTTAAAATTTCTACCGATATTATAAATTAATTAGTCCCCTCAATTGAATAGATTCAAAAGCTGTTGTGTTAACCAAATTATTGAGTAAACTCATGACATTGTCAAATTTATTAGTTTTGCTGATATGCAGCCAATATTCAAAGAACTTAGTACTTTTTATAGAAGTAATTTTTAAAATTTTAATTTGTTTTTACCTTTACCATTATGAAGTTTGATATCTAATAAATCATTTGATAGAACATTTTTCCTAAATAGAAGCATATAAATTATAATATAATAATTCATTTCCGGCTAATTTTACAGTTGAAGACTATTCAAATTGAGCTTCATTATGCCACCAATTATTCCTAATTTTTTAATTTCATATTATTAAAATTTAATTATCTACTTATTTCTATTTTAATAGAGTTTCTTTGGTAGCTTTAAAATTCTGCACAAATTAATTTAGGAACATGATCCTACAAGATAAAAGGATAGGGGTATATTATATACCCCTATCCTAAAATGAAATTATTTTATTTATTGAATAAATTTCATATAATAATTTGGTGAAACTCTGTGTTCGTAACCATGACGCGAATTATCAAATTGTGCAACATTAAAAAGGTATTCTTTAAGGAAATCTGTGTAATTGATGTCATCATCATGTCCTGTATTCAGTTTTCTTCCAATTTCTGCTTTCCATGTACCATTACTCCAAGTAGCTCCGAAAGTAAGATCAGCTCTGCTGCCAGTTGGTACGACATGAATTCGCTCACAAACAATTGCGTTTAGTGCAGCATATTTAGGCCAGTATAAAGCTGCATCAGCATCGCTTACACCTGTTGTTGCATCTCCTACGCATTCACCACCATCTATTTCAGCTTTTGTAATAAACATAGCATCAGCGAAATCAGTTGGATTTTTTTCCATCCATTTTGGACGAGATTTATCAGCAATACGGTTGTGTGAAGCTGCGGCGGTTCCAGCATCGCCATAACGACCACCATCTTCACCATTAGTTCCTGACCACGGGCCAACATAAGTATCGTCAACATATCCAACCATAGAAAATGTGCCAGCAGTTACTTCATGAGACGCTGGATCAACTGTTAAACCTGAACCCGTAGCAGAAGTGACGGCACCTGCACGTGCAGCTTTACTATGCCATAAATCGGCACGACCTGCTGATAACCAAGCATCATCAACTATAGCATCTCCGTTTGCATGTGGATGAGGATCTGATTCTTGTGGCCAATACATGTGGCATTTAGCCATACATCCTTTTGTATTATATGGATCGCCTGTAGTGGCACCCATTGGCCAATAGAAAGAAATTCGATCTTCTGACTGAACTGTGTTCGGTTTTGCCCAAGAACCAGAAGCAAAGGACCAGGATCCATTTCTAGTAAAACTTGCTGTTGGATCAGACCATTCTGATAAAATATAAATGTCTGTAGCTGTATAAACTGCTCTTAATTTAACAGTTATAGCGCTATTATAAGCATGGCATCCTGCGCAGTTATTAATTTTTGATGGGTCATTTGGTGGATTGCCTGTCTCACCTATTGCTACTGTCAAGATTGGAGCATTCGCCCATATACCATCGACAACTCCATCCACAGTTGGTGCCGTAGATGCTTTAATAGCATTTAACTTGGTTAAATCGTATGAAGGTGGCGTCACAGGGGGGACGTCCTTTTTACAGCTTACTGTAAATGTTAAAATTGCTAATGCAATTAAAATAAAATTAAAATTTTTCATGTTAAAATAAAATTAATAGTTAAAAAAATTATAAAAAGATAAAATATATTTGATTTAGACTCTCTATATTTCTATGGAGGGTGAATTTCATTATTTTCATTTGTTTGTAAATTTATTTTCATCAAATTTTCCTTTTAAAAGTATTTGTCGTTACCATGTTTTAAAATCTGTCTGAAAATACCTTAGACTTATAATATTTAATGCCTGCTGAAATTATCAGAATAAAGATAGAGATAACGATGATTTTTGAGTACAAGGGGATTGCAAAAGCTTCACCAGCGCCATAAGAATGCATTCCTGATAGGAAGTAATTTACTCCGAAGAAAGTCATTAAAATACTTCCAAAGCCTAAAACAGCTCCTGTACTAACTACAAATGAGGATTTGAAGCCTGGAATATGTCTTAAATGACCAATGAAAGTATAAACTAAAATGCTTACCAATGCCCATGTTTCTTTGGGATCCCAACCCCAATAACGACCCCAAGATTCATTGGCCCAAACAGCTCCCAAAAATGTTCCGATAGTTAAAAGGTATAAACCAATTATCTGCGCCATTTCAATAATTGAGGATAGCTCTTTTATTGTTGGGAGCAGCTTTTCTGTGTTTCTTTCGTTGGTGGAAAGTAATAATATATGAATTAGCAAGCCCATTAAAGCTATTAAAGCGAAAAAGCCATAGCTTGAAGTTATTACAGCTACATGTATAATTAGCCAATAACTTTTTAATACTGGCACCAAATTAGTAATTTCTGGATCCATCCAACTTAAACCAGATATCAATATTAGTATGGCTGCAAGAATTGCAGTAAGTGCCAAGCTGATTGTGGATCTTTTGGCGAATAAAATTCCAGCCAATACTGTTGCCCAAGCTATAAAAAGTGTTGTCTCATAGCCATTGCTCCATGGTGCATGCCCTGAAATATACCATCTTAAACCTAAAATTGCTGTTTGGAGTATGAATAGTAGAACAATCAAACTCATTGCACTATTTATTATCCACTTTATTTTCAGCTTGTTATTAAAAAGTTTTACAAACAAAGAAATGAGAAGAACTAATCCAAATACAAGATATAGTTTTGAAGCGTATTTAAAGAAATTTACTTTGTTGTAAAATACCTCCGCATCAACTTTTGCTGCTGGTGGCAGCTTATTTCCGCCAAATTTTTTCTGATATGCGAAAATTTTATCTAATGCAATATCAGCATTTTTCCAGTCACCAGATTGTATAGCTGATTTCACACTGCCGTAATACTGGCCATATAAATCTATTATTAATGCTTTTTGTTCTTTGTTTCCATCCTGATTCATTTCTGTTGCTGCAATCCATTTTCCAGTGCTATCACCAGGTAAAGGGAAAAAATTAAATAAACTTCCAGTAGATAACATTAAACTCAAATTTACTTTTTCGTCAAGTTTTAGTATTTCTTTATCATATTTGGTTCTAAGGTCTGCTTCTTTTTGATATATCTGATCTACTTCAGTTTTAATTAAATAGAGATCATAACTGCCTGGGGGCAATATTTGATTTATAGAAACTCTGTCGGAATTAAAATTGTATTTCTTTATAATTTCACTATTGGAAATTTTGATAGTAGGAACGTTTTCCCACAGTTCTTGATTCATCATCATTGATAGAAAAAGCTCTGTTGAGGTATAACCATCAATAGAATTTTCTCGCATTATCTTCCTGTTAATTTCTGAGGCAAAAGTACTTATTGGTTTTATCCTCCCTATCGGGTCAGCGATTAGCAAATGACCAAATCTTTCTGCATGTTTGTGGTTTATATTGTTTGCTGGTGGATTTTGTATAGGACTATTTGGTTGAGCTTGGCTGCTAAAGGCGGTAAATGTGCCAAGTAAAAATATTACTGCTATTTTGCTGTTTCTGTGCAAAAGTTCTCTGAAATGACTTTTTTTGGAAAATAAGGCTAAGAACATTCCAACGACCATTAAAGAATATCCTAAATAAGTTACAATGGTTCCTATTGGATCGTAATTAACCGATAGAATTGTTCCGTTTTCATCTTCATCATAGGATGACTGAAAAAACCTGTATCCTTTGTAATTCAAGATGTTGTTCATAAAAATACTAAATTCTTTTATCTCCTTGCCAGATTCATCAACAAGAGTGATATTGCTTTTAAAAGATGATGGGCTCATGGAATTAACGTATCTTTCAATTATAAAATCATCGAGCTTTAATGCAAAAGGCAGCTTAATAATTTCTGATCCGTAGGATATTTTAAAAGAGGCATCCGAGAAATTAACTATTTCTTCATCACCAGCCAAATTTTCCGCACCGAAAACGTATTGTTCCTTTTTTTCTTCTCCATAGGAAATATCTAATTTTAGTGCATTCAATGGGTAATTTCCCGAATGCTCAGTCATCGAAACAACTTTTATTATTGCCGATGGATAATAATTTTTAATGGCGAAGCTATTATATGCTACTTGGTATAAAATATTATTAAGTGTTTTATGAATTGAATCAGGTGCAAGTTTTTGATGTTCCATGTTAATCATATCCACCTGATAAATCATTTCTTTGCTTTTTAAATATAGGCTATCATCTTTTTCTATGAAAATAATATCGGCATTTGGATTATCACTAAAGGAATATGTAATATTTCCAAAAACGTAATCCTCGCCTTTATTTAAAAAAATATTTTTAAATTGAAATGAAGAATCTGAAATAGAAAGTGCGATAGTTTTCTTGCCTTCGGGTGAATCTTGTGCCATTTTAGCTGCATTCAGAATAAAATCTGATTGTTTAATTTGCAAAGTTTTGCTGCCTATATTGGTCGAAAATGCTTCCATGGCTTTTATTCCTAAGCTGCTTTTTATTGCTTGCGAATAAATAGTTGAATCTGATTTGTTAACTGTTAGAGAAGTTTTTGCCGTGGTAATAATATTTGAAGATTCGCCTTCTCTTATGTGCATAAATCCCTCATAACTAAAATATCTGGTAATACCTGCGCCAATAATTATTACGACGAATGAAAGATGAAATAATATCAACGACCATTTTTTGTTTGCTAATGATTTATACTTTACCAAACTACCTAATAAATTTGCGCAAAGTAGAAAAAGCAATATTTCGAACCAACGGGCATCGTACACTAAGTTTCGAGCAGCATCTACACCTGTATTGTTCTCTACAAATGTGGCATATCCGATGGCTATGGCAAAAATTATAAGCAATATTGCTGAAAATGCCATCGAAAAAAAAACTGAAAATAATTTCTTCATAAGTTAAGGGGTTAATTTGAAGTTATCAAAATAGATATTTCTTGACGTTATTAAATAAAATTAAAAAATTATAAGCATTATTAAGTTTTTACTTTTTAAATTAGAGCCTAAGTCAAAACATGAATAAGACTATAAGACATTTAGCAGCTATTAGCTACAACTTTTATATTGTTTTCAGTATCATGTATTTATTATTCTTATAGATTTAGATTCTATTTTCAAATAATCTAATGATTATCTTCATGCCAGCCAGTGATAATTGACTTAAAATTTTTAAACGGCTTTTTCCCAATTGTACAAAAATAAATATGCACAAATAGAAAAATCGAAACAATAAAACCACCAATTATATGCAGCATATCTGTAATAAATATTCCGCTGGTTTTTTGTAATTGATTTATTACTATCTCTGGAAACAATAATCCGAAGCCTGAAATTATTAATATTGGGAGCACTAAATACATTATTACCACATAGGAAAATTGCTGTAGAGGGTTAAATTTATTTGACTCATTTATGGGAAAAGGAGGGGCTTCACCTTTGAAAATTCCAATTGAATAATAATATGATTGTTTCATCAGCTTGCTGATATATCCTTTAATTCTAAAAATATAATGCTTGCTGTTTCCCGTGATAATATTTCCAACAATAAAAATAATATAATTAAATGCTAATAGAATTCCGCAGATATTATGAATAGCAACAGCCAAATCAAACCTCATAAATGGATATAAAGGATCTGAATATTGTAAGCTTATCCCTGTAATTATTAAAAATATTATAGCTAATGCATTTATTAAATGCCAAATACGTATTAATAATGGATATAAATATATTTTTGTGGACATGGAGTTATTTTTTAAGTATTATGCGTATAAAGGCATGAATAAAAATTATTAAAAGCACTAATGAGAAAATACTAATACTTATAGAATTCAAATAGAAGTTCCTATTAGCACCAATTACAAAAGAATTCTTTAGCAAAACCCCATTAAAAAATCCGAATTTATTTCTATTTTCTTTTATGTCATGCTTATATAGCGATGACATTAATAATGAATTATCCGAATGGCATTTCACACAAAGTTTTACCGCCTTTTCTTTTCCCAAAATGCGATGTGGTACTTTCAAGCTATCATTTTGCTGAGCATGACATTCCAAACATCTAACCTTTTTAAAATGTAATTCACGGTTTGGTAGCCAACTATGAGATTTTTCATCAATGGATGCAGTGCTATCTGACAGCAAATAGAATTTATTTTCTGTGTAATTATGACAATTTAAGCACATGTGATTACTGTAATCTACAATTTTGTTAATATCAGTTTTGTTACGGGCATTCAACTCGTAATAATGCTGTTTATGGCATCTCTCACAATTAAAATCTTCGCCCATCAATTTACCATGAATGCTCTTTTTAACTTCAACTTCAATCTCTTCAAAATGAAATTTTGCAAAAGTTTCGTCACTACCATGGCAGTCGAGGCAAGTATTTTTCGCCTCTAATTTTAATTCAGCTTTGTGTGGATAAATTTCATATTCAGTTGCATGACAATCAGTACATTGAAAACTTTTATGTACACCTTTCTTGTAAAGAGTTTTATTTATAATAAAATATGGATTCATCCTATGATGAACTTCTTTGTCAATTACCCTATTATAGAATTTATAATAATCATTTCCATGACACTTCAAACACTTGTTATTATTTGGTATCACAGTTTGAGTGAAAGAAGTAACAACTAAAAATAAGGCTAAAATACTTAAGCTTAAGCTTTTGTTAATTATACACATAATAATAAGTTAAAAATAAAAAAAATAACTCAGAGAATTTCTCTGAGTTACCTACTAACAAACTACTTTTTCAAAGTTCTCATATAATTTATTAAAGCCCAGCGGTCATTCTCGCTTAAAATTTTCTTTTCAAAATTAGGCATTTCGGTACGACCAACAATTGCTTCGTAATAAATTTCACCATCTGATTGTCCTTGAAATTTTGCAGATGAAAAATCACCGCAATTTGTTTTAAGTGTTTTAGATCTTGGGCTATCTCCTTTACCCAAAGCTCCGTGGCAAGTTTTGCAATATTTGCTGTAAAGTGATTTTCCAGTATCGACATTTTTACCTGGAATTGGATTTTTCATACTCTTATATTTTGCTGGAATTGTCCAGGGCGCTGCTGCTTTCTGTTGTGGTACCGAAAAAGCAAAAACAATGATTATTGCTAATGTAGAAACAGATGCAAGAACTAATTTACTAAATTGTGTTTTCATAATGTAAATATTTAAATGATTAAAAAAAAATTAAAAGCTCCAAATTCGAGTTATTACAAAACCAAATGCCATACCACCTTTAGTGAAATCATTTACATTATGCATAATAATTTCTTGTGGCAAAATGCCAGCAGATGTTCCAATAAATATTTGGAATGCATGAGCGCTCGTAGCTATTTCCAATCCAAATGCTAAATTTGGTTTAGGAGGATTTGTAAATGGTATATTTTCTGACATAGATTTTAAATTCAATGGCATATCGTAAGTAAAAATAAATGATCCTTGAGGAGAAAATTTCATTTTGCCATTAAAATGTATCGCAATTTTATCATGTTCCATCAATGAATCAACAGCGTTGAAGTGTGTAAAACTCGCAGCGGCTTGTAGGCTTAGCCATTCATTAAATTTTCTACTAATAATGAGTTGTGAGAAGTATGCCACCCTATCCCCAAATGAATAGGTTTTTCCAAATGCTGTTTTGTTTCTCGAATCTAAAGCCATATCGCCAAATAGTGATACTGCTATTGGAATAGTATTTTTCCTAGTTTGCTCAAGAATTGTCCACTTAATATTAAAGTCGTTATACATATTCAACTTTGAAATACCCCAACCTAATTGTAGGTTTTTCAATATCACATAGTTGATGCCCATTCTGATATTAGCTCCTGGTGCATAAATACCCCATAAATCCCCAATACCGTTGGTGGACATAGAGCCAAAACGATGCTGAATTACATACTCCAAAGTCTTAGATGATGGAATATAGGTCGTTTGTGCATCAATTAAATAGCCGCTGGAGAATGTTTCGCTAACGGGCTCATCTATAATAGATTCTTCTTCTATAGCTGCTGCTGTATCTACTACAACAACATTTGTATCTGTTTCAATTTCCTGAGCTGATATTCTTGTAGAAAATATCAACAAAAAAATGGAGATTAATATTTTATTCATTTTCAGTGTATTAATTGTTTTTTGCTCCTTGAGTTATCCACATTAAAATGATTGCAGCTTGATTATCAGTGTATTTTTTCCAACTGTGTGTAGATGTAGAGGCTAAAGGATGTTGATAAAGTTTGCTTTGAGCAGGGTCAGTGAGATTCAATAAACCCATAGAAGTTATTTCGCTGTATGCTGCGCTTGCAGATAAGTCTGGCCTTGTGCTTCCAGATTTGTGGCAACTAATACAAGTGGCATCAGAAAATATAGGCACCACTTGAGTGGCAAACTTTACTGTGTCTGTGGGATTTATAATAACCCCACTTTCTTTTATATTATATTTATAAGTGCAACTTCCAAAGAATAGCATTACAAATATTATCAAAAAAATTTTTTTCATTAGTATAATATTTAGTTAAGGTAATATTGAATTCATTTTTGAACTAAATTATTCTTTATTAAATTTCAAATTGGTTTTTATAAAAAGGAATCAGATTATTAATCCGATCCCTTTCAATTAATGTTTAATAAAATTATAAGAACTTATTTATTTCTTAGCTGCTGCTATAGAATTTTCAAGAAGCTTTTTAGCATAGTTGAAATTATGTACACCTTTACTTTTATCTTCCATAACAAATTGATAATTGTATATAATTCCAGCATTGTCATTAGTATAAGTGCCAGTTACAACATTACCAGAAGCAGTCATATATCCTTTGGTTACTAAAATTGTTTTTAGGCTATCCAATAAATTTTGAGTTGTAGCTTGAGTGGCAATAATTTTATTCTTCAAGGAAGTTGCATCTGCATGGCAAGAAGTGCATCCTGCTGTATTTACTGTACCAGATGTTCCATACCTCATGCCTAATTGATGACCACCAGCTTGATTACCATAAGCTTTAGCCATGTGACATTGAACGCATGAATTGCTAACCATGGTAGTATGAGATGAATTTATATAACCTGTTCCTAATTCATATCCACCAGTACCATTAAATAAGTTTCCCTGAGGGCCATGATGAGTTCCATAACGAAAGCTCGTAATTGTAATAGTTGCAGACCCTTGAGATAAATCCCACATTGGATCAGGTTTTCTAATCTGATGACAATTAATACATAAATTAGCTTTTCCTTGATCGCTTGTAATTCCATTTACTTTGAAAACTACAGGAGTTGTTGCTGTCAAAGCCCAATCATCTTGCGTGTAAGTTGAGTGAATTTTGTGGCATGTGTAGCAATTTTGAGGATTTGGATTGCTAATCACGCTTGCACATGCTTCAGCTCCAGTTTTGAGAACTTCTAAAAAACCTTGGCTTGTATGACAAGGTGCACAATCAACGGCATTTCTTGCATAATTTCCATTTACTGCATGCCCAGAAGCTGCCCATTGATTGCTTTTTTCGAAAATATTCTGTGAATTGTCGTGACATTTGATACAATCCACTGTCCCATTAGTTCCATTGGTACCATTAGTACCGTTGATGCCTGCAGGACCTTGAGGTCCCTCTTTAGTGCAGGATGCTATTATTAGTGTACTTAGAACTAATAATGCTGTAATTTTTTGTAATGATTTCACTTGTATTTATATTTAATTTATAAATTGTTAATTAGATAACAAAATTATTTTTTGTTTTGCATCTAACAATGATATAAATCAAAGCAAAATTGATATATATCAACAATGTGAAAAAATGTTAATTATATTGACTTAACTTCTTGAGTTCATTTAAGTTATGTATTTCAAAATCATCTCCCTTAATTGAAATAATTTTATCTTCTTTATAGCTTTTCAGGATACGAATCATGCACTCTTTAGATAAGGCACAAAAATCTGCCAAGTCTTGTCTCTTTAATGTTGTAGTGAATTTATTACTCTTATATATAATTGTAGAAAGATAAATTATCATATCGGCAACTCTTGCATACATTGTCTTAGAGGTTAAATCGATGGTTCTATTTTTAGATTTAATGGCAAGTTGGTTTAATCTTTTTAATAAGGAAAGACTGAATTTAATGTTTGTTTCCAATACCTGTTTAAATGAATTTACTTCAAGTAAACATACCTTAATGTCTGTTATTGCTTGGAAGGATGAATGATGAATTTCATCTACATAAAGGCCTGTAATTCCAAAAATATCTCCTGGCTGACTTATTCCAATAAGTAAGGTTTTGCCTTGGTGAGCTTCCGCAGTGATTTTTACAAACCCTTCTCTTAAGCAAGCTATATGTGTAATTGCAGTAGATTGTTTGAAAATAGTTTCACCTGCTTTAAACTCAACTTCGCGTCTATGATAAAAAAGTATTTCTTTATTTTCTTTAGATAAATCGTTATATAGCAATGGCTTAACGGGGCAGCAGCATTCATTGCAATTTTCGTATTGAGCACAGTCAAACATATTATATAATTTTATCTTCCAGTTTATTATTGAGATTGCCAACAGACAAATAAAGCATTATTTTCCTAAATATGCAATATATTATTCAGATTCAAAAATACATTAATTTTTCTGTAGTCTAAAGAATTTTTTATTTTTATTTTTTTGTTTTATTATACTGGTCATAAGTCATTGTTTTGTATTTATTCTTTGCTATATAAGAAAGATATTGCATCCATCTATCTTTTGGTTGGTAACCTTTCACAATAGTAATACCCTTAGACTTTTCATCCATAAAAACATAGCTTGGATAGCTCAAATTTCCTTGTAAAAGTATTCGAGCAAAATCATGTACACTTCTTGCTTTGCCATAGTTTTTATTTGTAAACCTTTGTCCAGCAATAAATATAGTATCGCCACCTTCGGCATTAAATTTTACGCAATAGAAATTTTGGTTCATATATTTTACAACTGCAGGATTGGTAAATGTGCTTGCATCCATTTTTTTACACCATCCGCACCATTCAGTATAAACATCAACTATAATTTTTTTTGGTTTAGTACGTTGCAAATCAATAGCTTGTTGAAATGTGTACCACTTTACGACTTCGGTATTATTTGAAGGCATAAAGTTTAAACTTAATAATAATAAAATCAAGATATTCATAACTACAAAAGTAAAAAAAAGCTGACTCAATTTGAGCCAGCTTTTTTTAAATAGTTTAGAAATTTATTTAATAACGCTTAAAGCTTTTTCATAATTGGGCTCATCAACAATTTCGGCTACTTGTTCAGTGTAAATAACTTTTCCTGTTTCATCAACTATAACTACAGCGCGACTTTCCAGACCAGCAAGTGGTCCATTTGTAATTTCCACAGCATAGTCTCTACCAAAAGCCCCAGATCTAAAATCAGAAAGTGTATGTACGTTATCGAGACCTTCAGCCCCACAAAAACGCGCTTGAGCAAAAGGTAAATCCTTGGAGATACAAAGTACAACTGTATTTTTTAATTTCGATGCCTCTTGGTTAAATCTGCGCACTGATGCAGCGCAGGTGCCAGTATCCAAGCTTGGGAAAATATTTAAAATTATCTTTTGTCCTTTATAATCTGCCAATGATTTAACAGATAAGTCATTCGCAACGAGTTTAAAATCAGCTGCTTTTGAGCCTATTTTAGGAAGATTTCCTAAGGTGTTAATTTTATTTCCTTTTAATGTTATTTCTGCCATTATACAATTAGTTAAATATGAGTGGCAAATATAAGCACATGTCTTTCGCTCATTTGTTAATAAATGTTTAATATTTTTTTAGTTCAGAAATAATTAAATTTGCCTCCTAATTTTAAAGCTATAATCTGTTTGATACCAAAGGAAACCATAGATAAAATATTTGATGCATCACGTATTGATGAAGTGGTGGGTGATTTTTTGCCATTAAAAAAGCGAGGTGTTAATTTATTGGGATTATGCCCTTTTCATAATGAAAAAACACCATCTTTTACAGTTTCTCCTGCAAAGGGAATATACAAGTGCTTTGGTTGCGGTGAGGCTGGCAATTCGATTAACTTTGTGATGAAGCACGAAAATTACACTTATCCTGAAGCTCTTCGTTATTTAGCCGCTAAATATGGAATTGAAGTAAAAGAAAAAGAGCAAACTGACGAAGGGAAACGGATAGAGGTGGAAAGGGAATCCATGATGGGGGTAACTGCTTTTGCTCAGAAATATTTTTCTGAAAATTTAAAAAATCATTCGGAAGGTATAGCAATTGGTTTGCAATACTTTAATGAAAGAGGTTTTAATGATTTTATTATTGAAAAATTCCAATTGGGTTATGCAATCGATAGTTTTGATGCCCTTCAAAGTGAAGCAAAAGCTAAAGGCTATTCCGAAGATGTTCTAATTAAAACTGGACTTTTAGTAAAGACAGAGGAAGGTAAAGTTTATGACCGCTTTCGTGGTCGAGTAATATTTCCAATAAATAATATTTCTGGACGAACCATTGGTTTTGGTGGTAGAATTTTAGATTCTTCAAAAAGCAAAGCTAAATATGTAAATTCTCCTGAATCTGAAATTTATCACAAAAGTGATGTGCTCTATGGCATTCATTTGGCTCGTACCGCTATTATGAAAGCCGAAAACTGTTTCCTTGTTGAAGGATATACTGATGTTATTAGTATGCACATTGCTGGAGTAGAAAATGTTGTTGCATCTTCTGGCACTTCGCTTACTACTGGGCAAATCAAACTCTTGAAACGATATACCAACAAAGTAACTATTCTTTATGATGGTGATGCTGCTGGTATCAAAGCGTCTTTCCGTGGTATGGATATGATAATTGAAGAAGGCCTTAATGTAAAAATTGTTTTATTTCCCGATGGAGAAGACCCTGATTCTTTTGCGCGTAAACATTCCGCCGAAGATGTAAGCAAATTCATTACAGAAAAGGCAAAAGATTTTATACTTTTTAAATCCGACATACTTTCAGAAGAGGCAGGAAATGATCCTGCCAAGAAAGCTGCCATGATTAAAGACATTGTACAATCAATTTCGCTGGTACCTGAGAATATCGATAGGCTTCTTTATACTCGCGAAGCTTCACAAATTGTTAATATTGATGAGCAATTGCTTATAAATGAAGTAAATAAATATAGGAGAAACAAGCTATATAAAGATAATAAATATGTTTCCACCGAAATTATTGAACCTGCTGAAAATATTTCAAAACCGCAGATTATTTTAGAAGAATCGAATGCCTACAATGAAAAAGAATTGGTGCGAGTGCTTTTAAATTATGGAGATATGAAATTTTGTCCAAAACACTCCGGATTATCTTTGAATATCGACTCAAATAGCGATGAAACCATTGGAGTTGCATTATTTAT
>Ga0210044_10003181_pt1 | contig 23612 bp, 26 predicted proteins | sample CryGey13umfilter_2_FD_183959 | JGI IMG/M metagenome (GOLD analysis project Ga0210044, IMG submission 183959) | Groundwater microbial communities from aquifer in Utah, USA - Crystal Geyser 4/9/14 3 um filter (SPAdes) (version 2) | ecosystem: Environmental > Aquatic > Deep subsurface >... | reverse complement strand
ATTCATTCTGATTATTAATTTTCGCGGTTTTTCGCGTATTTCGTAGTTTTTCCGTCCAATATAGCTACAAGTAGTTACCGTATACCCTTGTGTCTTGAGTGGTAAATTCCTTTACCTGAGTAGTTACATACCCACGCACCTATACTTAAGTGGGGCATAAATTGCGATTTTTTGGTGAGGATAATCAAGGAGAGCAAGACGCGTGTAGGGGGTAGACCTATGTGTCTACCCGTGTGTCTCCCGAATAAATGGGCGAACACATAGGTTCGCCCCTTTATCTCTTACTCCCCCTGCAATACCTCCATAAAAGCCTCAACCACCTTATGGTCAAATTCCCTCCCACAACATTTCTTTAACTCCTCAATTGCCTCACTCGTAGAAAGGGCTTCACGATAGGGTCGTTTGGTAATCATTGCCTGATATGCCTCCACAACCTCAATAACTAATGCCTCAATGGCAATATCACCACCTATCAACCCATATGGGTATCCTTTTCCATCTATCCTTTCATGGTGTTGCATGATGGTATTTTTTACATTCCACGGGAGATTTAGTTTTTCGATAATACCCTTGCCCAAGGATGGGTGTTTCCGAATAATCTCAATTTCTTCATGGCTTAATTTACCCTTTTTCAAAAGTATCTCTTCCGGAATATTAACCTTACCAATATCATGAAGGAGTGCTCCCAGACGGACGCATTCTATCTGATCCGTGGAAAGTCCAAGCCGTTTAGATGTTTCCACACAATATTTTACCATGGATTGGGTATGCTCGCTCCCATACCCATCCCTTTCATCTATGGACTCACTCAGCGTCTCGGCTGTGTTAAATATCTCATCTCTGGTAATATCAAACAATCTGGCATTTTCAATGGCAATAACCGCCTGTGTTGCAAAAGCAGACAATAATTCTATCTCCTCATCAGTATATCTATAGGGTTTAGATGAATAAACCGTGACTATCCCCAACAAATCCTTCTTGTCCTAAGCGATGGTAATTATAATAAGCACAATTTAATTGCTTTTCATCTTTGGGGAATACATTTTTTGGCGTTAATGGTTGCAGGTCGTAATATAATGGCGTTGGCTCACCTTTTCCAATGTCAACCTTTGAAAAGATTGACATCAGCCTTGCCTCACGAAAATCAGTCCAGGAGCATTCCTCATCTGACCTCTCTTCTGAAGAATAGTTATCGGCTCGACTAACAAGGTAAGCTAATGCCCGATTATGATTGTTATTTATTCGTTGCACCAGAATATCTTCCGGCAATCTTGTATCTTCATGATGTCTCTGGCAAAGAAGCCTTATTAAGTCTAAATCTACCCATTCTTGTTTAATCTTTCCTTTTATTTCATCTACATATTCAGCCGATAGAAGCGGATGTCTCTTTTTTACGCCTTTTACCCTCTGCATAAACTTCCCTACATCATGCAACAACCCTGCCAGAATCACAGTTTGATATTCTCTCTTTTCCTGTTCAGTCATCAATTCATCTCCTTTCCATAAAAGCTTACTCTCTTTTACTTCCGCATTATCTTCACCAATCCAGAGGTCTGGTTTATGCTGCTACAACCACCCTTCCAAACATAAAGCCTTCTTCTTTTGGTATTGGCTGACTATCTTCTTTTAACTCGTCGTTCAAGTTTTCAAATATCGAGTTCTATCGTTTCGACCACTTTGTCATTTCAACCAATCTGTCATTTCGACCAAAGGGAGAAATCTTATTCCGTATCGATGCAACAGAAAGATTTCTCAGTCGCAAGGAACTCCTTCGAAATGACAAAGTAGCGTTGAAATGGCAGTAGTGCGGTAATGTTAAAAACTTGAACGACGAGTTTTATCAATTTCATACTGCCCTAACCCAAAGGTAGCCCCTTTACCCACATGAACATATTTGCCTAAAACAATAAATGGCAGGAATTGTTCCAAGTTGCCTGCATAGGTGATATTTCCGATGATTCCACCTAACTTCATAGAAGTATCCTGCCGACTGGAGTATCTTTCCCAATCAAACCAACCAGTATGTTTTTCCTTGATTTCCACCTTTTTGGCATCTTCAATCAATTGACAATAGTCAACATTTAGCTCCTCATCACAATGAAAATATGTAAGAGATGAAATACGGGATAAAAGACTGCGAATAAGTATGTGAAACTCTGGCACAAGGACATACCTGTCGTTGTGCTTTAGTCGGGTTGGGGTAATAAATTTCAGGGTCAATTCATTTGTGCCGTAGTGATGGACTTCGTTAAGTATGTCTGTCTTATTTAGCTGTCCATCAATATTTTTAATCAATCCGGTGGTAGAGGAATAAATCTCTTGTTCGATATTTTCTTTAATTGCTGACAGGCTAATGAGTTCGTATTTCCCTCTGCCCTTGCCAAGACCAATCTTGCCTAATTCTTTGAAGGTATAGATAAAATACGGCAGGTAGTCGATTGCCTTGCCAATAAGGATAAGATTGAACTGGAGGGTATCACCATGGAGATATGTTTGTTTTAATTCAGGTGGGGGTTCGATGATAAATGGACGGGGGATATCTTTATATTTGCTTAATTTATCCGTATCCGTAGGTGGGGATGTCTCAAAGATGTAAGAATATACACATTTGGCATTCAAAAGACAGCCATTGCACTCAGTATCCTTGTCAACACAGACTATTTTCCTAAAGATATTGCCAAAGCCTCCCCGTAATCGTAGAGCCTTTATATTTAGGAAGAAACAAGGTATCTTTGGCTTCAAGCACTATCTTAAATCTTGCAAGGCTAAATTCAGGAGATATAGGAAAGTTAGACATTATAGGATTCCCTCTACTATATAACGAGATGAGAAAAACTCATTAATTATACCATACCCTCTTTGTAAAGTCAAGAAAAATTGAGTTATTTCCAGTAATTCTCATTATGGAAATGTGTAAGATGGAGAAAGGGAGAGACAACCCCCTGACCCCCTTTTTTAAGGGGGAATAGGGAGAACTGGAGAAAATATCATCATTATCAGTTGACAGGGATCGGTTGTCAGGGGTCAGGTGACGGGGGTCGGGGGTTAGTCAGGAAAGTTTCTTTCTGCTCCCTGCTCCCTGCTCCCCGACCCCTGTCCCTTTTTCTTCCCCATTTCTCCATTTTTCTCCCTTTCTCCTCGTCTCTGCTCGGTTATCTAAAATGAGAATTGCTGGGCAGATTACAAAATAACTTGACTTTTTGTGTTCGTTGACATATACTATGGGAGAGTATAATAAGCACCATAACCCCGAAGGGGTCTTATTATTGTAGGATTGTAACTACTCACCACAAAGGCATGAAGACACAAAAAGTTGATAAGTTGAATAGTTGATGGGTTGATAAGTGGATGAATTGATAGGAAATGTTTATGAATTATGAATCTGTGTTCCTTTAACCTATAAACTCATCAACCTATCAACCTATCAACTTATGTGTTCTCCGTGGTGAATTACTTTACCTGAGTAGTTACATAGGATTAACATGAACCTTTCTAAAACCACAAAACAACATTTCGTTTATAAGGTATTTGCCTCTATTGTCGACAGATATGAGCTATTAAATACTGTCCTTAGCATGGGACAGGATAGGTATTGGCGAAAAAAGGTAGTTGCTATTGCTGATATTGTGCCTAATCAAAAAATCATTGATATCTGTACCGGTACAGGCAGTCTGGCTGTGGAGATTGCCAAACAGCTTGATACTGGTAAGGTTATTGGTGTAGATTTTTGCGGAGAAATGTTGCTCAAGGCAAAGGAAAAATTAGATAATTCCCAATATAAGGATAAGATTGAATTCGTTAATGGATTGGCTGAGGATATACCCTTTGATGACAATATATTTGATTGTGCTACCATTGCCTTTGGGCTGAGAAATGTAGAAAACATTCAACAAACATTCAGCCAGATGCGTCGAGTGGTAAAGCCTGGAGGCAAAATAATTTCCTTAGAATTTGTGGTACCATCATCCAGAATTATCAGATGGCTTTATTATCCGTATCTTAGATGGATACTTCCAATTATTGGACAAATAGTCTCCAAAAATAAGATGCCCTATCAATATCTATCAGATTCTATAAGCGGCTTCATGTCCTCCCAAGAGCTTGCAAATATAATGACAGGTGTTGGGTTAAAAAATGTGGATTGGTATAACCTTTCTGGTGGGGTGGTAGCTATTCATATAGGCTATAATGGGAAAATGGGGAAGGAAGGCTGAAGGCTGAAGGAAGGAAGGCTGCCTTGTTCATCTGGCGGTGGGTATGGGGTGAAAAACATCCGGCAAAAATTCAGGGTGCGGTTTACCATGCAGCAATTCTCATTTTGGCAAAATTTATGTCCAGAGGGGATAAGGTGATGAAGGAGATATGGAGATTATCAACAAAATAGTTGGTAGGACAAGCATTCTTACCTGTCATTTGTCGTAAATTCATACTTATCTCCACACTATCCTTTCCTATACTTTTTCATAATGAGAATTGCGGTTTGCCATGGTTATTTAAGAAATTTATCTTGACATACCCCTGAAATTGAGCTATAATATAATATGATTGTCAAATAATCATCATTTAATAAAAGGAGGAAGTTGTAAGAGATGGGAAAGAATTTTTTGTTTACATCTGAATCAGTAACAGAGGGGCATCCAGATAAATTGGCTGATCAGATATCAGATGCTGTTCTGGATGCCATTCTGGCAAATGACCCTGAGGGAAGGGTTGCTTGTGAAACGCTTGTTGCTATGGGGCTGGTGTTTGTAGCTGGTGAAATAACTACTGGCTGCTATATTGATGTGCAGAAGGTTGCAAGAAATGCTATCAGGGATGCTGGCTATAATAATCCTGCCTTTGGATTTGATTTTGTGGATTGTTCGGTGATTGCCTCTATTAATGAGCAATCCCCGGATATTGCTCTTGGGGTAGATAAGGAAGGGGCTGGTGATCAGGGGATGATGTTTGGCTATGCTACAGATGAAACCCCAGAATTAATGCCATTACCCATTATGTTGGCTCATAAATTGGCTCGGCGGCTTTCTTATGTCAGAAGAGAAAGGTTGTTGCCATGGGTAAGACCGGATGGGAAATCTCAGGTAACAGTAGAATATGTTGATGGCAAGCCGGTCAGAGTAGATACGGTTGTTATCTCTACCCAGCATGATGAGGATGTAACCTTGGAAACCATTCGGGAAGGGATCATTGAAGAGGTGATTAAATATATTATCTCTCCAGAATTATTGAAGAATACAAAGTATTTTATTAATCCTACTGGAAGGTTTGTTATCGGTGGTCCTCAGGGAGATACAGGGCTTACCGGCAGAAAGATTATAGTTGATACCTATGGTGGTTGGGGAAGGCATGGCGGTGGATGTTTTTCGGGTAAGGATCCATCAAAGGTAGACCGTTCTGCTGCTTATATGGCACGGTATGTGGCTAAGAATATTGTTGCTGCTGGGTTGGCAAAAGAGTGTGAGATACAGCTTTCTTATGCTATTGGCGTTGCAGAGCCTGTATCTATTATGGTAGATACCCATGGCACAGGTAAAATACCAGATGAAAAAATAGAGAAATTTGTTCGGGAACACTTTGATATGACACCAAAGGGGATTATCAGAACATTGCAACTCAAAAGACCAATCTATAAACCAACTGCAGCTTATGGGCATTTTGGCAGGGAAGAAGATAGTTTTTCATGGGAAAAAACGGATAAGGCTGAGTTGTTGAAGGGATGTAAGTAGTAAGAATAAGAAATTCACCACGGAGGCACGAAGACACGAAGAATTGGAAAAATCAGGATTACAGTTATTTATTTTTCTTCGTATCTCCGTGTCTCCGTGGTGAATTCAAAAAGGAGGCAGTATGGATTTTGATGTCAAGGATTTAAGCCTGGCTGAAAAGGGAAGGCTGAGAATTGAATGGGCAGGTAAAGAAATGCCTGTTCTAAAATTAATAAAGGAAAGATTTCTGAAGGAAAAACCATTAAAGGGGATGCGGTTGGCTGCCTGTTTGCATGTAACCTCAGAGACAGCTAATCTGATGGATACATTGGCTGGTGGTGGGGCAGAGGTCATGATTTGTGCCTCTAATCCACTCTCTACGCAGGATGATGTGGCTGCAAGTCTGGTTACTCATTTTAATATTCCTACCTTTGCTATTAAGGGTGAGGATAATGAAACATACTATAACCACTTGAATAGAGTCCTTGACCTTAAACCGCATATGACTATGGATGATGGGGCAGACATGGTGTCTGCTATTCATAAGACAAGGCAGGAATTATTGGAGGGTATTATTGGTGGCACAGAGGAGACCACCACCGGGGTGATTCGGTTAAAGGCTATGGCGAAGGAAGGTGTTTTGAAATACCCCATTATTGCCGTAAATGATGCTATGACAAAACACTTTTTTGACAATCGCTATGGCACTGGTCAGAGTACTCTGGATGGTATCCTGCGGGCAACCAATATTCTTATTGCTGGTAAAAATTTTGTTGTCTGTGGATACGGCTGGTGCGGTAAGGGACTTGCCATGCGGGCTAAAGGGATGGGGGCAAGGGTTATTGTAACTGAAATAAATCCACTTTGTGCCCTTGAAGCAACAATGGATGGGTTTGATGTTATGCCTATTCTTGATGCAGCATCGGTTGGGCATATCTTTGTGACAGTAACCGGTGATATAAATGTTATTGATGCAGAGCATTTTGGTGTAATGATGGATGGTGCAATTGTTGCCAATTCAGGACATTTTAATGCTGAGTTAAATATTAATGCCTTAGAGGTTATGGCTGCTTCTAAACGACAGATACGGGAGTTTATGGAAGAATATACCTTAAGTAATGGTGGTCGCAGGATATATCTTCTCGGAGAGGGAAGATTAGTTAATCTGGCTGCTGCTGAAGGGCATCCCGCTGCTGTAATGGATATGAGCTTTGCCAATCAGGCTTTGTCTGCTGAATATATGATTAAGGAATGTAAAAATTTACAGAAAAATGTTTATACTATTCCTGAACATATGGATATGGAAATAGCCAGATTAAAGTTAGATTCAATGGGGATAAAGATAGATACCCTGACGCAGGAACAGGAAAGGTATCTTGTTTCATGGCAGGAAGGGACATAGGGCAAGGGCTGAAGGAAGTAGAGGCGCCATGTAGCATGGCGCTTCTATTTACAATAATTGCAGAGAGGTTAAGATTAAGATGATTGGAATTATTGTGGTTACGCATGGCAATATGTGTGTAGAACTGATCAAGACCGCAGAGATGGTGATAGGAGAATGTCAAAATATCGTGGCAATCCCTTTTCTATGCCATGAGTCTTGCGAAGAGCGTACCCTGAAGATTGAACAAATCATATCACAGGTAAATCAAGGTGATGGGGTAGTAATTTTTACAGATCTTATGGGTGGAAATTGTTGTAATATTTCAGGTATGTTTCTGAAGGATGAAAAGATAGCCATCTTAACCGGTGTTAACTTGCCCATGATAATAAACCTTGTTAATCATCGGAATGAAGGGTCGTTTGATGATATTGTTGCCAATGTGCAAAAGGCAGGGATCAAAAGCATTGTTAATCTGCGAGAGAAGATAGAACAATAAAGGGCAAAAATCATGAATATCGTTTTATTCCGTATTGATGACAGGTGTATTCATGGACAGATAATTCAAGGGTGGAAGGGATTAGAATATCAGCATATTGTTGTAATTAACGACGAAATAGCCAAAGATAAGATGTCAAAACAACTTCAACTCATTAGTGTACCAGATGGTATTACTGTTTATTTTTATAATACAAAAGAGATACCTGATATGATAAGGGATCAGGCACAAAATACAAGACGAACCATTATCCTTGTTAGGAATGTTGAGGATGCCCTTCTGGTAGTACAGAATGGAGTCAAGGTGGATAGGCTTAATCTTGGGGTTATGTCTTGTAATAGTTCCAGAACACATGTGGTGAATAATGCTGTGTATGTCTCTCCTGAGGAATTGGAGTTGTTGAAACAGATAGCCGGGATGGGGATTAGAGTTGAGGCACAAGGGGTGGAGAGGGATACGGCAGTGAAATTGTTTTGAATGAGATGGATGGGACAAAAAGATAAATGAGGTGAAAGAGATGAATGGAATAGTTAATAGTCAGCAAGGATACTCTGAATCACATAGGGATAATATTGATAGAATAGTGATAACATCTGTTGGTGGAGCACTATTAGGAGGGGCATTGTTTACTCATGTTGGAGCAATAATTGGCGGACTATTAGGAGCAATAGTAGGAGCTGCCAGAAATGATGAAATCAAAAAAATGAAGGATAATAAAGGAGGAATAAGAACAATGAATGAAATTGGATAAGGAATTCACTCATTAAAAGCAAGCCAAGGAGTGAGAAAGGATGTGATAAAAACAATGAATGAATCTGGATGGGGAATTTTATGTGGAACGATAATGGTTATTCTTCTGATAATTGTGAGGGGTATTCGTTATAAGAAATGGCTTCCAAGTTCACGAAGTATTATTGAAATATTGTAACTACTCAGCTATCAAGAGATAACAACGAAAAACACAAAAAACACGAAAAAATTCTGTCTTTATTTCCCTTGCTTTTCGTGCCTTTCGCGTATTTCGTTGTTTTCTTTTCCGTCCAATGTAGCTATAATAGTTATTGTGCACCCTTGTTTCTTTGTGTCTCTGTGGCAAATTACTTTACCTGAGTAGTTACGAAATATTTATTATAAGTGCGATATTACCATTTGAAATTATTTTGTTCTTGTTTTCGCTTTTTGGAAAACCAGAAATTGATTTTGAACGATATAGAATTTATCTTGCTCTTGCGGTAATTGTTACAATATACAGTGCTATTTGTAGAATAATTGAGGAATTCAAGCAATGCCGATAAATACTTTGGAGCAGTCTAATGCTATTATCTACTCTTGTTGGCTCTATTTTCTATAGTTTAATAAATCTGGATACCACCGCCATAGCCCAGACCATGATCTCCAGACCGATAGTTATTTCACCATTAATTGGAGCAGTGATTGGCTTATTGAATGGGGATGTTGTTATCGGGGCTAAGGTTGGGGTAATTATCGGGGTATTGTTGGAATTTTTCTGGATTAGCCTTCTCCCACTTGGCTCTTCAGTGCCACCAAATGCAACGATTAGCTCATCTGTAGCTACAGTAGTTGTTTGCTATCTCTCTTTAGGGGTACAAATAGAGCCATATTTGATAACTACCGGGCTTGTTTATGGTGTATGTTGTGGATATGTTGGTGGAAGGACAGATACATGGCTCAGAGCCTTAAATGCTAAATTGGTTAAGAAGGCAGAGCCTTTTGTAGAAAAAGGCGAATTAAGTGTCATCAACAGGCTTAATCTACAGGCTATTGGGGTATCGATTCTTGTTAATACCTTGCTTTGTGCAGCATTAATTCTGACAGGGATTACTTTATTGCCGGCAATAATTAAGTGTTTCCCGCAGGAGGTATTATCTGCACTCAGGTCTGCCTTGTGGCTGTTTTTATTGGTATGTATGGGTATTGCCCTTGAGTCGTTTGTAACAAAGAAAACGATATTTTATTTTGGTGCCATGTGGGTGGTTGGGGCAGTGATAATAAGCAGATTGTAGGGACTTCACCATCGTGTCGTAGGGACAGACCTATGTGTCTGCCCGCTGCGTGTCCACCCCATCCCTCTCTCATGAGAAGAGAGGGATAAGGAGCATGTTGTGAATAACTCTATTTTGTGGCAGATATTTTGGAGGTCATTATTTATCCAATGCGTCTTGAACTTTGACAAGATGCAAAATACAGGTTTTGCCACAGCCATGTTGCCTGTTATAAAAAGGTTGTTTCCTGATGTAGAAGAGCAAAAAAAGGCATTGTTGCGAAATTTTGAGCATTTTAATACTCAACCATATATGGCTAATCTTATTATTGGGCTAATTGCTGCTAAAGAGGAGAAATTTGCTTCCTCGCAAGATGGTAAAATACTGGACAGACACATAGGTTTGCCACTACTTGAGGATATTTCTCACTTAAAGGAGATAACAGCCAGATCTCTTGCTGCCTTGGGGGATACATTTTTCTGGGGTACATGGAGACCATTCATCTCTTTGGTGGGGATAGTAATTGTTGCTTCAGGGATTATTTTGAAGTTGACATGGCTGATTGGTGCAGGAATAGCTGTTTTTCTAATCGTGTATAATCTAATTCCTGTGATAGTTAGATGGTATGGGTTGCGATTGGGTTATGAAAAACAAGAGGGCATAATTGAGGTTATTCTTAGGGTTAAGCCTGTAATTGGGAGAATAATCTGGTGGATTCAGGCTATCAGCCTGACGATATTGGCTTGTTTTGGGGTGTTTTCATCATCTCAAATGCTTGGTGCTCTGGGTGGTCATGGAAATTTAATCTCATACCTTTTATCCGGAGTAATAGTAATCTGGGTGGCAGTAACACTCAGACGAATCTCAATATCAAAGGTTATGATGTTGGTTGTTATTATCTCGGTTGTGCAGGCGTATGTTTGGTAACTACTGTCGTGGCATATAGGCTGAAGGGGAAAGACGGAAGGGGAAGATAGGCTGTCTTCAGCCTTCAGCTTAAACAACCTGACCACAGTTAGTGCGACATATTAAGATTGACATGACACTACCATATAAGTCATATTAAATAAATAGGAAAAAAGATGGAACATATAACAGAATCAGTACTTATTCAAAATAAGTTCGGCTTACATGCTCGTGCAGCCAGTGTTTTCGTGCATACTGCTGCCAGATTTTCATCTGAGATAAAGATAGGAAGAAATGGTGATAATGATTTTGTCAATGGGAAGAGTATTCTCGGCGTTTTATGTATGGCTGTTTCTCCGGGCAACAAGATTATTATCCGTGCTATTGGCAAGGATGCAAGGGTAGCTATGGATGCCCTTATTGAGTTGGTCAATAATAAGTTTGGGGAGGAAGAATGATAACTCTGAATGGAATTCATGCCTCTCCAGGGATTGTTATTGGCAAGGCATTTCTCTTTGATATAGGCAGTTATAGGGTTGAGAAAAAAGAAATTGCATCTATTCAGATAGAGATTGAGGTATATCATTTTAAGGAGGCAGTTCTAAAAACCAAGGAAGAGATAAAAAAAATAGAGGAAAAGGTTCAAAAGAGTATGGGAGTGGACATTGCCAAGATATTTTCTGCCCATCTCATGGTATTAGAGGATCCCCTTCTGGTTCTTGATGTAGCTCAAAAGATACGGGAGGAAAAGGTATGTGCTGAATATGCTCTGGAGTGTGTACTCCAGAATATAGCAAATAGCTTTTCTGCTATGGATGATGAGTATCTCCGTGAAAGGGCTGTGGATGTTTTTGATATTGGTCGCAGAATTCTTCACAATATCATAGGTGTCGTCAGGATGAATGTGGAGGATTTAACCGAAGAGGTTATCCTTGTTGCCCATGAATTATCACCCTCAGATACAGCCCATATGCATGATGGCAAGGTGATTGGTTTTGTAACAGAGATAGGCGGGAAGACATCCCATGCTGCTATTATGGCCAGGGCATTAGAAATTCCGGCTGTGGTTGGGCTTAAAGACATAACCTTTCGTTTGAGAAATAATGATACCATTATTATTGATGGCAGTCATGGCGTGGTTATTATTAACCCTGACAAGGAGACACTTAACGAATATTCCCATCGGCAGGATGAATACTGTGCCTTTAAGGAAGGATTGACCTGGCTGCGGGATCTACCGGCACAAACTGAGGATGGATTCAGGGTTCTGCTTTCAGCAAATATTGGGAAATCAGAAGAGATTGAGGTAGTTAAAAGAGAAGGGGCAGAAGGGATTGGATTATATAGAACAGAATATCTTTATCTTGACAGAGAAGACCTACCCTCAGAGGAGGAACAATTTAATGAATATAAAGCCGTTTTGCTCAATCTTTATCCATGTCCGGTGGTAATTAGAACCATTGATTTGGGTGGTGATAAGTTTTGTACCTCTATAGAACTACCTCTGGAGGTGAATCCATTTCTTGGTCTTCGTGCTATCAGGCTCTGTCTCAGGCACCCTGATATATTTAAGGTACAGTTGCGAGCGATTCTCAGGGCAAGTATTTATGGAAAGGCTCAGATGATGTTTCCTCTTATAACAGAGATTGCAGAGCTCCAGCAGGCAAAATCTTGTTTGCTTGCTGCTAAAAGAGAGTTAGATGAGGAAAATATTCCTTTTGATCGCCACATTCAGATTGGTGTGATGATTGAAACCCCTTCTGCAGCTTTAATTGCAGATAGATTGGCCAGTGAGGTTGATTTTTTCAGCATTGGTACCAATGATTTAATCCAATATACATTGGCTATTGATCGAATAAATGAAGAGGTGGCACATTTATATAAACCATTTCATCCAGCAGTTCTCCGTTTAATCAAGATGACCATAGATGCTGCTCATAAAGAAGGGAAATGGATTGGGATGTGTGGTGAAATGGCTGGGGAGCCTCTTTATACTGTTCTTTTATTGGGATTGGGGCTGGATGAGTTCAGTATGTCCGGTAGCTCTATTTCAAAGATTAAAAAGATAATCCGTGCAACACGATTGGATGAAGCAAAGGCTTTTGCCAACGAGATCATGCAGGAAACCTCATCAAATGAGATTTGGGATGTCCTTAATAAAACAATGATGGAAAGGTTTGGGAATATATTGGAGATATAAACAAATGGAGGAATTATCATGTTATTAGACAAATCAAATATGCTTGAATCAATCAGGAATTTTCCGGGTCAGTTTGAGAAATCCCTGAAGTTTGCTGCAGGGGTAAGGGTTGAGGGAAGGATAGATAAGGTTGTGGTGGCTGGCATGGGTGGGAGTGCCTTTCCGGGTGATATTTTGAAGGCATATCTGGCTGGGACAAATATATCTGTGGAGGTTTGCCGAGGCTACTCCATTACCACAATGATTGATGAAAACACACTGGTGTTTATCTCTTCCTTTTCAGGCAATACAGAGGAGACTATATCTGCCTTGTATAATGCTATGGAGAAAAAGGCAAAGATAGTGATTGTTACGGCTGGCGGAAGGCTTGAGGAATTAAGCAGGAAACATAATCTGCCAATCGCAAAAATAGTCAAGGAATTCCCTACATTTCAACCAAGGGCTGCCACCGGATATTTTATCGGCATATTCATTGGTGTGCTTTCAAACTCAGGGGTGATTTCAGACAAAAAGACGGATTTGATCGAGGTCGGTAATTTTTTGGCTAAATGCGAGTTTGAGGAAGAGGCAAAACAGTTGGCAAAGCAATTAGTAGACCGTATACCAATTGTTTATGCCCATGATTTCTATGAAAAGTCGTTGGCTATGATTGTAAAGATAAAATTTAATGAAAACTCAAAGGTGCAAGCATTCTACAATTCATTTCCGGAGTTAAACCATAATGAGATGGTTGGGTTTACTCTTATCAAGGGCAACTATCACTTTATTATCCTTGATGACCCAGCCGGGCATGAAAGGATCAAGAAAAGGATACAGATATTCAGCAACTATATGAGGCAGAAGGATCTGCCCGTGAGTATTATCCCGATGCAAGGGGATACCGTGCTTGGCAAGATATTCAGTACCATCTATTTCTTTGAGTTTGTATCGTATTATCTGGCACTTGAATATGGGATTGATCCAACACCAGTGGATATGGTGGAGGATTTTAAGAGGGCGTTGGAATAGGGATGGTAGGTCAGACATTCCTGTCTGACAACCTATCTTAAAACGAGGAGGCTTATCATGCATAATGAATTTACAGCAATAATTGAAAAAGATGAAAACTGGTATATTGCCTATTGTGCCGAAATATCAGGTGCTAATGGTCAAGGAAAAACAAAAAAAGAATGTTTGAAAAACTTGGGCGAAGCAATTGAATTGATGCTGGAAGATCGGCGTCAAGATTTTTTGTGTGGAATCCATACAGATGCAGTATCAGAATTGGTAGCAGTTGGATGAAAAGGAAGGAGCTAATAATGCATTTGAATCAAAATAGTTGCTATCTCAAGCGTGAAGATGCTTCTCATTCTTTGTGGTGTAATCCACTTACAGGGCATGTTGAAGCTGTACCAAGGCATATAGAAATACCAAATAAATTAGTGCGAAAGATTTGTAAGGCACTGTCAATAAAAGAAATCGGATAACAAATCACTGAAACTGATTGGCAAGGGCGCTGGCAAATCATCTTAATCGTTATATCACGGAGGAGTACAAGGCAAAGAATAACCTGTAAAAAAAGAATATGTTCCTACCATTTTTTTACAGGTTAATTCTGTCTTATAGCTCTTGTTGTGTTTATATACATAAATCAGGCAGAGATTGTGCCTGTAATAAAAAAGGGAGGGAAGTTTACTATGTTAAGGATGATAAAATTATTGGTGGTTTTGGGATTTATGAGCTGCTTGTTTGTGGGAAATGCTCAGGCAGCAGGTGAAGACAGGTTTCTGGCGAAGAATTTTCTGAGTCTGGGGATTAAGGCTTATACGAAAAATGATGTTGGAGCAGCTATCTATTATTTTAAGGAGACATTGAAATTAGACCCTAATATGATTGAGGCAAAGAAAAGATTGGGGTTTGCCTATTATCGAAATGGAATGCTTGATGATGCTGTGGGTATGTATACCGCAGTAATCAAGGTAGAGCCAAATAATGAGCAGACACGAAATATCCTTGGTATTATCTATTATACCATGGGAAAAACTGATAAGGCTATTGAAGAATACCAGAAGGCAATCAATGCTAACCCAACAAACCCTAAGGTTTATAATAATCTTGGGGTAGCATATTATGCAAGCAATTCATTAGATCTGGCACAAGCTCAATATCAAAAGGCATTGGAATTAGCGCCTCTTGACACAGAGGTTCGTACCAATCTTGGTGCGGTTTATTATGACAAGGGGCTTCTGCAGGAATCAATTCATGAATATGAAAAGGCGTTAAAACAGGATAATAAAAACAGCCGCGTTTATTTTGGATTGGGTGTGATTCATGCTACTTATGGGGACTTAAAAAAGGCAAGAGCGTATCTTAATCTGGCATTAAAATATGAACAAGAGTATATTGAGGCATCTGATCTGCTTTCCCTTTTAGACAATCCAAAACGATTATATCTGAATTTTGCAGATAAATACTGTCGTGCAGCCAAATATGATCTTGCCATAGAATTATACAGCCGAGTGCTTAAAATAGACCCTAATTGTCAGGATGTCCTAATGGGTATGGGCATGTGTTATTATCAAAAGGCAGGTGTGCCCATGCAGGATATGATGGCAGAACTAAGTAAAAATGAAAGAACAAATAAGGGCGAAATGGTTTTGCAGGCAGAGATTAAGCAACCAGCAAAGATTAGCCTTGAGAGTAGTACAGATATAGATGCTTATAATATTGTTGCTTATAAGGGGATTGTGCAGGTGGATTTTTAATGCAAAAGGTGTTATGGGGGCAGCAATTCTCATTATGATTCTATTAAATGTCTAACAACTCGTTGCAGCCGACCGCCTACAGCTCAATCGTTAGACTTTAAGAACAATTAAGGAGGTTATATGGAAACATTAACAGTTTCGCCAAAGTTCCAAGTTGTGATTCCTCGCATAATTCGTGAATCGCTCGGTGTTCGTCCAGGACAAAAAATTCAGGTCATTCGATACGAAAATCGCATTGAACTGATTCCTCTAACGGCAGTCAAGAAAATGCGTGGTTTTCTCAAAGGTATTGATACAACCGTAGATCGGGAGGCAGACCGCATATGAATATCGTTGATTCTTCTGGATGGCTTGAGTATTTCGCTGATGGTCCAAACGCAAATTTTTTTACACCCGTAATTGAAAACATATCTAATTTGATTATTTCCTCAATTAACATTTATGAGGTATTTAAGCGTGTGTTCCAGCAATGTGATGAGAACGACGCGATTCAATCCATTGCAATTATGAAACAAGGATTGGTGGTGGATTTGAACCCGATGATTGCTATCAGTGCAGCCAAAATTTCTGTTGAATTGAAATTACCAATGGCTGATAGTATTATATTAGCTACAGCACGCGTATACAATGCTACATTGTGGACACAAGATTCTGATTTTAAGAGCATTGAAGGTGTACAGTATATCGAAAAAAGATGAGTAAGTAGATCTTATATTATACGAGGAGGATTATAAATGCAGACCGTACAAGTGGCTAAAGATTATAGCATTTTGATTCCAATAAATATACGGAATATTGTTTCATTAAAAGCAGGAGATGAGTTAGGGGTAAAGGTTGAGAAAGGGTCTTCAATTAAATTAGTTCCTAAAAGGACTAAAAAAGAAAAAGGGACTGAAACGGCGTGGAATGATTTAATGTTATTAAGTGATGAAATTACTAAGTTGTGGAGAGGTCCTTCGGCAGTTAATGAAATTCAAGCTCAAAGGGAGAAGTGGTAAAAGATGAATTTGACAGTTGATAGTTCTGTCTTTGTGTCTGCTCTGCGAAAGGACGAAGAGAAACACAAAGAATCTCTTTCTCTCTTTAGAAAAATCAAAGATGCCGAATATATTGCCATTGAACCATATTCTGTGCTGATTGAGGTAGTTGCAGCAATCAGAAGGCGAACAAATGATATGGCTTTAGCCATGAGGGTTAAGAGTGATTTTTTGAACATAGGTTCTTTGAATTTTGTTGAAATTGGAGACATTCTGGCTGAAGATGCGGCTGAGATTGCTGCAAAAATAGGGGTTCGTGGAATGGATGCCTTGATTATCCAAACAGCAAAAGAATATAATGCTTCTCTTGTAAGTTTTGATAATGAAATGACTAAAAGAGCAAAAGAGGTAGTTAAAGTAGCAGATATAGAAAAGTTAATTTGATGGGGAATTTTAGGGGAAGATTCAAGGAACGGTTAAAAATGAACTCGTTCCTAAAATATAAGGAGGAATTAGAATATGGCAGTAACGATAATCAATGGTAAAGAAGTGGCAGGGCTGATACAGGATGAGTTGGCCGTAAAGGTTACGGAATTAAGGGAGAAGGGTGTCAAGCCATGCTTGGCTACACTTCTTGTTGGCGAAGACCCTGCTTCTCAGGTTTATATTGGTCAAAAGCAAAAGGCTTGTGAGAGGCTTGGCATATTGCCAAAACATCAAACCCTTTCAGCAACAACCACAGAGGCAGAGCTTTTATCCATTATTGAGGGATTGAATAATAACCCGAAGATCAACGGTATTCTAGTGCAGCTTCCCTTACCAGAGCATATTAATTCGGTTAAAGTTCTGGATGCTATCTCTCCGCAAAAGGATGTGGATGGATTCCATCCGTTTAATGTGGGAAAGTTTTTTACGGAAAAATCCTTTTCTGATATGGTGGATAAGGGGCTGTTCCTTCCCTGTACCCCGTATGGGATTATGGAATTGTTAAAAAGATACGATGTCCCTGTAAGGGGTGCAGATGTTGTTGTTGTTGGACGAAGTAATATTGTGGGTAAGCCTATTGCCCTGCTTTTATTGGCTGCTGATGCCACGGTTACTGTCTGCCATAGCAGGACAAAGAATTTGAAAGAGGTTTGCCAGAGGGCTGACATTATTATAGCAGCTATTGGAAAACCAAAATTTGTTACTGCTGATATGGTTAAAGAGGGCGTGGTTGTTATTGATGTTGGTGTCAACAGATTGCCTGAGGGGTTAGTAGGTGATGTTGATTTTGTTAATGTTTCACAGAAGGCTTCAGCCATTACCCCTGTTCCTGGCGGCGTTGGACCAATGACTATAACCATGTTGATGGCAAATACAATCATGGCCACAAGGAATCAGGCTGGGATTTAAGGAGTCAAGAAAAAATAAGCTGTACACCAAGAGTCACTCAAGACGCTTGGCTGGTAAGTCTGGCAAGTCAGACTGTTCGTAAGCGACGAACAACGAAGCCAGTCAAGATGGATCGGTGGCACGACTTCTGCAAGTTATTTTTTCTTGACGACTAAGATGAGGAAGATGAACAAAGAGGTAGAACAATGAGTCTAATATCACAAGAAATGATTGATCGTGCTATTGAAAGGACAAAAGAAGAGATTGCACCGCATGAAAAAATTCAAAAAAAAGAAGAGGAATGTGCCTGTATCCCATTACCCCCTCTTCCCTTTGAGGAGAGGGACAGGGTGATGGAAATAATGGAAGTAGCTGAACCACAAGAAGTTGTGGAGTCTGTAGAAAATCAGACCATTGACCAGTCGTATGAGATTCAGGAAATTAAGGAAGGAATGATTATCCCCGGAGTAGTGGAAAAGATTGACACAGAAGGGATTCTGGTTTCTATCCAGGGGTGTAAGTCAGAAGGGATAATCCCATTAGATGAGTTATCAAACAGAGCCTTTTCTTCCCCTGAAGAGGTGGTAAGTGTAGGGGATACTATCAAGGTTTGTATTCTGGAGGTCGAAGGGAAGGAAGGCAACCCCATTCTTTCTAAGAAACAGGCTGATATGGAAGATGCATGGGAAAAAATGATAAAATCGTATGAAACTGGTGAGATACTTTCTTGCAAGGTAGTAGATAGCACTAAGGGTGGATTGATTGTTGATCTTGACATCCGTGGATTTGTACCATTTTCTCAGATTGATATCTCGCGACCGGCGAACTTGAATAGTTATCTGGGAAAGACATTAAGGGTAAGGATAATAGAGATAAATAGACAGGGGAATAATCTTGTCCTTTCTCAAAGACAGGTCTTAGAGGAAGAGTATGATCAGAAAAAAAAGATGTTTTTTGATTCCTTTGTTGAAGGCATGGTGTGTGATGGCGTGGTTTCTAAGATAACAAGCTTTGGAGCCTTTATTGACCTTGGTGGGATAGATGGACTGGCACATCTGTCAGAAATATCATGGACAAGAATCAAGCATCCAGGAGATGTGCTAAAACAGGGTGATATGGTTAAGGTCGTGGTGATACGGGTTAATAAAGATACACAAAAGGTATCTCTGAGTATCAAACAGGCAACAATTGATCCATGGAAGACTGCTGCTGAAAGATATAATATCGGGGATATGGTTTCTGGAAATGTTGTGGGTGTTTCCAGAACTGTTGCTTTTATCTACTTAGAGGATGGTGTGGAAGGGATATTGCCTATCAGTGAAATATCTACAAAAAGAATAAGCTCACCATCTGAGGTATTATCTGAAAGACAAAATATAACGGCTAAGGTTATAGATGTTGATTTTTCCAGGCGAAGGATAGTCTTAAGTATTCGACAGGTCATGGATGCAGCAGAAAAGAATGCGACTAAGGATTACATGAAAAGCCAGAATCAAGGTACCGGTATGACCCTTGGTGATATGTTTAAGGATAAATTTGAAGGGTTGATAGCAGGCGGGAAGGGACAGTAACCTTGCGAATAGGTTGATGGGTTGATGAGTTGATAGGTTGATGGCAAGCAGGAAGGGGCAGTAGAGGCAAACCCTTGCGAATAAAGGGCAGGTACAATATCTGCCCCCTACACAGGGAGGCAAAAGGTGGAATTAGAATTAAAGAATTGGTACAAAATTCTCAGCCCAAGGACAGTAGTCTTGATCTCAACTATAGATGCTCAAGGGAAATCAAACGCTGCCCCATATTCCTTTGTTATGCCTATTTCCTGCCAACCGGCTATGATTGGCTTTGCTTCAGCCCCTAAGCATCATACCCTATTTAATATAAGACAAACAAAAGAATTTATCATCAATATCCCATCTGAAGGGATAATTGATCAGGTGTGGCAGTGTGCCAAGCCGTATCCTCAAGGGGTATCGGAGATTAAAGAAACAGGCTTAACCGAGGAAAAGGCAAGGAAAGTCTCTATCCCAAGGATTGGTGAATGTCTTGGCTGGTTTGAATGCAGATGTGAGTTTGAGAAAGAGATAGGTGATCATGTTATGGTGGTTGGACATGTTCTGCATGCTGAGGTAAGGGATGAATGGTGGAAGGATGATAAGTATCTTGCCATCTCGGCAAAACCATTGCTTCATATTGGTGGTGCTGAATTTGCTATCCCTGGCTGGGCAACAGAACCGGTGGAACAATAGAAAGTGTAAGAAAGAGAGATATACTCAAGTGGGGCATAAATTGCGATTTTTTCGGTGAGAATTAATCAAGGAGAGCAAGGCGTGAAGGTGAGCAATAGTGTGCTATTGCGAACCTGAACAACACAGCTATCGTTGATTAAGACCAGCGAAAAACGCAATTTATGCCCCACTTGAGTATATGCCCACAGATTGCACAGATTAAAGAAAGAAAAGGGATGGATAAGAAAAATCGTAACCGTTCACAGGGGCATGAAGGCTGTCATTCCCGCCCCCGTTTCCACGAGGGTAAACTCCGGCGGGAATCCAGAGTTATGCCAAATCGTTGCACCAATCACGCCAAGTGAGGATTTTCTGCTCAACAATGTGCTGGATTCCTGCCGAAGTTTACCCTCGTGAAGCTTGTCCTCACGAAAGTGGGGAACCGGGGCAGGAATGACGACTTATCACAGGAGGAGTATTTACAAATGGACAATAACGATGCACTAAACAAAGAAAAACTTATTCATATGGTGGTTCATGAATTAAAGAATCCCTTGACATCTATAAAAGGAGCCACAGAGCTTATCCTGAAGGGAACTCTGGGGGATCTTTCGCCTACTGTAAAACAGTTTATGCATATTATACACAAAGGTACCATTCAACTTGATACCCTTATCAATAATCTTCTTGACCGTTCAGCCATGTTGACAGCCAATCTCAATCTGGATCTTGGTGTGCATGATCTGTCAGACATAATCAGTGATGCAGTTTCTCTTGTGCAGGGTTTGGCTGATGAGTATAAAATTGCCCTGGTCGTTTGTATCCCTGATGATTTGTCTGAGGTAATTGTTGACAATCAGAGAATAAAACAGGTACTGATAAACCTCTTGACTAATGGGATTAAATTTACCACCTCCCCGGGCAAGATAACTGTAACTGCAAAAGAGGAAGGGGATAAGGTAATGGTGAGCGTGCAGGATACAGGCGTAGGCATTGCTGATGAACACATGGAGAGGATATTTAATGAGTTTTACAAGGTTCCTCAATTAGCACCACATGAAAGGATCCGTGGGAGTGGGCTGGGTTTGCATATTTCTCAAGGAATGGTTGAGGCACATGAGGGCAAGATATGGGTTGAGAGCGAGGTTGGCAAGGGTTCAACCTTTATCTTTACCATTCCAAAAAATGTATCTTATTGGCTGAATAAGATGAGAGACAAAAAGAAGGATCTGGTGTTTGGCGGAAAGGGTCTGTCTGAGTTGGTAGAGGTATCTGTGCTTCAGGAGATTCAGGATAAATTTGCATCTGCTCTGGATATTCCAGTTATAATTGTAGATGCTAAGGGGAATATTTTAACTGAGCCAAGTGGTCTTTCCTCTTTTTGTAAGATTATTCGCAAGACAGAAAAAGGCGAACAGAAGTGCCGTAAATTTATCAAAGATATAGTTCATATTACGGATGTTAAGCAGGTATCAAAGATATTCTTCTGTGAGGCAGGATTGGGTCATTTTGCTGCCCCAATAATCAGCAGAAATCTCTACCTCGGGGCAATTGTGATTGAAGGGACACAGGTATTTACTGCTGTTTCCAAGAAGAAGATTGAAGGATTGACACAAGAACTTGGCATTGATGTTACATATTTGAGCAGAGCAGTTGAAGGAATACGGATATTTCCTGAAAGTAAGGTTTATATGGCTGGCGAATTGCTCATCTCTATTGCCAATACCATTGCCTCGCTGTGTACAGAAAGGTATCAATTATCTAATAAAGTGGCGGAATTATCTACCATGTCTACTATTGGCAAGTTTATTACCTCTACTCTGGATACGGAAAAGCTCCTTAATTCAATCCTTTATACTGCCATGAGTGTTCTTGATGCTGATGGTGGCATAATATCCATGGTTGAGACAGCAACAGGCAGGTTAAAAACAAGGGTAGCCTATGGAACAGGCGGCAAAATGGTCATTGGAACAAAAAGAAGAATGGGAGAAAGTATCTCGGCAATAGTGGCTGCAGAAAAGTATCCATTGCTTGTTAGAGAAGGTTCGGATGATACCCTGTCTGAGATTTTGAAAAAAGAGAAAATAACCTCATTAATATGTATTCCCCTTGAATCCAGAGGGGAGTTGATTGGTGTATTTAATCTTAATCGAACTAATGAACGGATTTTTAGTCAGGAAGACCTTGATTTTTTTATAACCATAGGGGCACAAGCCTCCATTGCTATTGAGGAATCCCTTCTCTATCATGATGTAGAGCAGAAGATTGGACAGCTTGATACCCTTCATAGGGTTGGACAGGCAATTATCTCTACCCTCAGATTGCAATATGTTCTGGATTTGATTGTTCAATCTATCAGTCAAATGATGCCTACAAAACGGTGTTCATTGCAGTTTATAGCTGATACTAAGAAAGCAACAACCACGGCTTCCCGTGGACTCTCTGAGGAATATTGCAATAAAGAGGGGTTAGTCGTAGATAAGAGCATTATCAGTCATATGGTAGTAACCAAAGAACCTGTGGTGATTGAGGATATTAAAACAGATGCAAGAATAAAATGTAAGGATGATGCCATAAAAGAGGGGCTTGTATCCCTCTTGTCTGTGCCCTTGATGGTCAAGGATGAGTTGTTGGGGATAGTCACGGTTTATTCATCTAAACCCTATAGATATACTGATGAGGAGATAGAATTATTGTCTGCTTTTGCAACACAGGCGGCTATTGCCATTGAAAATGCCAGATTGTTTGATATTACCAGAGATGAGATATTTAACACAGCCGAGACGCTGAGTGAGTCCATAGATGAAAGGGATGGGTATGGGAGCGAGCATACCCAATCCATGGTAAAATATTGTGTGGAAACATCTAAACGGCTTGGACTTTCCACGGATCAGATAGAATGCGTCCGTCTGGGAGCACTCCTTCATGATATTGGTAAGGTTAATATTCCGGAAGAGATACTTTTGAAAAAGGGTAAATTAAGCCATGAAGAAATTGAGATTATTCGGAAACACCCATCCTTGGGCAAGGGTATTATCGAAAAACTAAATCTCCCGTGGAATGTAAAAAATACCATCATGCAACACCATGAAAGGATAGATGGAAAAGGATACCCATATGGGTTGATAGGTGGTGATATTGCCATTGAGGCATTAGTTATTGAGGTTGTGGAGGCATATCAGGCAATGATTACCAAACGACCCTATCGTGAAGCCCTTTCTACGAGTGAGGCAATTGAGGAGTTAAAGAAATGTTGTGGGAGGGAATTTGACCATAAGGTGGTTGAGGCTTTTATGGAGGTATTGCAGGGGGAGTAAGAGATAAAGGGGCGAACCTATGTGTTCGCCCATTTATTCGGGAGACACACGGGTAGACACATAGGTCTACCCCCTACACGCGTCTTGCTCTCCTTGATTATCCTCACCAAAAAATCGCAATTTATGCCCCACTTAAGTATAGGTGCGTGGGTATGTAACTACTCAGGTAAAGGAATTTACCACTCAAGACACAAGGGTATACGGTAACTACTTGTAGCTATATTGGACGGAAAAACTACGAAATACGCGAAAAACCGCGAAAATTAATAATCAGAATGAAT
>Ga0210044_10003178_pt1 | contig 23629 bp, 19 predicted proteins | sample CryGey13umfilter_2_FD_183959 | JGI IMG/M metagenome (GOLD analysis project Ga0210044, IMG submission 183959) | Groundwater microbial communities from aquifer in Utah, USA - Crystal Geyser 4/9/14 3 um filter (SPAdes) (version 2) | ecosystem: Environmental > Aquatic > Deep subsurface >... | reverse complement strand
CCCGTTGCCCGACAGACCCGCGGCTCGAATCTTGATGCTGGGGCTCATGGGCGCTCCTGCTTCCGGGTCCCACTCCCGTGGCCCCGTGGTGGAAGAGCTGGAGCCTCTGGTGGTGGAGACACGTCCCGGCGCGTACTCGCCCCGGCTTCGTGAGATGCTCGGCGACGGCCGGGCCGAAGGATGAGATCATGGCCAATCTCGTGGTGATCGGTGCTCAATGGGGTGACGAGGGCAAGGGGAAGTTCGTCGACCTTCTGAGCGAGGAGGCCGACGTCGTGGTGCGGTTCGGCGGCGGCAACAACGCCGGCCATACGCTGGTCGTGCAGGGGAATCGACTGGTCCTGCACTTGATTCCGAGCGGTGTGCTTCAGCCTCGAACGCAGGTCGTTCTGGGTGATGGAATGGTGGTGGACCCCGCCTGCTTGCTGGAGGAGATGGACCATCTGCAGCAGGCAGGCATCGACCTCGGTCCGCGAGATCTGCTGCTTGGTTCCAAGGCCCACCTCATCCTGCCACATCACCGTCAGCTGGATGCCCTGCGGGAGGGCGGCCCGGGAGCGCTCGGGACCACCCGTCGGGGGGTCGGGCCGGCGTATGAGGACAAGGCGGCCCGTCGTGGCATCCGAGCCCTGGATCTGCTGCGCCCCGAGCGCCTCGAACGGCTGGTTGTGGCCAGTGTTGCGCAGGCCAGCAAGCGGATCGAGCTCCTCGGTGGCACCCCTGTCGACGGTGGAGCGCTGATGGAGCAGCTGCGACAGCAGGCTACCCGCCTGGGGCCTCACATCGTGGACGTCTCGCTGTTGCTCCACGAGGCCGCCAGCAGCGGTCGTCGGATTCTGTTCGAGGGGGCCCAGGGGGTGTTGCTGGACTTGGATCACGGAACCTACCCGTTTGTGACGTCGTCCACCACCCTGGCCGGGGGGGCCTGCGCCGGCGCCGGATTCGCTCCGCACCTCATCGACGGGGTGGTTGGCGTGGCCAAGGCGTACGTGACACGCGTGGGAGATGGGCCATTTCCCTCCGAGCTCACGGGCGTGGTGGGGGAGGATCTCCGTCGGAAAGGGGGTGAGTTTGGATCCACCACTGGTCGTCCACGGCGTTGTGGCTGGCTGGACCTCGTTGCGCTGCGCTACGCGGTGCGGGTGGGCGGCATTCGACGCCTGGCAATGACCAAGCTGGATGTGCTGGGTGATCTTGGAGCGCTCCAGGTCTGTGTGGCATACGACGTGGGAGGGCGGAGGGTGGAGCACTTCCCCTGTGACCCCGACGATTTGGCCCGGGCGCAACCCGTGCTGGAGCCGGTGGAGGGGTTCATCGGTGACATCTCGCGAGCGACAGCATTTGGCGAGCTGCCCCGGGCTGCGAGGGAGTACGTCGAGCGCGTGGAGCGCGAATGTGGTCTGCCCGTGGAGTGGGTCTCTGTTGGCCCGGGCCGGGAACAGACCTTGATAAGACGAGCGCAGAGCCTGTAGTATGTCTGGCTGGAATAACTTTTCGCCAAGGGGAAGTGGGTGGAGGCGTGTCGAACGAGGCAGTCATGCAGGTTGGGAGATTGACGGGTTGCGGACGGCCTGCGACCAATTGCAATTGTTTGGCCCAGTTACTATGATGCTCCTGGCATGTTGATTGCTTGCCCTCCGTGGGGGGCCGATCCTTGGGGGAAGAGGCAGAAATGAAGATCATCTGCGACAACTGCAGAACCAAGTACTCCATCGCCGACGAGAAGGTCAAAGGGAAGGTCTTCAAGATTCGGTGCAAGAAGTGCTCGAACATCATCGTTGTTCGTGGGAACGAGCCGGTTGGGGAAGAGGCCCCAGAGGCCGGGGCCCACGGTGGCGGCGGTGAGGAGTATGGTGAGGCACCGGCCTGGCACCTCGTGATTGACCAGAAGCAGGTTGGGCCGATGACGGCCAACGAGGTGCGAGAGCGCTACTCGCGGGGCGAGATAGACAGCGACACCTACATCTGGCGCGAGGGATTCTCCGACTGGATGCGTGTGACGCAGGTGGATGACTTTGCTGACCTCGCTCAGTCCACCACGGTGGCTCCAAGCGCCGCGCCGGCGCAGGAGCAGCCTCGTGCCTGGAACGCGGACGCCAGCGCCGGGGAACAGTGGGGGGGCGAGCCGGCCGAGCAGGGTGCGGCGTGGGATGCACAGTCGGCCGCGGCGAGCTGGTCTGCAGAGCCATCCACGGATGTGGGGGGAGCACAGAACATGTTCAGCGCGCCTGCTGCGGCCGCGCCAGCTGCCGACCCCGGGCGCGACCTGTTTGGATCCGCCGAGTCGGGAGAGGGCGCCTTCGCGGCGAGCGAGCCTGCCGCCGACCAGGGGCTGTTTGGATCTGCGGGCGCAATGTCGGCCCAGCCGGCAGCGCCGGCAAGCGACCTGTTCGGTGGGAGCAAGGGGGGGCAGCAGCTGTTCCCCAAGGAAGAGCAACCCGAGCCGGCGTCGCAGATGACGGGAGCTCGCAACGAAAACTCGGTGCTGTTCAGTCTGTCCAATCTCCAGGCGCTGGCGATGGGTCCCGGGGGCGCTCCGATCTCCTCGTCGGCGGCACCCGCCTCGGGACCCTCCGACGGTTCGGGGCTGATCGACATCCGCTCCATGGCAGGCGTCTCCCCGTCGCCCAGGCTGAGCAAGGCGATGGATGATGGCCTCCGGGACCTGGGCGGCTACGCTGCACCCATCGCCGCGGCGCCGGTGCTGATCCCGGCGGCCTTGGATGAGCGTCCGAGGTGGCTGTTGCCGACCATCGTCGGCGGTGGTGTCGTGCTGGTCGGCGCCGTCGTCGCGCTGGTACTGGTGCTGGTGCTACGCAAGGATCCGCCAGTGATGGTGGCGGCTGCCCCGACGAATCCGCAGGTCGGCCAGTCGGCCGCTGGCGGCGGAACCACCGCGACGCCGCCGGCCACACCGGAGAAGGTTGAGACACCCGCCACGCCCGATCCGGCGACGAAACCCGAGGAGAAACCGGCCGAGACCAAGACGGTGAGCGCTCCACGTCACAGGCCAGGTCGACGCAAGCCGGGGAAGAAGGGGGAGACGCAGGTGGCGAGGCGTGGTTCTACCTCGGATGATCTCCTGGGCAGTCCGAGCGCGGGATCGAGCAAGGGGACGAAGGCCGGCTCGAGCCGGAAACACGATGCCATCGACGATCTGATCGACGGCGCGGTGGGGTCGAAGAAGAAGCCAAAGAAGACCACCGCTGTTGCCGCCGCCGCCCCCGATTCCAGTTTGCCCGAGACCCTGACCCGGGCCCAGATCCAGGGCGGGATGCGAAACATCAAGGCCAAGGTCCAGGGGTGCTACGACCGATTCAAGGTGCCCGGGATGGCCAACGTCCAGGTGAAGATCGCACGAAACGGTCGTGTCTCCTCGGCACGCGTGGTGGGAATGTTCGCCGGGACGCCAACTGGAGCGTGTGTCCAGGCCGCAGCAAAGTCGGCCCAGTTTGATTCGTTCAAGGGCGCGCCGATCACCATCACCTATCCCTTCATCCTCCGCTGACACATCGGGCAGGCCCCGATGCACCGACATTCCAGCCGATGGACGCGGGTCCTCCTTTGTGCGGCTGCGCTGTGCGCCATCCGGTGGGTCGTCCGGCCGGATGCGTGCGCTCAGAGCCTGCCGTCGCAGGAGGTCGAGGGGGAGAGCGTCGTGCCGGTGGTGGGGGGAAACATCGTTTCCGCCCGCAAGCGCGCCCTGGATCTGGCGCGCCGAAACGCCGTCTCTGTCGCCGTGGCCACGCTGCTGACGGCCGAGCAGGTCACCGCACAGCAGACCGCGCTCAACGGAACTGTCTACCGCCGTCACGTGCTCTATGTTCGCAGCTACCGTGTGCTCGAGGAGGGGGATCTGGGACACCAGTTTCGCGTTCGGGTGGCTGCAGTCCTCGACCTGAAGCGGTTGCAGTCGGATCTCCAGCGGCTCCTCGGTCTGGAGCGCCCCGGAGGTAAACCGGTTGTCTGTCTGTCGTCACAGGCTCGTGTTGCGGAGCTCGGTGCGACGCTGGTGGTGCTGCGCGAGCGACTGACAGCCGCCGGGTTCCCTCCCCATGGCGGGACACAGGGCGCTGTCTGTGTTGCCACCCTCACCCTGGGTCTGGTCGTGGAACCCGCGGATGGCGTGCGCGGGCTGAGCCTTGACGGGGCGCGGGCCCAGATCGTCGTGAAGCTCGATATGTCGGACGGGACGACGCTGTTCAGCAGGAGCGAACAGGAATGGGGCGTGGGAGCGTCGCCGGCGGTGGCGCGGCTGATGGCGAGCTGCGGGGCGCTTGATCGAGCGATGCCCGCGTTGGTTCGTGCGCTGCGGCAACAATGGCCACATGGTGCGGCGAGCCAGGACCGTCAGGTGGTGCGCATCACGGGCATTCGCACGACTCAGCAGTATCGAGCGATCCAGGTCTTCCTCGAGAAGAAGGTGCCCGGTGTGAGGCAGGTGAGTCCCAGGCGCCTCGACCGTGGCCAGGTCTCCTTCGACCTCGTCGGCGGCATTTTGCAGCAGGTGGCGCGGCTGCTGGCGGGACACGAGCACTTGCTCCCGTCGGCGGATCAGACCACGGGATTGCAATCTCCGTCGTTTCGGCTGAAGCTGCGCGGGATCAATGGAGGCACATTGTGGATGACGGTGATCCCGTGAGGCGGCTGTTCGCGGTGCTGGCGGTGCTGCTGGTATCGAGCTGTGGGCCGCCGACCAATGTGGAAGCGCCGCGCCCCGTTGGAGGATTGTTGTTGGCCTGCAAGCCGTCGGATGCCATGGTCTTCGTCGACGATCGGTATGTCGGGACGGTGCGGAGCCTGAAGGGCCGGGCCGTTCGGTTGCCGGAGGGGGCCCACCGGCTGGAAGTTCGCAGAGCGGGCTACTTCGCGCACTTCGCCGAGGTTGCAGTGGTCAAGGGCGTGCGACAGAAGTTGCATCTGGCGCTGCGTAGAGAGCCATTCTGACGGAGGACTCGATGGCCCTTCGAAGCAAGGAGCGGGTGAGACGGAGCCACATCCTCTGGCATCTCGTATTCTACAGCCTGGCCATAACCGCGGTCTTCGTCGTAGTTCGTGGGCTTGGCAGCGTCCTGACCCCCGTGGCGGCGGCGCTGGTGTTGTCGTATCTGCTGGACCCGGTGGTTGCCTGGCTCCACCGCAGGTTGGGTCTGGCGCGCTGGGCGGGAACGCTGGTGTTGTTCGTCGTGACGCTGTTGCTCATCGGCGCGGTGTTTCTCGTGGTGGTCCCCGTCCTGGTGCGAGAGATACACGGGTTCGCCGAGGTGATCCCGAGCTATCTGCAGAAGATGCGGGACGCTGTCATCCCGTGGCTCAAGGAGACCTTCGATCTGCAGGTGCCGGGCAGCCTGCACGACCTGGTGAATCAGCTCGGCGCAGACCTGCGGGCCGTTGCCTCCAGGGCGGCGGCGCCGCTGTCCGGCGTGGCTGGCAGCGTGGCGCGCACCACGGCCGGGTTGTTCTCCGCGCTGGGGACCTTGATGCTGATCCCGATCTTTACGTTCTACTTCTTGCCCAATTTTCCGGGCATCGTGAAGCGGGCCGAGGAACTCGTCCCGCGACGGTACGTGCCGTGGGTCCGCGAGACCGCGACCCAGATCGATCGGGTCCTTGCCTCGTGGATCCGCGGGCAGCTCACCGTCATCGCGCTGCTCGTGATTCTGTATTCCGTCGGGCTCTCCATCGTCGGGATCAAGATGGCGGTGTTGATCGGTGTGTTGACCGGGTTGCTGGCGTTCATGCCCTATGTCGGTGTGGTGATCGGAATGACGCTGGCGATGCTGGTCTGCTTGCTGGAGTACGGCGGCCCGGGGCAGATGTTGGGTGTGGGCGTCGTGTTCGCGGTGGTCCAGGCGCTGGAGGGATTGGTCTTGACCCCACGCATCGTGGGCGAGAAGACCGGGCTTGGTCCGGTGGGTGTTCTGCTGGCGTTGATGCTGGGGGGGACGTTGTTTGGATTCGTCGGGATTCTGCTGGCCGTTCCGACGGCGGCGGCGCTGGTGGTGGTGATCAAGCGTGGGCTGGATGCGTACGAGTCGAGCCTGTTCTACCGCAAGGGGGCCGAGGTGCTGGATCACCCGACAGCGGCGGACGAAGGGGAAGCGGACAGGTGAGGCGCATCAAGCTGGTGGTGTCCGATTTCCACATGGGCTTCGGGCGGACCACACCCGACGGCGCGGTGAACAACCTGGAGGACTTCATCAGCGACCAGGCGTTCATCGACATGATGGAGTTCTATCGCACCGGCGAATACGTCGATGCCGAGGTCGAGCTGATCCTCAATGGCGACCTGTTCGAGGGGCTCGCCGTCAACCCGGACGATCAAGACGCGGACCTGATCACGGCCCGCAAGTCGGTGGTGAAGATCGAGCGGGTGATCGACGGGCACCGGGCGATGTTCCAGGCGTTGCGCACCTTCGTCGAGGTGGAGACACGAAAGGTGACATTCGTCGTGGGAAACCACGACCAGGACCTGCTGTGGGAGGAGGTGCAGCATCTGCTGCGCAAGCGTATCCATTCCCGTGTTCGGTTCGTCCAGGAGCACTACCGCTTCGATGGTGTGCACGTCGAGCACGGCCATCAGCACGAGCGGCAGAATCGGATCGATCCGCACAAGATGTTCCTGACCAAGGGCCTGCCGGAGCCGGTGCTCAACCTGCCATGGGGCAGCGACCTGTTCATCAACTGTCTGCTGCGATTCAAGCGGCTGCGACCGTACATCAACCGCATTCGGCCGTTGAGGCTGGCGCTGTCCTGGTCGTTCTGGCACGACTTCCGTGCGCTGATGCTTGGGATCTGGTACTTCCTCGTGGCCATCGTTCGGGCGCGGTTCCGACGCCTGCGTCAGCGCCGGATCACGTTGCTCCGGACCTTGCGCATCGCGCTGGGCTTCAGCGCTTTCCCCACGCTGGAGGACGCGGCGCGACGTGTGTTGCAGGACGAGAGCATCCACACGGTGATCTTCGGCCACACCCATATCCCCATGGGTCGTCATCCGCTGCCGGGCAAGACCTACCTCAACAGCGGCTCATGGATCCCGACGACGAATCTGCATGTCTCTGCCATGGGACGGAGCCTGTTGCAGACCTACGTCTACATCGAGTACGAGGGCGCGATGCCACGGGCTCGCCTCAAGCTGTGGCATGGACGCCGGCTGGTGGAAGAGGATATCGTACTGTGATGGAGCAGAACCTGCAGAGACAGGTGCAGCAGGCCGCGGAGGCGCTGATCCGCTGGCGTCACGGTGTGGTGCTGACCGGCGCCGGAATCAGCGTCGAGTCCGGGCTCCCCGATTTTCGCTCGCCGGGGGGACTGTGGGAGCGGTTCGACCCCATGGACTACGCCTCGATCCAGGCGTTCAAGGACAACCCACAGCGGGTGTGGAAGATGCTCGCGGAGTTCGGCCAGATCTTGGGCCGCGCACGGCCCAACGACGGACATCGGGCGCTCGCGCGCCTGGAAGGTCTGGGAGTGCTGGATGGGCTGGTGACGCAGAACATCGACAATCTGCACCACGAGGCTGGCTCGCGCCATGTTGTGGAGTTCCACGGCAACGGGAAGCGACTGCGGTGTTTGAAGTGCAACGGCGTGGAGTCCAGCGCCGACGCCACCGGGCGGAGTATGCCGCCCCGCTGCGCGACCTGTGGCGACATTCTCAAGCCGGACATCGTGTTCTTCGGCGAGATGATCCCGCAGGACGCCATGCGGGGCGCGATGCAACTGCTGTCGGAGTGCAAGGTGATGCTGGTGGTGGCCACCAGCGCCACCGTGGCTCCGGCCTCGTTGATCCCCATGGCCGCCAGACAGCAGGGAGCGTTCCTGGTGGAGCTGAACCTGGGACCGACGGAACTCACATCGTCGTGCGATCTGGCGATCCACGCCAACATCACACAATCGTTGCCGATGCTGGCCGACGCGGTGGAGGCGCTGGTGGGCGCTTGAGCCACTCCCGGTGCGGGGTCAGAGGCTCTTGCAGAACTCGATTCGCCGCGGGACCTTGTATGGTGAGAGGTTTCGCGCGCAATGATCGATGATCTGCTCGGGGTCGATCTTGCCCTTGCCCTTGAGCACCACTCGCGCCACCACCATCGGACCCCCCAGCGGGTCGGTGATCACGCGAGCCTGGGCCGCGCTGACCTTGGGGAACGACTCGATGCAGCCCTCCACCTCGCCCAGCGCGATGCGTTTGCCCTCGAGGCGCACCAGGTCATCGTCCCGCCCCACCAGTCGGAGGCGGCCTGCACGGTCCAGGCTGGCGATGTCGCCGGTGCGGCACCACCCCTCGGCGTCTCGTCCGCCAACGGGCACGTGGCCGTCGGTGGCCAGCGGTGCCATGAGCGAGAGCGGGGATACCGCTGCCGAGCGCACCCACAGCACGCCCTTGCGTCCGGTGGCGGAGGGTTTGCCTGTGTTCTGGTTCGTCACCTGGAGCTGTACATTGCCCACGGGCTTGCCCACCGTGTCCCCCGCCTGTCCCTTGACGTCGATGCTCACCGTCCCGGTTTCTGTGGTGTGGAAGCAGGCCATGGGACGGACGCCGAACTTCTTCTGGAACCCTTCCGCCAGCGCGCCGATCAGACCCCCACCCGCGGAGATCAGACGTACCGACTTGTGGGTCAACGGGCGCGCCGAGGGGAGCCGCGCGATGGATTCGAAGAGTGTGGTGTTCCCGGGAAACAGCGTGACCTTGTGCTCCCGGATCAGCTTGAGGATGCGGTTGGGTGCGACATCGTCCTCGAGGTAGATCGCCGCCCCGACCCGCAGCGAGGCGACCAACCCCAGGTCGAAGCCGAAGGATTGGAACATCGGGACGGTCATCAGCGCCCGGTCCTCGCCCGTCAGCTTCAACGCCGACGTGACGTGGTCAGCCTCCGCCGCGAGGTTGGCCAGAGTCCGCTCGACGGGCTTGGGGTCTCCCGCCGAATCGGCGGTGCACAGGATCGCTCCGATGGCGTCGTCCCCCTTGGGCTGCGGGCGGAGATCCACCGTGTAGATCGAGCAGCTCAGCAGAGTCCCCTGAAGCCGACGTCGGCTCTCTGGAACCTGCCTGGACTTCTGAGATGCGGGCAACGGCGCATCGCCACCGCGGGGACGGGTGATCATGCCACGGAGCGGGGTCGTGGCCATGATCATCTCCAGCTCGCGGGTGCTGGTGGTGGGGTCGAGGGGCAGCGGTGCGGCGCGGAGCTTCGAGAGCGCGAGGGTCAGGATCACGAAGTCAGGCACATTGCCCAGCATCAGCCCGACCCAGTCACCCGGGCGCACTCCGATGGACTTGAACTCGGTGGCCCGACGATCCACGCGATGGAGTAGGCCCCTGAAGCTGAGGTAGGTATCCCGATAGAGCAGCGCCTTTGCGCCGCCCTTTTCGTCGACAGACTTCTTTAGCCAGCTGTAAAGTAGCATTCAATCCGTTCCAAAGCATGGCAACATATAGACACGCAGCTGCGCGAACTATAGATCAAGGCCGATTGTTGAGCAAGGCCGTCCTCGTCGGCGTTGTGCCATGGTACAACCAGCAGGGAGGAGCGAAGATGAACGAGAGCGAGAAGGCCCGGCTGCGGGACGCGCTGGAACAGGAGCACCGACAGCAACCGCACGAGGGGCTCGATGAGCAGCAGCTGGGGCTGCATCTGGCGATCCACATGGTGGTGGAGCAGCAGCTACATGTCGGCGAACCACCGCAGGTCAGGGACACCCTCGAGCGCCTGTTGCAAAGAGGAATGGAGCGCCACGAGGCGATCCATTCCATGGGACAGGTGGTGGCTGACGAGCTGCTGGCGACCCTCGCTGATGGCCAGCAGTACGACGAGGAGCGCTACGTGGAGCAGCTGCGTCGCCTCGAGGAGGGTGACCTGACGCGCTGTTGATCGATCGGTCGAGTTGTCGGAGCCCAACCTGGTCACTCTGGCCCGGGCGCTCCGTTCGCGAACCACTCCTTGAGCTCGTTGCGTCGCAGCTTGCCGGTCTGCGTCCGGGGCAGGCTCTGGACGACGCGGATGTGACCGGGCATCTTGAACCGCGGCAGGTGTGCGTGGCAAATGGTGAGCACCTGCCGCTCCGTCACGACGGCGTTCGCCACTGGCACCACGAAGGCGGCGATGGCCTCGCCCAGCAACTCGTCGGGCACGCCCACCACCGCACACTGCGCGACATCGGGTAGCTTCTCCACCACCTCCTCGATCTCCTTTGGACCGATGCGGTGGGCGCCCGACTTGATCATGTCGGACTTGCGGGCGACGATGTAGATGTACCCCTCGTCGTCCATCCGCGCGAGGTCAGATGTGCGGAGCCCCTCGGGACGTAGGGTGCGCGCCGTCTCCTCGGGGTTGTCCCAGTAGCCGAGCATGATGTTGTCCCCCCGGGCCACAATCTCGCCCACCGTCCCGCGGGGCAGCTCGTTGCCATCCTGGTCCATGATCCGCAGCGTCACCCCGGGGATTCCGATCCCGGCCGAGCCCATCTTGCGCTCGAGATCCCGGGGCGGAAGGTAGGCCAACCGGGCGGAGGCTTCGGTCTGGCCGTACATCACGAAGATGCGGACATGCGGCATGGCGCGTTTGATCTTCTCGGTCAGGGCGGGGGTCATCGGTCCGCCGGCCTGGGTCAGGTAGCGCAGGCTGGTCAGGTCGTACTGGTCCAGCGCCGAGAACTGGATCAGACGGGCGAAGGTGGATGGCACGCCCGAGAATCCAGTGCACCGACACTCCTCAATCCCCTTGAGCACCGCCGCGGGAAACGCCATGGATCCCAGCACCGCGATGCTGCCGCCAGCATGCACGTGGGTGTGGAGCACCGAGTTGCCGTAGACATAGAAGAACGGGAGCACCATGGCGATGCGGTCGGCCGGGGTCAGCTCCAGGTACTGCACGATGGAGCGGATGTTGGCAACCAGGTTGCGGTGCGCCAGCATCGCGCCCTTGGGCTGGCCGGTGGTGCCAGAGGTGTAGATGATGGAGGCCAGATCGTCACCGCCAGCGCCGGTGTCGTGCAGCTCACCGCCCTGAAGCAGCGTGCTCAGCTCGACCACGTTGAAGCGGTCACTGTGCAGCATGGGGGGCCCGAGACTGATGACCTGCTGCAGGGCGGGCAACTTGGGTTCCAGGTCCTGGAGCAGCGCGGTGTTCTTGCGCTCGAGGATCACGGCCCGGGCCTGGCAGTGTCCCAGGGCGTAGCTCAGCATCCCGGCGCGGGTGTCGGGGCACAGCGGTACGACGGCGCCCCCGGCCTTGAGGATGGCGTAGTACGAGACGAGGTACTCGACCACATTGTCCAACACCAGGGCCACCCGGTCCCCGCGCTCAATGCCCAGCTCGTGCAGGGACGCCGCGAGTCGACCGCTCAGGCGGTCGAGCTCGGCGTAGCTCGTGGTCTGTCCTCGACGGACGAACACCGGCGCCTCGGGGTTCCGCGCCACCGAGGCGCGCAGCATGGAGTGCAGGCTCTGGTTGGTCACTTGGGCTGCTTCTTGGCCTGGGGTTCGTCCAGGTACTTGGCGATGCGACGAACCGGATTGTAGTCCGAGTCCTTGGCCGGGGCGAACCCGATGATCCGGCTGTGCTGGCCCAGGACCGAGGTGGTGGTGGGTGACCCGGCCTTCAATGCCAACAGCGCCTCGCGCAGCGAGTGCAGCTGCTCCTCGGGCATCGTCGGGGTTACACAGTAGGCGTCCTGGGGAATGCGTGAGGTGGAGGCGATGATGTGGAATCGCTGTGGCGGACCCATGCCGTGCTTCTCGGCCTCGTACAGTAGACCGGCGAACACGGCGGCCCCCTGGCATGCGCCGCTCTCCAGCGCGCGGAGGGCGCCGAGGTGATCACCCGTCAGGCGTGTGGCGCGGAAGCTCTTGTCGGGGTCCATGCCGTGCTGGCGAAACAGCGCACGGGGGGTGAGGTAGCCCGAGGTCGACGTGGGACTGACGTAACAGAAGACCTTGCCCGTCAGATCCTCCAGGTCTCGGATACCGCTGTCGGCCCTGGCCACGATGAGCCCACCGTAGGATGTTCCTTCCACCGTGACGTGGGTGGCGATGAGCTTCAACCCTGGAGAATTGCGCTTGGCCCGAACGTACATGTAGGGCGTCAGGGCGGCCAGATCCAGCTTGCCTGCCGCGAGCTGGGCCGAGAGGTCGATATAGTCCTCCACCACTCTGAGCTCCACGGGACGACGGAGGCGCTGCTCGAGGTAGCCGATGAGGGGTGCGTGCTCCTGGATCAGCTGGCGTCGCGGCAGGAACTCGGTGATGCCGAAGTTCAGCACGGGGCCCGTCGGGCGGTGGTGCCCGGTGGTGGAATGCCCGCTGTCACCCGAGCGGTGCCAGATGTAGCCACCCACCGCTGCTCCGCCCAGCAGCAGCACACCCAGCGCCAGGGTCATGGTTCGTCGACGGGCGCTGAGCCGGGCAGGGGGGCTGTGCTCGTGGGTCGGCCGGGTCACTCCGGCCACGACGATGGATCCGCCGGGACCGGTGCCGAGGCTCAGACTGAGCGGCGTCGGGGTGTTGGTCAGGTTGGTGTGCGAGGTGATCTGGACCGTTCCACCGGCCAGATCCGGCAGGGCGCGGTGGAGCCCCTCGATGAACTCGGGCGCGCTCTGGTAGCGGTCCTCGCGCTCCGGCGCCATGGCCTTGAGGATGATGCGCTCGAGCTCGACGGGGACCTCTGGCCGCACTTCCCGGGGCGGCTTGGACTTGCCGTTGAGGATGTGATGGATGATCTCCTCGTGCGTTCGGGCGGCGAAGGGCAGCTTGCCGGTCACCATGCGGTACAGCAGAACGCCCACGGCGTAGATGTCCACCCGGTGGTCCAGGTCGGACTGGCCGCGGGCCTGCTCCGGCGCCATGAAGCGCGGCGTGCCGATGACCGCGCCAATGGCGGTCACGTCCTGGCACACCTCCGTGCGGAACTTGGAGATGCCGAAGTCCAGGATCTTGGCCAGGCACGACCCGTCCTCACGTCGAGCGAGGATGATGTTGCCCGGCTTGAGGTCGCGGTGGATCACACTCTTCTCGTGGGCCGCCGACAGCCCGGACAGGATCTGGGTCGTGATCGTGGCAGCCACCAGAGGGGAGAGGATCTTCTCGCGACGCAGCAAGGCGCTGAGGCTCTCACCCTCCAGGAGCTCCATCACGATGAACGGAACCCCTTCCTCGTCGTGTCCGGTGTCGGTGACATCCACGATGTTCGGGTGGCGGATCGCAGCCGCGGCCCGCGCCTCGCGCCGGAAGCGGGACATGGCGCTGGGGTCGGTGACGAAGACCTCGTTGAGCAGCTTGACCGCGACGCGGACGCCGAGCCCGGTGTGCTCGGCTTCGTAGACCGCCCCCATGCCCCCCTCCCCGATCAGCCGACCAAGACGGTATTTGCCGCCGACCATGGAGGTCGGGGGCAACACATCCGTGTGATCCAGGGAGACATCGTCTGCCGGGGAGTCTGGGATCAGTTCGTCATCGGGGCTTTCGGACATGGATCCCACACCGACGATCCCCCCAGGCCGGGGCCAATCGAAAACGAGTTGCCTACCTATGCGGGCAAGATTACGCGAATTGTTTCTGGAGGTAAAGCGCGGGGTAGGTCTACTTCAGCAGGAAGGCCTTGAACGTCAACTCGGTACTCTTGCCCTCGAGGCCGGTGTTCATCACCTTCGCGTGAGAGAACCACATCACCGAGGCCAGGTTTGTGGTGCCGCCGAACTCCGTCACCACCGGAGACGTGTCGGACGTGTTGCTGGCCGCGGTCTCACCCGAGTGGGGGCAGTTGCCGGTGCCGATGGCGATCTCCAGCTTGAACTCGGCGTTCTTCCAGAACAGCACGCCGATCACCTTCTTCACGCCGGCCGGCATGGTCCAGTGCACCTTCACGTCGGTGTCCGTGTTGGCCACGATGGTCATGGTCTGCGTCTCGCCCTCGGTGAATGCCACCGCCTCGCCGTTGTTCAGCACGACCACCGGGATCTCCTCGCTCGTGGCGCCATGGGCCTTGAGCGAGAGCTTGACCACGCCATCGGCCTGGCTCGTGGTGTCCCACTTGATGGTGAAGGGGGCGGTGGTGGCCGAGGCCACGACCTTGCCGTCGGCCAGTAGCTCGACCTTGGTCGCCGAACCGGTCGTGTCGGTCTCCAGGCTCATCTCGCCCTTGGCCACCGAGTACTGTGTGAGGCTCTTGAAGCTGCTGGAGATGGCCCCGCCGTCGGCAACGACGAGGGTGTCGGTGGGACTCGTGGAGCTGTCATCGCCGCATCCGACGGCCACGAAAACGGCAATCAAGGCCACATGGTTGACGTGTCTCGAGCCACGCATCTTGAGTCCTCCATTCCAGGCCGGTCGCCTGGTGCTTCAAGTTACAGAAAAGACAATGAATACCTGTAGGGCGGAATCCTACTTGGGCGCGGTTGGTCGTCAAGCAAAATCCCATAGACAACCAGGAGGATTGGGGATTCGGCGAGATCGTGAGGGGCGATCTCAGTTGCAGCCGGTGAAGTTGTCTGTTGTCCGGGTTACCTGCGTGTTCTGGGTGACCTTGACCCTGGACAGCGTCCCCCCGTCGACCCCCCTGTTCACGAACTGTAGCACGAGGTCGCCCTTGGAGATGCAGTCGCCCGAGAGCACGAGCTTGTAGCCGGAACCGGAGTCGGCTCCCTTGAGCACGACATGGGCCGAGGAGACGGCCTTGCCGGTGCTGTAGTCGTAGGTGATGGGGGCGCTCCCCTTGCTCAGCGCGACCCAGACATCGCCCTTGACGCCGCCCAGCGGGATACCCATGAAGCTGCCTCCAGCCGGGACGTACTCGATGGTCAACTCCTTGGTGGCGTCCTGGACAGCGACGCGGAATTGCATGTAGCCCGGAGTTCCGTCGGGAAACGTGCCCGCCATGCTGTCCGGATAGGCCAGTCCACCCTGACCCTCGAAGTCGACGTGGTCCTTCAGCCGGATGCACCCCATCATCCCACGGTCCTTGAAGAGCTGCTCCGCGGCGGAGACCTTGTCCGGCGCGAGTTGCTTCAGCTCGTCGATGATCGCTTGCGACGCCTCCTCGTAGTTCGTGCTCATGCCAAACGTCAGCACCGCGTTCCAGATCGCCGCGTCAGCCGGCTTCTGCCCGACCAGCTGCCGCAGGGTCCACAGCGTTCCGCTGGCCACCTCGCCGTCGGTGTGCTCCTCCCCCACGATGTGGTCGGGGCACTTGAACACCCGCGTCAGGTCCCGCGCCGCGCCGGCTGCCGCCAGCGAGTAGGTGCCGATCTTGGGCGAGTCGAGGAACGACGCCGGCAGGTAGTCCGCCAGCGCTTCGTTCAGCGCCTTGGGCGTGGGATCGAGGCCGTAGATGTCCACCGCGGGCTTCCACAGCGCGGAGGCGCCGATGGCCGCGTGCGTGTACTCGTGGTACAGCACGGGCGCGTCGTACGCGGTGTCCACGTCCGAGTTGATGGTGTCCTGGCTGAAGATGATCGCGTCCTCACCCTGGTTGAGATCGACGCCGAAGTACTGCTTGAAGATCGAGCCGGTCTCCTTGGGGAAGTAGGCCGCGTTGAGGATGCCGATCCACTGGCCGAAGATCTGCGCCTGGACGTTGACCATCGTCCGCATCTGCTTGTCCTTCAGGTGCGCCAGGCCGAAGGTCTGGTAGTAGTGGTCGTGGATCGTCGTGATGTGGTGGTAGGCCATGATCTCGGCGAAGGGATCGTTGCCATCCGCGTCGGTGGCAGGGGGGGTGATTGCGAGGTAGGTGCCGTCCGCCCCCGGCCTGGCCTTCTGCACCTGGTGGCACATCTGCCCCACGATCTGGATCCCCGCCATGGTGACGTCGATCTTCTCGCCCCCGACCTCGTTGAGGCAGTTGTAGACCCTGGCATACGTGCCGGTCAGCTTGCCGTCGGGATCGGTGAGGTGTTGCAGCTTGACCTGGCTCGTGACCCGCTTGTCCTCCACCGGGTTGTGCAGGTACACGTTGGCCAGCGGTCCGGCCTGGTCGGGGATGCCCACGTCCCGCAGCCCGGCATCGTGCGTCGTGGCGTCGTCGGGCGCGGCGCCGTTGTCGCAGGCGGGCATCGCGCACAGGAAGAGACCCAGCGCCAGGTTCAGTATTCGTGCGGTCATCGGCGCACCTCGGCTATCACGGCGGGGCGAGACCCGAGGTACTGGCCCTGGTGCGCGTCGATGAAACGAAATCGCCCGGTGGGATCCTCGGGGAGCAGGATGCGATAGGCGAGGTGCGGGGTGGGTCCGGGCAGGATCACCAGCTGCGTCAACGCGCGTGAGCTCGTCTGGCGCGCTCCACGCCGCGTGGCGGAGCGAGCAAGATGTGACCGGGCGCGAGCCACGGCGGCCTGTGCCCCGAGTGAGGGGGTGACCCGGGGCAGGGTGACAGGCTCCACCGAGGAGTGTACTGCGCGGATGCGACCCGCCGGATCCAGCGCCACCGCGATCGTGGCACCGTCGACATCGATGCCGGCGTGGGTCTGCTGGAACCGCACCACGTGCCGCTGTCGGCTGGTGCGCAGGTCCATCTGTCGCAGGCGGTCTTCCGGTCCGACGAACAGATCGGGCCATCGCCGCAGAAACCGCCGGGCACGTTGCACGGGTCCAACACCGGGGACGTCCAGCGCCAGGTTGCGGATCATCGACGGCCTCGTCCGCAGCGGTGACCACCGCACGAGCAGCGTCGACGCGCCGGGCAGCCGGTCCAGCGCTTGCTGCGCCCTGGCCCGCGCGCCGTGGAAGCGGTCCGCTGCGAAGGCCGGGCTGGCGATGCAGACCAGGCACGGCAGGATCAATGATCGGGTGTTGAACAGCGCCATGGCGTCACCTCGTGCAGATCAGTGTACCAGATACCCACGGCGTGACGTGGCATGGCCCACCGGGGGTTGCTTGCAACTGCTCTGCCCCTGGGGCAGGATCGGCGGGAAAGCGATGCGTCGAGCCATGTCATCTGCCGCGTTGGTGCTGAACCTGTGGGGTGTCGCCTGTTTGCTGGCGGCAGCCGGGTGCTCCAGCTGCGTGGGTGGTGCGCGGAGCGGCGGTGACCAGCCGGAGCCCCGCCTCACGAGCCCGCGGCGGACCTCCCCTGACACGACGCGACCAGAGCCAGCCCGGGTTCGTCCTGCGGCCATGGCGGGCTCCTGGTACCCGGACGACGCCAAACAGCTGGTCCCGCTGCTGGACCGGTACTTCGCCGAGGCGCGGCCGCTGGCCAAGCCAGACCGGGTAATGGCGCTGATCTCGCCGCACGCCGGGTATGCGTTCTCGGGCAAGGCGGCGGCGGCGGGCTACGGGTTGCTCAGGGGCCAGGCCGTGACGCGTGTCGTGGTCCTCGGGCCGTCACACCACGTACCGTTTCATGGTGCGTCCATCGCCGACGTGACGCACTACGAGACTCCGCTGGGACGGATCCCGCTGGATCGCGTCGCGGTGGCCCGCCTGCGCCAAAGCCCGCTGGTGCACAACGTGGAGCAGGCCCACCAGCGCGAGCATTCGCTGGAGATCCAGTTGCCGCTGCTCCAGCAGGTGCTGAAGCGCTTCACCCTGGTTCCGATTGTCATCGGGCGGCTGGAGGCCTCGGACTACGGTAAGCTGGCGGACGCGCTGGCGCAGATCGTCGACGTCGGGACGGTGGTGGTGGCCAGCAGTGACTTCACGCACCGCGGCCCAAACTACAGCTACGAGCTGCCCGATGGGCCGGGCACGATCAAACAGCGGCTGGATCGGCTGGACCAGGGCTCCATCGACCAGATCCTGCGGCTGGACAGCAAGGGCCTGCTGGCCCACGCCCACAGGACCGGGAGCACGATCTGCGGACTGGCCCCCGTGTCGCTGCTGCTGGAGTTGATCGCACGGCAGAAGGGCCCCCCGAAGCCGTTCCTCATCAGTCACTACACGTCGGGGGACGTGACCGGCGACTGGACCAACACCGTGACGTACGTCGACGTTGCTTTCAGCGGCAGCTGGCCCGAGCGACGTGAGGAGCGGGCTGATCTTCACACGGCGCGCAACGCCGGGGAGCAGGTGTTCCCCCTGTCGCGCGGGGAGAAGCAGCAGCTGCTCAAGCTGGCCCGGTCGTCGCTGGAGGCGTCGGTGCGCAAGGGGTCGTTCGACGGTGATCCGCTGCGCGCCGGGAGCTACCCCGATTCCCTGCGGCGCAAGGCCGGTGCGTTCGTCACGCTGAAATGCAAGCTCGGACCGCGGGGGATCTGCAGCGGTCGGGGCGATGATCTGCGCGGATGCATCGGCACCATCGCGCCGGTGGATCCGCTGGTGGACACCGTGGCGCGACGTGCCGCCAGCGCGGCCCTGGAAGACAGCCGCTTCCCGAGCCAGGTCGGGACCGGTGAGCTGGGGCTGATCCGGATCGAGGTCTCGGTGCTGACTCCGCCCAGACCCGTGGATGGTCCCGATCGCATCGTCATCGGTCGCCACGGAATTATCCTGCGCAGGGGGTTCAACAGCGCAACCTTTTTGCCCCAGGTAGCGCCTGAGCAGGGGTGGGATCTGCAGACCACGTTGACGCACCTTTCTCGCAAGGCAGGGCTCGGTCCTGACGGATGGCGCGATGGCGCGAGCTTCTCGGTGTACGAGGCCATCGTCTTCGCCGAGCGTGAGACCTGATACTCTGGTACGGATGCGATAGATGGCTCACAGCGACGCCGAACAGCAGCCGCAGGATCAGTTGGCTGATCTCTCGACCCAGGTGGGCGAGATGCGCAAGCAACTGATCAAGACGTCGAACATCCTCGGCAACCTGTCTGCCGAGGTGAAGGCGGTGGCTCGAGCGCAGCAACAGGAGCGACGGGGATTGACGCTCAACTCGGCGGTGGCCTATGTGCTGTTCGTGGTGCTGGTGGCCGCGGGCTTCTACTTCCTGTACCACAGCCAGGTGGAGCGGCTGGGGGCGGAGAAGATCGCGCTGGTTCGCGAGCACGAGGCGGCGCTCACCAAGCTGTCAGCGATGCACACGGTGCAGGAGCAGCGGCAGGCGACCGAGGCCCGGGCGGCCGCGTTCTATCGTCTCAGCCAGTCAGGGCAGGTGCACAAGGCGCTGACCCAGTACAAGGAGGTGGCTCAGCTGCCGTTGTCACAGGTGGAGGCCGCGGTGTTCCAGGACTGGGTCTCGGGGGTCAAGAGTCGACTGGGGTATGCGGCCTACACCGAAGGCATGCAGGCCGTGGGTGAGAAGGAGTGGAAGCGCGCGATGGGCGAGTTCAAGAGCTCGCTGAGCTATCTGCCCCACCCCCCCCACGAGGCCTCTCTGCGCTACTACTACGGCATCGCGATGATGAAGCTCGGCAGCTACAAGGAGGCCTCGGCCGAGCTGGAGCACGCGCTGGCTGCGGGTGCGGAGAAGGTGGTCTCGAGGGAGATCCGCTTCCACATGGGGACGATCTACGAGCAGTCGGCGCGCCGGGATCGGGCCATCACGGCCTACAAGAGCTACATCAAGCACCACCCCGCGACACCATATGCCCGCGCGGCGCGGCGCCGACTGAAGGCGCTGGAATAGCCTAGCGGCGGGCGACGTGTGGGGCAGGCGAGGGGGCGGCGGCGACGGGGAGGGGAGCCTTCTTCGCGTTGAAGTAGCGGGTCAACAGCATGCGGCTGGCGGTGTGTGCCTTGATATGCCAGCGCGCCGGGTTGCCCAGGAGCACGGCGAAGGCCACCTTGGGGTTGTCCGCCGGAGCGAAACCAACGAACCAGTTGTAGTGCAGGAAGGGGTTCTTCCGCGACAGCGATCCAGTCTTGCCGGCTACATCGACGCCCGGGAGGAACGGCTTCCCTCGGCGAGTGAAGTACCCGCGACGCCCGGTCCCGATGCGGGTGGTGTCCAGCATGGCGGCGGCGAGGGCATCGGCGGTGCGGCGGCTCATCACGCGCTCCGCCGCTGGTGGCTCGGGTATCTCGGTCTTGCCGTCGGGCCGCACGACGGATTCGACGATGTGGGGCCAGCGGATCACGCCATGGCTGCCGGCCACGCTGGCGATCACGGCCCCGTGCAGGACGCTCGTCTCGGTGCGCCAGAACCCCGCGGCAACCCGACCCAGCTCCAGGTTTGCGCGCGGGATCTCGGCCTTGCTGGGCTGGACCGCCAACTCGAACGGAATGGTGCGATTGAACCCGAAGCGACGTGACCATCGTCGGAGCGTGCGTCGATCGAGGTAGCGCAGGGCGAGCTTGGCCATGATCGGGTTGACGCTCTTGGCCACGGCGTACGACAGGTTGTGGCACGTGGTGTCGAGCTTTGGGTTGTCCTTGAGGTGGTGCGCCTGTATCCCGCGCATTCCACCGTGGTAGCAGACCCGGGTGGAGGAGGGGACGCCATTCTCCATCAGCGCGGTGGCGGTGACCAGCTTGAACACGGATGCGGTGGGGGCCCAGGGCGTGAGGCACAGGTCCTCCGAGGAGGTCTCGGGGCTCTGCGCCGAGTAGCCCGCCATCACCAGCGTCTTCCCCTGGGTCAGATCGAACAGCACCATGGCGCCGTAGGGCAGTTCGTTCTCCTGCAGGTAGGTCCGGGCCCACTGCTGGAGGTCGGGATCCAGGGTGTAGTTCACTCGCGTTCCATCGGGGAGCGTCTGCACCAGGTGGTGGCCGTCGAGCTGTGCCTGTTTCAGGTTCAGGGCAGTGCGCCAGTCCAACACCTTCTTCTTGATCGGGACCTGGCGCACCCGGGAGACCGATACCGCCGGCAACCGAGATCCCCCCTGCCGGGCAAGCACGCCACCGGCAACAAACAGCAGGATGACGATGAGCAGACAAGTCCCCGGCCTTTTGGTGAAAAAGGCAGTCATTTCAATCTCCTGGAACTGACGGTGTTTCAAAACCAGTCTAAGGGATGTAGGTGGAGGTGTCAAAAAAACCTACTAATTTCCGTCCGGGGGTGTTGCCAGATCTGCGATTTCCATATACTGTGAGGATCTCAGAGCAACTTTCTGAGATAACTTAAATTTTCGCTGTCGGGTTTCCCTCTCGTGTCGAAATCCGAAGACCTGAAAAACAAGACTGTCGTAACCGTCATCAGTAGGATCGCGGAACGACCCGTCGCCAAGGAAGCCTGCCTGGTCGTGATCTACGGTCAGGAACTGGGCAAGAAGTACAATATCGAATCCCGCTCGATGATCATCGGTCGTTCGTCCAAGTGCGACGTGCAGATTGATCAGGAATCGGTCAGCCGAAACCACTGCAAGATCGTCAATACGGGCAAGACGGTGCTGATGCGGGATCTGGGAAGCACCAACGGGACCTACGTCAACGACGTCCCCATCGATGAGCATCTGCTACGCGACGGCGATCTGGTCAAGGTCGGTCGCACGATCTTCAAGTTCCTCACGGGCGGCAACATCGAACATGCCTACCACGAGGAGATCTACCGCTTGACCACGGTGGATGGGCTGACCCAGATCTACAACAAGCGCTACTTCATGGACGTCCTGGAACGCGAGATCAGCCGCGGCCATCGATACGGGCGCGAGCTGTCGCTGATCATGTTTGACATCGATCACTTCAAGCTGGTGAACGACAACTTCGGTCATCTGGCGGGGGACTACGTGCTGAAGCACCTGGCGTCGGTGATCAAGGCGCGGATCCGCCGCGAGGACATCATGGCGCGGTACGGTGGAGAAGAATTCGCCATCGTGTTGCCGGAGATCGACAACGTCAACGCCATACGCTTCTCGGAGAAGATCCGCATCCTCGTGGAGAACACCCACTTCCAGTTCGAGGACACGACGATCCCCATCACCATCAGCATCGGCGTCTCCACCTCCACCGACGAGCTGCACACGATAGACGAGTTCATCAAGCTGGCAGACGACAACCTGTACGAGGCGAAGCGCACCGGGCGCAACTGCGTGGTGGGTTGAGCCGACCGCGGCTCACGGACGAGCTCAGCCCAGACCGCCGTCGATGACCTTGAACGTCTGGCGCATTCGTTCGCGCCGCAGCGGCTCGAGCCCCGAGTGCAGGAGCGCGGATTCGGGGCAACGTCGCAGGCCGGCCTCGAACGTCGCCACCGCCTCGTCAGTGCGGTGCAGGCTCTCGAGGATCGCGGCCTTCTCGTAGTAGATGTCCTCCACCAGCCACTCGTCGCCGTTTCCCAGGTAGCGGAACGCCCGGTCGATTCCGCGCAGCGCCTCCTGGTAGCGTTCCATGTCGGCCAGCACCGCCGCCCGGACGTAGTGCGCCTCGGCGCTCTTCGGTGCGCGCCGCAGCGCCATCTCGGCCGCTGCCAGCGCCGCCAGGTCGTCCTCGAGCGACGACAGGATCTGGCTCTTGAGGATCCACGCGCCCTGATCGCTGGGTCGCATGAGCAGCGCCAGATTGACGTACTCGTTGGCCTCCCACAGATCTTGTGGGCTCTCGTATCCCCCGAGCAGGGAACGGGCCATCTCGAGATAATCTTCGAAGTCGTTCAGATCCTCGTGCGGCATCGTTGCTACCCAAAGATGATGGAACGTCGAGCAGACAGCGTCTCGTCGACCATCGACTGAATCGTGGAGCGAACCTGCTCGGTGAGTCGGTTGACCAGGATTCGATCCTGGTGCGCGTCGTTGCCGTATTGCCCGGAGAGGTCGATCGGTTCGCCGAAACGAATGGTCCACTTGGTGGGGATCGGAATCACCCCTGCCGGTCCCAGCCAGGGGAACGTCGGCGTGATGGGGATGTACGGAATGCCGAGGTACTTCGCGAGCCAGGTCACCTTGGTGATCATCGGGTAGATCTCCTCCGCCCCGATGACCGCCGATGGCACGATGGCGGCCCTGGTCTTGAGCGCCAGCTTGATGAAGCCCCCCCGCCCGAATCGCTGCAGCTGGTAGCGCTTGCTGTAGCGCTTGCCGATGCCCTTGATCCCCTCGGGAAACACCGCCACGACCTGATCGCCCTGCAACAGCCGTTCTGCATTCTCCTGACACGCCCGCACGTATCCGATGCGGTTCAATGCCACGCCGAGGTAGGGGAAGTGGAACACGAAGTCCTCCACCAGCGGCCGGATGTCTCGATGCGCCGGGTGGCAGAACCGCACCGCATACATGATCATCGCCCCGTCCAGCGGCAAGGTCCCCGAGTGGTTGGAGACGATGAGGGCGCCGCCGTGGTCCGGCAGATTCTCCATCCCCACCGCTTCCACCCTGAAGTAGCTGTGATACAGGAACTCGAGCAGCGGTCGCCACTTCTCGGCATACACCGGATCGAGACCGAAGCTGTCGACCACGTCCGAGCGGTTGCGCATCATCCAGCCGCTGAGCCACCTTCTGTAGGCATCGGGCTCCAACATCTCCCCCACGCGGTCGAGGAACGATGGCGACCGGGGGGCCACGGACATCTCGGTCGAGGCGTGTGTCACCCGGTGCTCGATGTGCCGTAGCTCGTCCACCAGCGATCCGGCGGCTGGGCGGATCGTGGCGTCAGGGTCGATGCCGAGGCCGGCCGAAGGGGCGGCCTGCGCCTGGGGCGGAGGTGCTCCCTGGGTCGCCGTCGCCTGGGAGGCCCGTCGGGCGGCGGCGCCATCGGCCAGGAACGTCACTCGACGTCGGGGTTCGGTGGCGGACATCGGCTCGGAGTGGGCGTCCGGTCGGGGCGGAGGTGCGGATCGACTCGGAGCGGCGTTGCTGATGACGGGGGCGGTCTTTCTGGGGGTGGTCTTTT
>Ga0210044_10003175_pt1 | contig 23637 bp, 20 predicted proteins | sample CryGey13umfilter_2_FD_183959 | JGI IMG/M metagenome (GOLD analysis project Ga0210044, IMG submission 183959) | Groundwater microbial communities from aquifer in Utah, USA - Crystal Geyser 4/9/14 3 um filter (SPAdes) (version 2) | ecosystem: Environmental > Aquatic > Deep subsurface >... | reverse complement strand
AGGAATATGTAGAATGGTATAATTATGAAAGACCTCACTTAGGAAAACAAATGAATGGTGTAACACCACATCAAAAATACCTTAGTTTTTGTGAGAAAGTGTAATCCCTAAAGGGTAACCGTACAGGCTTTTTGGGCAAAAATTAAAAAAACCATCATTTTTAAAGATGGTTTGTAAATATATTCAGAGAAGTTTATGGTTTTTTTGTATCTACTCTTTCGCTTGAGAAAATAACGTGTCTTCTGTGAAAAAGTGGATCAACAAGTGCTGGTGTTGTACCACATTCTATTTCTCTTTTATACTGTCTCCAAACTTCTTCTACTTTTACCAGTTCTTCTGGCTTCCTGTTAGTGTATCTTGTTGGTTTTCCTTGTAAATTGTCCAGTGCTCCGTTGTTGCATTCTGGACAATAGTCGAAGCCTCTAATATTTATGGTTCTGCCGTTTTTGCGCAAACCTGCAGGGTTTTCCCCGCATTTTTCACAAAGCCTTTGGGCCATTTCACCCTCCATTGTTACTTTGAAAGAACGTTTATCCTACAAATAATAATAGAACACAATTTAATAATTGTCAAATAACATACAAGAATTAAGGATTAAGTACGAAGGAATAAGCAAAAATACAGACTTCAGTCTTCGGTCTTCAGACTTCTGCCATTTAAAATCCGAAAATACTAAACTTTTTTTATCTTGTTCTGCCCAAGCGAAGCGATACATCAAACGCAGTGATTCAACAAACAAAGTGATCCTAGCCCTTGATTAATTTATTGAATTGTACTATACTATGTTTATTATATTTGGTATCATAAGTTATGAGTTTTGTAATTTCAATTGTACAAATTATTCTATCGGTTTTATTGATAACTGTTATTTTGTTGCAAAAAAGCAGTTCTGGACTAGGCGCTGCATTTGGTGGTGGTGGAGCAATCCAAACCACAAAGCGTGGTATAGACAAAGTGCTTTTTAATACTACTATTGTAGTTTCAATTCTCTTTTTTCTCGTAGCTATTGTTAGCTTAGTGGTGTAGAAAAATCTTTTCTTTATTACAAATTGGGTTATTTTTAACCATCCATGTGTTTCAAAAAATAGTTAAATTTGCTTCTAAAAAATTCTCTAAATTAAAAAAAAGAGAACCAAAAACTTTGATGACTCATGAACTAGACACAAAACTTTTGCGTAAAATACACGGCAAAGGAGTTCCTGATTGGGGTCAGTTTAGAAGGATAAAACATATCCTATCATCAAAAGAACAAAAGGTTTTACGCCTTAGTTATTTAGTTTTTTTAATTGGAATTATTTGGTCCGGAATGATTGTTGTAAATAATTTTAGGGATGCTATTCCTGCAGTTGGAGGAAAATACACAGAAGCTGTAGTTGGATCTCCTCAACTTATTAACCCTGTTTTTGCGAGTATAAACGATGTTGATTTGGATATTTCAAATTTAGTTTATTCCGGTTTGGTTCGTTATGACGAAAATCAACAGATCCAAACAGATTTGGCAGATTCTTATGAAATTAGTGATGATAAAAAAACATATACTTTTAAATTAAAAGAGGGGATTAAATGGCACGATGGCGAACCTTTTACTGCGTATGATGTTGTTTTTACAATAGATACTATCTTAGAACCTTCTGTAAATAGTCCTTTGTTTGTGAGTTTTCAGGGTGTTATAGCCAAGGCGGTAGATGAGCAGACAGTTAGAATTACTTTAAATGAGCCATTTGTGCCGTTTTTATCTAGTTTAACTGTGGGAATTTTACCAGAACACGTTTGGTCACAAATTTCTCCGGAGCGTATTCGTTTGGCCCAAAGAAATTTGCAACCAATAGGAACAGGTCCTTTTATGTTTAAAAAATTGGTAAAAGATGAATCAGGATATATTTATAGATACGAACTTGTAAGATATGAAAATTATCACAGAGATCCGGCTTTTATTAAAGACTTTGTTTTTCAATTTTATAATGAATATGATGGAGAAACAGGAGCTGTACAGGCTTTGCGTCAAGGAAAAGTTGATGGCTTAAGTTTTGTGCCATCAGATTTACAAAATAAAGTAGAAAGAAAACATATTGATTTACATACCCTGCACTTACCTCAATATAACGCTTTGTTTTTTAACTTGGGTGTAGAAAAGATGCAGAGCAAAAATTTGCGAACCGCTTTATCTGATTCTATTGATAAAGACCGAATTTTGGCAGAAGTGTTAAATGGTGAGGGTCAAACTTTGGGAAGTCCTATTTTGCCTGGTTTTCCAAGTTTTAATGAAGAAAAAAATACCTCAGTTTATGATGTTCAAGAAGCAAACGAACTTTTGGATAATAATTGGAGTAGAGTTTCTGCCGAGGAATATAGAGCATTACGCAAAGAAACTTTGCTAAAAGAGTGGGAAGTCCAACAAAAAGCTATAGAATCTGCAAAAGAAGAAGAAAATACAGAAGATACCGCATCTACCACACCAGAAATTTCAACAGAAGTTCTTGAGGCAGAAAAAACTAGATTAAGAGAACTGGCAGAACAAGAAATAGATATTAGGTTAGATAAAGAGATAAATGATGTCCAATCTTTTTATAGAAAAAATAGTAAAGGTGAATTTTTGACTATTCAAATTGTAACAGCTGATAATAAAGAGTTTAAACAAGTTGCAGAGCTTTTGTCAGCATTTTGGCAAGATATTGGTGTAATGACAAATATAAAATACGTAAATTCTAAAGATTTTAACAAAGAAGTTTTAAAAACTAGAGATTATGATGTTTTACTTTATGGAGTAATTGTTGGTAATGATCCAAATCAGTTTCCTTTTTGGCATTCTTCACAAGTTAATTTCCCCGGTTTAAATCTGTCCGGTTATGTAAACAGAAATGCAGATGTTTTGCTTGAACAAGCTCAGAAAGAAAGCAATCCGGATAAATTAACTGAAATATATTCAAAATTACAAGACATAATTATTGCAGAAAAACCAGCCACATTTTTGTTTATACCAATTTATACTTATGCTACATCAGACAAAGTGCAGGGAATAGACGCAACACGAATTGCTCGTCCTGCCGATAGATTTGCCGATGTAAACACTTGGTTTGTCAATACAAAAGGAAAATGGAATTTTAGTAAATAATCTTCTTTATTAGACTTATTTGAAGATAACTTTTAGTTGATTTTTGTTTTTTATAATAATTTTAAATTATTGTAAAGGCTCAAAAAATTTGTAAGAGTAATTCACAAACAAGTTTAGGGAACTTTAACATAAAGTTTCATACAATTTAATTTTAATAGGCTAAACTTTAGCCTTTGTAAACTTTTTTAATTAATAAATATTATGGAAAATAAACAGACAGAGAAAAAAAACGTTGGGTCGTACAGAAAACGAGCTAATAGGGGACATTATACTTCTAATCGCAAGCCAGATAACAAAAATGAAAAACAAACAAACAATAAAAAACCACTTGTTTTAGAAAGAAACAAGAATCTTCGTATTATCCCAATTGGAGGATGTGAAGAGGTTGGACGCAATATGACAGTATTTGAATATGATGGCGATATTGTTATATTGGATATGGGAATTCAGTTTCCGGAAGATGATATGCCAGGGATTGATTATATAATTCCAAACACAAAATATTTGGAAGGCAGAGAAAAGGATATAAAAGGTGTGGTATTTAGTCATGGACATTTGGATCATATTGGTGCGGCACCTATTTTGCTGGAAAAATTAGGAAATCCTGTGATTGCCGGACGTGATCTTACTCTTGCAATGATAAAACATAAACAAGATGATTATAAAAAAGGCACAGCAGATAAGTTGAAAACAATTAGTGTTAAAGGTGTAAAAGATGTAATCCGTTTTGGAAAAATTACAGTAAAGTTTTTTCAAGTAGAGCATTCAATTATGGATGCTGTTGGTGTAATTATTGAAACTCCCGCCGGAATTGCAATTCATCCTGGTGATTGGACTTTTGACCATGATGAACATGGAAATCCATTGATAGATTATAAGGATTTAAGAGAAATGAGAAAACCAAATGTACCAACTGTTTTGATGTTGGAAAGTTTGGGTGCTATGCACGAACATCGTGGTGCTTCTTATGAAGAAATGTATAGAAATTTAAAATCTATTATTTCTTCGGCACAAGGCAGAATTATTATTGGTACTTTTTCTTCACAAATTGAACGTGTAAAATGGATTTTGGATGTTGCACAGGAAATGAGTAAAATAGTAGCTTTGGATGGTTATAGTATGAAGACAAATATTGAATTGGCCAAGAAGTTGGGATATGTAAAACTAAGAAAAGGTGTACTTATTGATATAAAAAATATTAGTGATTATCCAGACCATAAAGTAGTAGTAATTTGTACTGGAGCACAAGGTGAAGAAAATGCGGTTCTTTCTAGAATTGTAAATAAAAATCATAGATTTATTACTTTGAAGGAACAAGATACTGTAATTTTTTCTTCTTCTGTAATTCCTGGAAACGAACGTAGTATTCAAAAACTAAAGGATAATATGTACCGCCAGTGTGATAATGTTTTCCATAACCAAGTTATGGATGTTCATGTAAGTGGACATGCGACACGTCAGGATATTTTGAATATGATTGCTCAAATTCAGCCAACATATTTTATGCCAGTCTATGCGTATCATTACTTTTTGAAAGAAGCTGCAAAACTGGCGCGTGAAAACGGTTTTCCAAAAGAAAAGATAATTGTTCCGGATAATGGAAGTATAATTGAAATAAATCCAAAAGGACTTAAAATTGCAAAAGAAAAAATTGAAACAGATTATGTATTTGTAGATGGTTTGGGGGTAAGTGATACACAAAAAATTGTAATTCGAGATAGACAGGCTTTAGCGGAAGATGGAATGCTTGTGGTAATTGCAACTGTAGACTCTAAGACTGGGGTTTTAATTCAAAATCCGGATATTATTTCCAGAGGATTTATTTTCTTAAAAGAAAATAAGGCTTTGATAGAAGATATTCGTCATAGAGTAAAGAGAATGGTTTTGAAATCTGATCCACTAACTTGGACAGACACAAATCAAATTAAAAATGATATTCGTGATAAAATTGGGCAATTTATTCTTACAAAAACTCAAAAACGCCCAATGATTTTGCCAGTGGTTATTCAAGTGTAAAATTATATGAAAAGACTTTATAGATCTAAAAAAGATAGAAAATTTTCAGGAGTAATAGGAGGAATAGGTGAGTATACTAATACAGACCCAAATTTATTGAGAATTATATTTGTATTATTAGTTTTAATGACAGGTGTATTTCCTATGGTAATTGCATATATCATGGCATCATTTTTTCTTCCTGAAAATCCAAACGAATAAATATCTTTCTTTTGTAAATTAAAAAAATAAAAATATAGTTTAAGTCACTATATTTTTATTTTGTGCTGTGTTAAACTAAATTGGAAAGACTTATTACATAATTCATTTTAGACCATAATTTATAAAATTTAGCTCCAAACTATTTTTTATTAAACACCTTAGCTTTGGTTAAATTTTATTAATAAAAAATTGTTTTCGCTTAAATTTTATTAAATTCTAACTAAAAGCAATTATATAGCAAGCCTTTAGCTTAATGAACAAAAAATATGTCAAAAGAAATTATAGTGTCAGCTGTACAACCAACAGGTAATTTGCATGTTGGAAACTATTTGGGTGCAGTAAAAAATTGGGTAGAACTTCAAAATACTGGCCGATATGATATGTACATTTTTATTGCCGATCTTCACTCTTTAACCGGAGATATGAGCGCAGAAGATAGAAAAGAACAAATTTTAAAAACCGCTGTGGAATTATTGGCCGTAGGGATTGATCCGGATAAGACTACATTTTTTGTTCAATCTCATGTTGTCGGATCTGCAGAGCTTGGTTGGATTTTTAATTGTATAACACCAATTGCAGAACTTGAGAGGATGACTCAATTTAAAGATAAATCTGCAAAGCAAAATAAAAATATAAATTCAGGTTTGTTTACATACCCAACTTTAATGGCCGCAGATATTTTATTGTATGGCGCAAACAAGGTTCCAGTGGGGAACGATCAGATTCAGCATCTAGAATTAACCAGAAAAATTGGACGTTGGTTTAACAATAGATTTGGCGATTATTTCGCCGAAGTACAGGATTTATTAACAGAAACCCCCAAAGTAATGAGTTTGCTTGACCCTACAAAAAAAATGAGTAAAAGCGCCGGACTTGGACATGTAATTGAATTGGCGGACGAACCAAATATTATTGAAAATAAAATTAAAAAAGCTGTTACAGCTTCATCGGGCGGTGGTAAATCTTTGGGTGTGGATAATTTGTTTACACTTGTGGAAAACTTTGGGGATAAAAATGAATTAAAAAAGTTTAAACAAGCAGAAAAAGATAGTACTATAAAATATAGTGAATTGAAAAAACTTACATCTGATTCTATAAATGAGTATTTTTCAGATTTTAGAAAAAAACGAGAGGAGTTATTGATGGATCGAGATAAAATTGCAGAAATTCTAATTAAAGGCGCTGAAAAAGCACAACCAAAAGCAACTCAAACTTTAGAAGAGGTAAAAAAGTTGGTGGGAATTGCTTAAAAAATAATTACACAAAAACATTACTATTTTAAGTGATGTTTTTTTGTTAATTCTTTAATTTTTTCTATAATAGTGTTTATAGAAACTTCACTTTTTACAAAATACTCTGTTGCGCCTAAGTCAAGTGCTCTTTCTCTATCGGAGTTTTGCCTTAATTCTGTTAAGATTATTATTGGTGTTTTTGAGATGTCTTTATCTTTGGATCTCCTAATTTTTTTAATTAGTTTAAAACCATCTCCTCCTTCTAAAATAATACCAGAAAGTATTATTTGTGGTTTTTCTTTTTTTATTTTTTTCCAAGCTAAAGAATATGATGGTGTAATATGAGAATGCCAACCTTTATTCTTATTAAATTTATATTTACAAACTCTTATTAAAACTGGGTCGCGTTCGGAAATAATTATTAGTGTTTTATATTTTTTATGATTTAGCATATAAACTAAAATTTAATTTCCACGAACGGTGTTTCTTTTGAAGTAATATTTTTTTCAACTAAGTCTAATGCGCGAATCCAGTTTGGTTTAATTTTGAACAAAATATATTTTTTTCCTCCCGTGCGAAATAATGGTGGCCAAAAACCTTCATCCATAGAAGCAGATTCTGCTAGTTTATCCATAATTTCATGTTGACGCTTTTTATTTTTTACAACACTCGTTGTTCCATCTGCTTGTACTAACATTTTACTATGTTCCCAAATAGTTAAGCTGATACTTGGATTTTTAAGTAGGTTTTTTGATTTGTATGTTTCTTTGTGTGTTTCAAAATATATATTAAAATTGTCGTCAATATAATAGAGAACAACTGATGCTTGCGGCTTATTTTTTGAGATTGTTGCAATTTCCATTATGAAATGTTTTTTTAAAAATTTTAAAACATCTTCTTTTTTTATTTTTTTTGCCATAGTTATTTATTATTTGTAATAATATTATAACACAATATGGATCAACAAAAGTAAAAGGTTAACTTGATAAGGAATACTTGGTATTTTAAAAAGGTATGAAGTATATAGTAATAAGCAATAATAACAATAATTTGCATTAGTGGAGGTTTTGTTTTATTAAATTACAAAAATTTCCGCACAAGATACGGATTTTTTCATTTTTATATTACCAGATAGTTCAATTGCAGAACATTTGGCTGTTAACCAAGATGTTGCAGGTTCGAATCCCTCTAACACGAGTGAAAGTCTTCACTTGTGTTAGAGGGATTCGAAGGGTATGAGTGTGCGCAGTACCCAGGCTTGAATTTGGCTATTAAATTAAATATTTTGTTTAAAAGTTGAAAAATCAAGTAAAAAGCTTGATTTTTTCAGTTATTTGTGTTAGAATGTTGTAATAAAACTATCGCCAAACACCATTTCTACTAAAATTTAGAAGTTTTAGTAACGAAAGCGTATTTGGCGACAGTCCCATAATAATTAAAATTTCAAAGTAAATTTACAAAATTAAAATATGTCTAAAAAACTTTTAATGACTTTTGCAATTGTCTCCACATCTGTTTTGGTTGTGGCTTTGCTTGTATTTTTGGCAGTTCCAAAAATAAATGATCTTATTTCAAATGACGTAAAAGATATTATAAAAGAACCAGAAACACAGAACATTAAAAATGTTCAAAATACTCAAGATGTTGAGAATGTTGTGGAAGAAGTAAAAATAATTTCAGTTTTTACTCCTAAAAATGGCGATAAAATTTCTAGCCCACTAGCAATTAGAGGTGAAGCAAGAGGTTATTGGTTTTTTGAAGGTAGTTTTCCTATTGTTTTGGAAGACGCAAACGGAAATGTGGCAGCCACAGGATTTGCCACAGCAGGAGCTGATTGGATGACTGAACAAATGATACCTTTTACATCAGAGTTAACCTTCATTACACCAGTTTCTAATTCTGGAGTATTGGTTTTGAAAAAAGATAATCCATCTGATTTGTCAGAAAATGATGCTGAAATTAGAATCCCTATTATTTTTGATAAAAGTACACTTACTTTAAAGGTTTATTTTCCTAATTATAGTACAAATAATAATGATTGTCAGGAGGTTTTGGGAGTAGAGCGTGTTGTTCCAATGACTGTAGCTGTGGCAAAAACTGCAATTGAAGAACTTTTAAAAGGTTTGACTACTGCGGATGTAGCTGCTGGGTATTTTACTGGTATAAATGAAGGTGTAAAACTAAATAGTATTACAATTACAAATGGTGTAGCTTATGCTGATTTTGATGAAAAATTAGAATATCAGGTTGGTGGTTCTTGTAGAATTATGGGAATTTATGCTCAAATTGAAGAAACTTTGAAGCAATTTCCAACAATAAATTCAGTTGTAATTTCTATAGACGGAAGAACTGGAGATATTTTACAGCCATAGAAAACAGCAGACTAACAATTAAGCAGACTAGGCAGACTAAGTAAAGAATATCATTATTAGCTTTACAAAGCATTATTTATTTGGTATATATTAAGATACCGTTCTTTTAATTAGTTACCAAGCCAACCAAAAAGGGGTGTTGAAATGAAACCGATGAGATCTAACCGTCCTCAAAACACTAATGACACAATTTATTTATTAATTCCGTATACAGTTCAAGATTTACTTGATTATGTTATTTCGGTAAATTGGTCGGGAATATCTTTGGATGATATTTCTATTGAAGCTCGTTCAATTAATGCGATTGTGGGTAATCCTAACCCTAAACCGGAAGATTATGTAACTTATTTGGTGATTACTAAAAATAGTTAGAAAGAGTTTTGGACTAAACGGTAACGAAAGTCGCCGTTTTTTATTTTTAAAATACTTTCTATTGACAAAAGCCTTAAAAAGTAGTATTATGAATTGTAAACATATTTTCCCGTAAGGGACTTTTATTTTTTATGGAAATTAGAAACATCGCAATTATTGCTCACGTTGACCACGGAAAGACTACTTTAACAGATGCTATGATGCGTCAGTCTGGAATGGTTAGCGCTGATGACACAAAAAGTATGGACAGTAACGCTCTAGAATTAGAGCGTGGTATTACTATTTACGCAAAAAATGCCTCATTTTTTTATAAGGGCACAAAGGTCAATATAGTAGATACTCCCGGCCATGCTGACTTTGGGTCAGAGGTGGAGCGTATTTTGCGTTCTATCGATAGTGTTTTGCTTGTGGTAGATGCTCAAGAAGGGCCAATGCCTCAGACAAAATTTGTATTAAAAAAATCTCTTGAACTAGGTTTAAAACCTATTGTTATTTTGAATAAAATTGATAAACCAGCTGCTAGACCGGAATTAGTACACGACATGGTATTGGAACTTTTTATGGATCTTGGAGCAGACAACGAACAGCTTGATTTTAAAACTATTTATGCTAATGGACGTGCAGGAATCGCAAAAAAGAATTTAGAAGATGAATCAGATAGTTTGATTCCACTTTTTGATTCTATTTTAGAAAATGTAAAACCAGCACCTTCTGATATTACTGTGCCTTTTAGATTACAACCGTTTAATCTTGGTTACGATAACTTTCTTGGAAGACTTGCGATTGGTCGTGTATACGAAGGAATTGTAAAAAAAGGAAGTAAAGTTGTTGTAAAAAAACCAACCGGTGAAGAACGTAGGGGAAATATTTCAAAACTTTTTACTTTTGAAGGATTAGAAAAAAAGGAAGTAAGCGAAGCTTTTGCGGGTGATTTGGTTATGATTGCAGGAATTTCTGACATTTATATTGGTGAAACTGTTTGTGAAAACTCAAACCAAGAACCACTTCCAGCTATTGAAATTGATGAACCGACAATTTCTATGAATTTGCTTGTAAATAATTCTCCGTTTGCAGGAAGAGAAGGGAAATTTGTTACTAGTCGTCAGATTAGAGAAAGATTACAAAAAGAATTAGAAATAAACGTTGGTTTGAGAATTGATTTTTCTAACAATGATTATTGTAAAGTTTTTGGACGTGGAGAAATGCATATTGCAATTTTGCTAGAAAACATGCGTCGTGAAGGATATGAACTTCAGGTTTCTCAACCTAGAGTTATTATAAAAGAAGAAGACGGACAAAAATTAGAGCCTTTTGAAGAGTTAACAATTGATGTACCAAATGAATTTGAAGGTGTTGTTATTGAAAAAATAATGAAGCGTAAAGGTGTTATGATGGATATGCGTCAAGATGGAGTAGAGAAAAGAATTATTTTTGAAATTCCAACTCGTGGTTTACTTGGATATAGAGGAGAATTTGTAGTAGATACAAAAGGAGAGGGAATTATGTGTTCTCGTGTTATTGGGTTTAAACCCTATGTTGGACAAATAAATAAACGTGATGTTGGTTCTATGGTTTCTATGGTTGCGGGAAAAGCTTCCGGATTCTCTTTGAACAACTTGCAAGATAGAGGGTCGCTATATATTGGTCCACAAACAGAAGTTTATGAAGGAATGGTTGTAGGAAATGTATCAAAAGGAAATGATATGGCGGTTAATCCTGTTAAAGGAAAAAATCTTACAAACATGCGTTCTTCCGGAGCTGACGAAGCTATAAAATTAATTCCACCAATTCAAGTTACACTTGAGAGAGGTTTGGAAATTGTAGCTGGAGATGAATATTTGGAGGTTACTCCGACAAATATCCGTTTGAGAAAACAAATTCTAAAAGAAGGAGAAAGAGCAAGTTCAGGTAGAAGTAAATAAAATTAAAAAATAAAAAATCTCGTTGAAATGACGGGATTTTTTATTTGTGATATTGTAATAATATGTTCCTTTTACAATATTAACTCACAAAAGGAGGTGAGAATGAGAATGTATTTGTCGTTTACCGATGTAAAAACTTGTAAGCTTGTTTTAGAAGAGGACAATGGCGAAGTTTTTGAGGTAATTACTAATATAACTTCTTGGAATTTATTGGGGGTTGCACTTTCTTCTTTGATTATAAATTCTCATTTAACTTTTAGCGATTCTGTTTTATTTTTAAAAAAATGTTCAGAAGAAAATGTTATTCTTTCTGATGATGTTGAAGATTCAGGTTTTCCCGAAGATAACTTACAAATCAGGTTTGTAGAAAAAGGTTTGTATAAGAGTTTAATTTTAGAGGGTGTAAAAAGCGGGAAAGATATTTATTGGGAATTAGGCCCTTTATATACTTGGACCCATGTGGAGTTTGTACTTTCTCATTTTGTATTTGGTCAATATATGGATCTAAGAGAGGCTCATAGTATATTGGAAGTTGAAAAACTTAATGATTCGAGCTTTCCTCAATATCCGGAAGATATGAGTGAGGAAGCAAAAAAAGATATGGAATATAATAAGATTTTGGATGAATTTATTACTGAGGGAGATCCAAATTGAAAAAACCCCGTCATTTTGACGGGGTTTATTTTGTAGTTTTTAATTGGTCTGTTGTCAAATATGTTTTCGTTAATAAAATTTAGAAGTTTTAGTAGAAATTGTTTTTAGCGACAGCCTTAAAGATAAAAGTTATTTTTGTCTGGAGTTTAAAAGTATGGCTAATGCATGTCCAACATTTAAAGACTCTAATTTCTCATTATGTTTAATTTCTATCGAAGTTCCTTTTGTATCTATTTTAATTCCTTGTCCTTCTGAGCCAACAATTATTATAATATTTCCATTCATTTTTTTTATTAGTTTATTATCTAAAATTTCAGAACTCCTTTTTTCTAGTCTGTAAATTGGTCTTCCTAAGTCTTGGAATAATTTTTCTGCTTCAGATCTTTTTATGTTTAGCCATGGAATTTGAAAAAGTGTACCAACTGAAGAGCGAATAACTTTTGGGCTGGTTGGGTCTACTGATTCAATTAAAATTAATGAAGCATTAAAACCTAAACATAACCTAAAAATACTTCCTACATTTCCCGGATCTTGAACACCATCTAAAACTACAATAGTTGGATATTTTTTTATGTCGTCTAAATTCCATTTTGGAATTTTTGCTACGCCCGCAATATTTTGTGGTGTTTCTGTAGTGATAAGATCATCAAAGATCTCCGTATCAGAATCTGTAAAAGTAAATTCAACTGCGTTTCCTGCTGTTTCTATAACTTTTTTACTCTCAACTAGACACAAGTCGGCATTTAAACGACCTTTTTTTGTGTGAAGTGATTTGATTAATTTTTCTTTGGCGAGGCTTAACATATTATTTTTGACCTTATATGTAAAATATAGTACCATATAAGTATAAAAAGAGCCATAAGTCAGCGAAAATTAATTATAAATAACCATTTATGAAACGAGTTGAACTTTTTTTGATGATGCTAAAAATACCAGTTGATTTTTTGATGTTGGTTTTGGCTACATTATCGGCATATTATGTTCGTTCAATGAGTTTTGTGATAGAATTAAGACCAATTTTATTTGATTTGTCTTTGAAAGATTATTTAAACTTATCTTTTTATGTAATTTTGGGATGGTTGTTGATTTTTGCTTTTGCAGGTTTATATTCTGTAGACCAAAACAAGAAATTTTCAGGTGAATTAAAACAAGTCTTTGTTGGTTGTAGTCTTGGTTTGGCAATAGTAGCGCTTTATATGATGTTTGCTCAGTTTCTTTTTGATTCTAGGTTCTTGATATTATTTTCTTGGACTTTTGCTATTTTGTTTGTATCTTTTGGACGTATTTTAATAAGAGGTCTAAAGAGTTTACTTTATAGGGGTGGAGTTGGTTTGCGTAAAGTGATTGTAATAGGCGTAGAAGAAATGGCAATAAATATTGTTAAGACTTTAAAAAGTAGAAAAGAATTGGGTTATAAAGTTGTAAAAACACACACTTCGTTTGGAAAAGTTGTTAAGGACAGGTTACTTAAAAAAGATATTGACGAAGTTATTTTTATAAATCCAAGAGCTAATGAAAAAGAAACAATTGGAGCAATTAATTTTTGCAATGAAAATCAAATTGTTTTTAAATATTCTGCCGATTTATTTACTTCTTACTCTACAAATATAACGGTTAGCGCTCTAGCAGGAGTTCCAATTATTGAATTAAAAAGAACACGCTTGGACGGATGGGGAAGGGTACAGAAACGTTTATTTGATGTTGTGGCTAGTTTGATAATTTTGATTTTGGCAAGTCCGTTTATGTTATTAATTTCTATTATAATTTTAATAGAAACAGGCATACCGGTAATTTATAAAAATGAACGTGTTGGCGTTCGTTCCCAAAGATTTTTTGTTTATAAATTTCGTTCAATGTATCAAAAGGATTCTACAGGAGTTCAATTTGGTAAAGCCGGCAAAAAAGCAGAAGAAAGAGAACAAGAACTTATTAAAAATCAAAGTGTTAAAAAGGGCCCTATTTACAAAATTGCAGACGATCCACGCGTGACTCCATTTGGTAAATTTTTACGAAGATGGAGTTTAGACGAATTACCACAGTTTTTTAATGTATTGAAAGGGCAAATGAGTATTGTTGGACCACGCCCCCATCAGCCACGTGAGGTTGAAAAGTACGAACAGGTTCATAAAAAAGTTTTTTTTGTAAAACCAGGAATCACAGGAAGCGCACAAATTTCCGGCAGAAGCGATTTGTCCTATGAAGAAGAATTAGGATTAGACATTTTTTATATTGAACAATGGAGAATATTTTTAGATTTAGTAATTTTTATCAAAACTCCGTTTATTATTTTTAAAAAAAGAAAAGAATTGTAAGTTAAGAAGAATAGGTTGTATGAAGATTGCATTGGTACATGATTATTTATCACAGGACGGAGGGGCAGAAAGAGTCTTAAAAGTATTTAGTGAAATTTGGCCGGAAGCGCCAATTTTTGTACTTTTTTATGATAGAGAAAAACTGACTCAGTTTAATAATTCTGACGTTAGAGAATCTTTTTTGGCTAAAATTCCTTTTATTAAGGATCATTATCAATGGACTTTACCATTTATGCCTTTGGCAACAGAGTATCACAATTTAAAAGATTTTGATATTGTTTTATCTTCTTCAAGCGCTTTTGCAAAGGGTGTAATTACAGATCCGGAAACAGTCCATATTTCTTATTGCCATACCCCAACCAGATATCTTTGGACAGATACTCACGAATATATTGCCAATTTAAAATATAATAAATTGATTAAACTTGCACTTCCAAGAGTTATACATAAAATGAGAATTTGGGATAGGACTAGTGCTGATAGAGTAGATAAATTTATTGCGAACTCAAAAGTTGTTCAGAAAAGAATAAAGAAATATTATGGTAGAAATAGTGAAGTTATTTATCCACCAATAAACGTAGATAAGTTTTATGTATCTGACGAAATTGGGGATTATTTTATTTCTGGTGGGCGGATGGTTTCTTACAAAAGATTTGATTTGATAGTTCAAGTTTTCAATAGGTTGGGCTGGCCTATAAAAATTTTTGGAGATGGACCAGAGTTAGAAAAATTGAAGCAACATTCAAAACTAAACATAGAATTTGTTGGTAGAATTTCTGATGATGAAAAAAGTAGATTATTAAGTCGTGCACGCGCTTTTATCCACCCACAAATTGAGGATTCTGGAATTACACCGCTTGAATCAATTGCGTCCGGAAGGCCTGTAATAGCTTATGCGAAAGGCGGAGTTCTTGAGACCGTACAAGAAGGTAAAACTGGAACTTTTTTTTATGAACAAACATGGGAGGCTTTGATGCACACACTTTTAAACTTTGATGATAGGATATGGAGCGGGAAGGAAATACGAGCTAGCGCAGAAGGTTTTAGTGAAAGAATTTTTAAAGAAAAAATTAAGAGCTTGATAGAAGATGAATATAGTAGAATCTTAAGTTAAATATGAATATAGGAATAGACATAAGAACACTCGCAGGGTCTGTAAAAACAGGTGTGGGCGAATATACAGTAGAATTAATTTTGAATATTCTTCAACAAGATAAAAAAAATAATTACTACTTATTTTACAATTCCTTTAAAGACGATGTGGATGTTTCACCATTTCTTAAGGCAGAAAATGTTTACTGCATAAAAACTAGTTGGCCAAATAAACTGCTTAGTGGCAGTTTATTTTTGTTCAAAAGACCTTATTTAAATAAAGTAATTTCTAAAAATTTAAAAAAAGAAGTTGAAATCGATTTATTTTATAGTCCAAACATGCATTTTACGGCTTTGAGTCCCGGAACCCCACATATTATTACAATTCATGATTTATCTTTTGTGTTTTTTAAAGATTTTTTTTCTATGAAGCGTAGGATTTGGCACAGGTGTGTAAGAGTAAAAAAACAATGCCAAAAAGCTAATTTAATTTTGACTCCTTCTGAAAATACAAAAAATGATATAGTTAAGTTTTTTGGGATAGATGAAAATAAAGTAAAAGTAATTAAACCTGGTCTTTCAACTTTATTTTTAAAACAGGATACATTTTCCGCACAAAAAATAAAAATTAAATATGGTTTGCCAGAAAAATTTATTTTCTTTTTGGGAACAATAGAACCAAGAAAAAATATGGACGGGATAATAGACGCTTTTTTATTTTGGCAAAGAAAAAATTCTTACGCTCAAGAGTATCAATTAATAATTGCCGGAGCAGAAGGTTGGAAGTGTACAAAAATTTTGGAAAGGATTCGTGAGAATCAAAAAATAAAATATGTTGGATATATAAATCCGGAAGAAAAAAGAGTTTTTTATGAATTAGCGAGTGTATTTATTTATCCATCTTTCTACGAGGGTTTTGGGTTTCCGGTTTTAGAGGCTATGAGTGTTGGAACGCCTGTGATTACGAGTTCTAGGTCATCGCTTCCAGAGGTTGTTGGTAATTCGGCATTTATGGTAAATCCGCACAATATAGCAGAAATGGCCAAAGGTCTTCAACTTTTAACATCTGATTATTATTTGCGTAATGAATTAATAGAAAGAGGCTATAAAAGAAGTTATGAATTTTCTTGGGATACTGCGGCAAGGCAATGGTGTCAAGCAATAAACGAAGTATTATGCGAATTGGAATAGATGCAAGAATGTATGGCCCAAAACAGGCAGGATTGGGGCGTTATGTTCAAAAATTATTAGAAAATTTAGCAGAAATTGATTCTGAAAATGAATATGTGGTCTTTTTAAAGAAAGATAATTTTGACTTATTTGAAACAAAAAATTCTAAATTTAAAAAAGTTTTAGCAGATATTCATTGGTATGGAAAAGATGAACAACTTTTGTTTCTAAAAATAATTAAAAAAGAAAAAGTGGATTTAATGCATTTTCCCCATTGGAATGTTCCTCTTTTTTACCGTGCGCCTTTTGTAGTGACAATTCATGATTTGATTTTGGTGCATTATCCAAATAGGCGAGCAAGCACTTTAAATCCTGTTTTGTATTTTCTTAAGTATGTTTTTTTTAGAATCATACTTTGGCATACAATTTTTGAAAGTAAAAAAATAATTACAATTAGTGAATTCAGTAAAAAAGATTTAGTAAAAACTTTAAAAGTTAAACCTCATAAAATAGTTGTAACTTATGAAGCTCCACTTGAAGAACAGGTAGGTGGTGGGGAAAATGTTTTGGAAAAATACAATATTACAAAGCCATTTGTAATGTATGTTGGGAACGCCTTTCCTCATAAAAATTTGGAAATGTTGGTAAAATCTTGGCAGTTTTTTATTGAAAAATATAGTAAAAATTATCAATTGGTTTTGGTTGGAAAAGAAAATTATTTCTACAAAAGACTTAAAAAAGAGGTTGAAAATTATAATGATAAAAATTTGAGTGAATCCATAAAAATTATAGGTTTTGTACCGGATAAGTTACTTGTTGGCTTATACAAAAAAGCAGAACTTTATGTTTTTCCAAGTTTGTACGAAGGGTTTGGAGTTCCACCTTTGGAAGCAATGCAATATGGCGTGCCAGTTGTGAGTTCAAACAAAAGTTGTATGCCGGAAATTTTGGAAGATGGCGCAAATTATTTTGATCCGGAAAATTATCAAGAAATAGCAAAAGTGATTTATAAAAATTTGATTGACCAAAGAGAAATAAAAAAACTAAAAGAAAATTCTAAAGTAATTTTGAAAAAGTATTCGTGGAAAAAAATGGCAAAAGAAACTTTGGAGGTTTATAAATAATTGAAATATAGATAAATAAAAAATTGAGTATGAACTCAATTTTTTATTTACTATAAAATTTTAAATTATTTTTTCTTCCTGTGGATAAAATGTAATTTTTGCTTAAAATAAGGCATTTTTTGTAATTAAGAAATGTGCTATAATATAAATCTATTGCACAATTCATTTCAGACCATAATTTATAAAATTTAGCTACAAACTATTTTTTCTTAAACACCTTATATTTATAAGGTTTATCAATAAAAAATTGTTTTCGCTTAAATTTTATTAAATTCTAACTAAAAGTAATTGTGAAATAGATTTAATTATTAATTAGTTAAATTTTTCATGCCGAGAGTAAGGAGAAATAAAATTAAAAGACGAGCGTGTACTGGTTGCAAAAGAATGGGCCACAATTTTAGAACTTGCCCAGAGAAAATGATGACATCGGAAATAGATCAAGAGGTTGCAGACGTGTTTGTGGAAGATGATTTTACAGAGACATCTCAAATAGAAACCGCCCAAATAGAAACTACCAAAAAATACCCAAAGGTAGTTATTTGTGATGACAAAAAAATGATGAAGTCTCCGCATATTGTAAATTTGCGGGGACAATCAATAAGAAAATTCCCCAAAGTTGAAGCTTATAAAGAAAAAGAAACGATTAAAAATATTGTTGGTGTGGATTTCGCCAGTCTTATTCGCACGGCTAACAACAAAAGAAGAGAGGAAATGAATAATAAAACTATAAGTGGTAATTTTATTTTAAAAGAGGAATTAAATAGAAAACAATATATAAAAAATTATGTAGAAGAAACAAAAGACAGACAAAAAACAAATTTTAAGGTTAAAAAAATAAATAAAAAAGTTTTTAAACAAGATAAAAATAAAATCAAAGAAAGCATATTAAGCAAATTTTCTTCTAAATTACAATTATTTAAAACTAAACTTATTTTTTCATTTTCAAAATTAAGCCCAAGTTATTGGTTGAAACAATTTACATGGAAAAGGTTGGCTTACCAAAGTATTGTTATATTTTTGCTTGTGGCTATTCCTATGCCAACTGTTGGGTATTTTCAACAAGTAAAATTGACCAACGATCAAATAATGGAAGGAAGTAAACAGGCTTTATTTGGCTTAAAATCTTCTACTTTTTCTGTTTTAAATTCAGATATTGACGGAGCCGAGCAAGGTTTAAATGATACTTTGCAATATTTTAATAATACAAAAAAAATATTAGATTCAGAAAACAAAGTTTTGATGAGCGTTTTGCGCGCTATACCTATTTTAGGAAATAGTATTAAAAGTAGGGAAAATTTATTAAATGCTGGTCAATACATGGCGTTGGCAAACACCTATCTTGTAAAAGGAATAGGCGAAGCCACAAATGGAGAAAATTTAAATACTACAGACAAAATTTCTTTGGTTAGCCAACACCTAAAAAGTGCTTTGCCTCAATACCAAGAAGCTTATAATCAGTTAAGTTTAGTAGATTCAAAAGTTGTACCAGAAGAATATAGAGGAGAATTTAATGATTTTAGAACTTTGTTTGGGGTTTTTATAGAAGATCTTAATGATTTGGTACAGCTTACTGATACTCTTTCACTTATTTTGGGAAGTGAAGACTTTAGGCGTTATTTGCTAGTTTTCCAAAATAATAATGAACTTCGCCCAACTGGTGGTTTTGTAGGAAGTCTTGCTGTTGTAGATGTTCAAAAAGGTAAAATTGATAATATAGATGTTCCGGGTGGAGGAAGTTATGACTTAAAAGGTCAACTAGATACTTATGTGGCTCCGCCGTTACCACTTCAATTGGTAAATAGCAGATGGGAATTTCAAGACTCAAATTGGTTTCCGGATTTTGGTGCTTCTGCACAAAAAATGGCTTGGTTTTATGAGCATAGTAGAAATACTACAGTAGACGGTGTTATAGCAATAAACGCAACTGTTTTAGAAAGACTTTTAAAGATTGTAGGTTCAATTTCCAGTGAAAAAGTTGGTTTAGAGTTGTCAGGAGAAAATGCTTTGGAAGATTTACAATATCAAGTAGAAGTAAATTATAATAAAGAAGAAAACAAACCAAAAGAGGTAATAGGAGAGCTAATGAATGATTTGATTTCTCAGTTTGAAAAGATGAATAGTTCTGATTTAATTAGAGTTTTGATTGAACTGCATCAATCTTTAAAAGAAAAAGAGGTTCAGGCTTTTTTCTTTGATCGTGGATTACAAAAGACTGTTCGTGATTTTGGGTGGTCTGGTGAAATTAGTTATATAAACAAAGACCAAGACTATTTAAATATTGTAAGTGCAAATTTACAGGGTCAAAAAAGTGACAAAGAAATAGAACAAAATATAGAACACGAGGTTTTTATTCAGCCAGACGGTTCAATTATCGATAAGGTCATAATTAAAAAGAAACATAATGGTGTGGAGGGGGAGATATTTACAGGAGCTACAAATATAAGCTATGTGCGTGCATATGTACCAGAAGGATCACAACTTTTGGAAGCTGGAGGTTTTACTTATCCTCCGGAAAATGCTTTTCATGTACCGGAAGATTGGTATGAAGATGATACCTCTATCAATCAATTTGAAAAAGAAATTTGGATTGATGATAAAACCGGAACTAGAATTACTCTGGAATTTGGGAAAACTGTTTTTGGGAATTGGGTAACAACCAATCCTGGTGGAGAAAGTGAAATTTATTTTATTTATAAATTACCATTTAAAGTATCCAACGTTGAAGGTAAAGAAATAAAAGGAGAAAAGTTTTGGAATTCATTTTTATCAAATAACGAAACGCGTTTAAAATATAGTTTAGTTTTGCAGAAACAGTCTGGAATTAACAGTAATTTTACCTCTAAAGTAAAAATTCCGGAAGATTGGGATTTTATTTGGAATTCAGATAATTCAACTTTACAATTAAGTAATGTACTTCAATATGGCTCTGTACTTAAAAATGATGTAGTATTTGGAGCTGTTATAAAAGGAGAAATAAATAATAATTAATGTCTTATGTCCAAAAAAGAACATAAAAAGGACAAGAAACACGTCCATAAAATTAAAAAAGATTATTTAGAAGAAGATGATATTTATTTAGAATTAGAAGAAGAGGGAAAGAATTTACATAAGAAAAAAAAGAAGAAACACAAAGAACATGAAGAGAAAGATATGGAAATTAAATCGGAAAAAAAGAAGAAAAAACATCACAATTATGAAGAAAAAGAGGAACTTGGTTTTATAGAAAAAGTATTGAAACCTTTGAAAAAGAAAAAACATAAAAAACATAAAGAAATTGAGGAGACTGAAGAAGTCGAAGAAATTTTTGAAAAGCCTGTAATTAAAAAAAAGCATAAAACAAAAGATGAAATGGATAAGGCACTTTTGGGTATTTATGAAAATGAAGATGGAACAATGCCGGATATGAGTAAGTTTCAGAAAAAAAAGAAAAAAAGTAAATTGTTTAAAGCTTTTATTATTTTGATACTTTCATTATTATTTTTGGGAGCTGTTGCTTGGGTTGGTTTTTTTGTTCTTGGAACTGGTGGAAAGTTTTCAGAAGGAGATATTTTGTTAACAATGGTTGGAGATGAGAATGTTGAAACAGGACAAACTGTTAGTTATAGAATTAGATATAGAAATTTACAAAATAGTGATTTGCACAATGTGGTGCTGGAAGTTCGCTATCCGGAAGGTTTTATGTTTGAAAAGAGTAGCGTAGAGCCTGCCAACGAGACAAAGGACAAATGGGCAATAGGAGATGTTGTGGGGCAGGCAGGAGATTTTATAGATATTTCCGGAAAGCTCTATGGAGATGTTGGGAAAAAGCAGTCTTTTAGAGTTTTCTTTAATTATAAACCGGAAAATTTTAGTTCTGATTTTCAACAGGTTGCCAATTTAAGCACAGAAATAATAAGTTCTCCTTTAGAGATTTCCTTTGACGGTGTAGAAGCTGTGGTGGCTGGAGCAGAAGCAAACTTTAAGGTGTTAATAAAAAATACAGGTGTAGAAAGTTTTAAAAACTTGGCGGTAGTTTTAACTCCTTACGTTGGATTTTCAAAAACAGAGAGTACTCCAAAAAGTGATGAATTTGAAAATTTTGTTTGGTCTATTCCTGTTTTAGACGGAGAACAATCCATAGACGTAAAAGGTATTTTTAATGTTGGAGATTATGAAAATAATTCTATTGTTGCAAGTTTAATTGGGTGGAAAGATTCAGAAAAGATTGGAGACGGTTATATTTTTGCCACATCTAGTTATAACCCAACGCTTTTGGAAAAGAGTATATCCGCACAACTTGCGATAAATGGCTCGTTAAATGACGCCACAGCTGTGCCGGGAGATATATTGAATGGAACTGTAACCGTTTCAAACGCAGGCGATACTACTATTTCAAATGTTCATGTTAGAATGATTTTTGATGCGCCATCTGTAAATAATAAAAGTATTTTAGATTGGATAACTCTGGATGATCCAAATAACGGAGATGTATTTGGTGAACAAAGAAGCACAGATATCAGAAGAGGTTATATTACTTGGGATAGTAGAGATATTTCTGAATTAAGTTCTATTGAAACCGGTAAAAGTGTTTTGATAGATTATCATTTACCTATTAAAACAAACAGTGATATAACATTGGCAGACTTTGCAAAGTATGAGATAACTGCAATCGTAGAAGTCCAATATGATACTGCAGAAGGAAGAGAATTTATGAGTAGTAAACCAATCATAATTAAACTTAATTCTGACGCTAATTTGGAAGTTTCAGAAAAAATAACTCAAGATTCAGAAGGGCGAGATGTTCATACCATTACTTGGTTATTAACTAACTCATTTCACAATTTAAAAGATTTAAAGTTTGAGGCAGATTTGTATGGTGATTTTGTATGGGATCCAAGTACAATATCTGTGCCAGCTGGAGATTTACAATACGATTCGGTTAATAAAAAGGTAGTTTGGACTATTCAAGAAATGCCGACAAGTGTCGATGTTTTGGCGCTTCAGTTTAATATAATTTTAAATAAAAAAAATCCAAGTCAAACAAACTTAACTTCAAAAGTTAAAGGAAATATTTTTGATGATTTGATAGGAGAACAGTTCTTTATTATTGGAAATGAAATTTTACTTCAATAATAAATTAAAAAAGCCGGCATAGAAGGTCTACATCGGCTTTGAGATTTTAGTTTTGTTTATCTAGATTGTAATAATCTTGAATCTACTATCTTCAATAACTATATTTTGAGTGGGGGTAATAGGAATTTTCTCAAAAATATTTTTTTTCTTCCCATTAGCATCTCGTGGCCACACCATGATTGGTTCAGATTGTAACCTAATCTGCTGACTTTCCCGATCCAATACCCAAGATTCATTGTTTAAGGGTTTTCTGTTACATAACTTTATAATAATCATTCTTCCTTTTCCTCTAATACGTCTATTACCTTCTTTGAAGCATGGAGTACGAAAAACTTGAACATCCCATAATGCAGAACTTAACATTGTTTTTAAAACTTTTTTATGTTTAGGTTTATCACTGAATTTATCCGTTAAAAGTTCATTGCGGTTAAATTCAAAACTTACAAAATAATAAGTTCTAACTCCACTATCATATGGTACCCAGTCTGCTTTTAATAAAGAATAGCCTGAAGTTTGAATATCTTGTAAAAGTGCAGACACTCCAGTATTTCCATCAGCCACATCAAAAGGTTTGTCTTTTTCTGTGTTAATAATTTCTATCCCTGAACCACATCTACTTATTTTTCTGGATGATTGTTTGATAATATCCGGAACTAATTCTTTGCGAGATACTTTAAGTGTTATCAAAATTACTGGTAAGTCTACCCCTATAAAATTTTGCTCTTGGAGTGATAGAGTCCTAGACATAGTCACCTCTTGAAGGCTGTGGGTGGAAAGAAGTAAAATGAACACTAATACAAAGTACTATATTTTAAACTTAGTTCGATTCAATAATCTAACGCAACATTCTTGGCGCAAAGCGCCAAAGATGTTAAATTAGATTCCTATGAATAAATATAAACGGTTAAGTTTAGCAGAGCGAGAAGAAATCAGCAGGATGCTCGCT
>Ga0210044_10003174_pt1 | contig 23646 bp, 20 predicted proteins | sample CryGey13umfilter_2_FD_183959 | JGI IMG/M metagenome (GOLD analysis project Ga0210044, IMG submission 183959) | Groundwater microbial communities from aquifer in Utah, USA - Crystal Geyser 4/9/14 3 um filter (SPAdes) (version 2) | ecosystem: Environmental > Aquatic > Deep subsurface >... | reverse complement strand
GATTGCAGCGGTCGCTGCAGTTGCAGTCGGAGGGACGATGGCGCTCTTCAGCGATACGGAGACGTCCAATGGGAACATCTTCACCGCCGGCTCCATCGACCTCAAAGTCGATCACACCTACGCTTCGTACAATGGTCAGGAATGTGATCATTGTACACCAACTGGAGGCGAGCTACTTACCAATGGGGGATTTGAAGATCCGAATCTCTCGACCGGCCAGTGGCATGTGTACTCGTCTATTCTTGGATGGACTGGTTTTGGTGCTGGAATAGAGGTGCAGGATCATGCGGCAGGAAATCCAAATAGTGGTGACAATCTTGTTGAACTCGATAGTCATGGGCCGAATAGCTCATCAGCTATGGAACAAACCATTGTGACGGTTCCTGGACAGAAATATCGCCTCGAATTCTATCATTCACCACGACCAAACAATGGTCCTGATACAGATAATGCTATTGAGCTCAGTGTTTTAGTCACGAGTCCAATTGGTATTATTTTAACGGAAGTGATAGGTTCGCCTTCGTCTAGTGATTCTGGAACTGTCTGGACTAAGTACACCCGTGATTTCGTAGCCTTGACTACGCAGACGACAATCAGGTTTGCTGATGCCGGTAGCGAGCAAGACACGCTTGGTGGTTACCTTGATGATGTTTCAGTGAAGATGCTGGACTGCCCGACGGATCAATACACGGATGGTGGAACTTGCACCCTCTGGGGTGAGAAGGATTTGACACAGGGCGATGTTTTTTGGAACTTCACTGATGTGAAGCCAGGCGACCGTGGAACGAATGTCATTTCGCTCCATGTCTACAGCAATGATGCTTATGTTTGTCTCTACCCGACCAACATTCGGGATGATGAGAATGGTGTTGTTGATCCAGAATTAACAGCACTGCCGACCCCTGATAATAATCTTTTAGGTGTTCCGAATGGTGAACTTTCAGGTGAACTTGAGTTCTTCGTATGGAATGACAAGGACAACAACGGTATCTTTGACCCAGCAACTGAGGATGTCTTGGTTGATGCAGGTACGCCGTTCAGCACTATGCAGAACGTAATGATTCCGCTAGCGCTTGCAAGCCCGGCACCGATCGATTTCATCGGTATGACTTGGTGTGCTGGTGATCAGACTGGTCCGACGACTACTCTTGATACTCCAGCTGTTAGTTGTGATGGCAATGGTATGGGCAACATCGCTCAGACTGACAAGGTCATCGCAGACTTCGTCGCCACCGCTGTGCAACAGAGGAACAATAGTGGTTTCACTTGTGGCGGCTTGATAGAGGAGGATCGAGAGCACTAGAAACAACCCCTGTTCTTACAGGGAGAGTGGTAGAGTAGGTTGAAAGCTAGCATTGCTAGGCCTTTCACTCCGCTTTCATTTGTGAAACAGAGAAGGCGGGAGGACAAACCCCAACACCAAAAGGTGTCTCGGGGTTGGCGGTAGGGTTTCATCCCTACGCCAGATGAGTTTCGAAATCAGTGGTGACTCATTTGGTGTGGGGGTGAAGGTTTCATAATAAAGAAGAAGGAAACTATGACGCAGAAAATGACCGATATATTTTTCAAAGTTTTGACGTATGCTTTCTACATTGCGATTGCGGTGGTGGCATTTTTCCTCTTGGCTTCGATGGTGCCGGTGGCCGGTATCAAAACATTCATCGTTCAGTCAGGGAGTATGGAACCGGCAATCTCGACGGGGAGTGTGGTGGTGGTGAAATCGTCTGATACATACCATGTGGGGGATGTGATCACGTTCGGTCCGCGTTCCAAGACGAAATCACCGACGACGCATCGCATCGTAGAAGTCAAAGAAGACGGGAATTTCGTGACGCGAGGGGATGCCAACAATGCCGAAGATATGCGGACTGTGAGCCGTTTTGAGGTTATCGGCAAAGTATTGTTTTCCGTGCCGTACGTCGGCTATGCGGTGGCTGCCACTCAGAAGCCGTGGGGGTTCGGACTCATCATCGTCCTCCCTGCTGTCATCATCATCTGGGAAGAAGCACAAAAAATCTGGATGGAAATGAAAAAGAAAAAGGATTATAAACAAAGAGTGGAAAAACGTTTTACCCCGTTGAATAGCACCGAAGGTGCTCCTGCGAAGCAGGATTCAACTGGGGAAACCAACCCCGGCAAATAATTTTAAAGCGCGAATATGTATTATGTTTATGTCCTACTTAGTAAAAAAGATGATCAAAGATACACGGGATATACTAAGAATTTAAAATTAAGATTTGAGCAGCATTGTAAAGGAATGGTTCCATCAACGAAAGACAGACGGCCACTAAAATTAATCTATTACGAAGCATGTTTAAGTCAACAAGATGCCACTCACAGGGAAAAATATCTCAAAACGTATTACGGCAAAATGTTTTTAAGTAAAAGACTCAAATCTTATTTGACGGGGTAAATCCAATGAAAAATCGGAAGAATAAAAAATATCAGTCAGTCATCACAACACGCATCGTCCGATCAGCGCACCGATTGACTGTGGCCGTTTTGGTGTTGGCCGTTTTCTCGGGTGTGATCTCTATCGGCGGGACGAATGCCGGTTTCTCCGATCTCGAGGAAAGTACGGGGAATAGTTTCACCGCCACCAGTCTCGATGGGGAAGCGACCTACATCGAGCGTTTCAGCGTAACCGGGATGAAGCCAGGACAAGAACCGGATCAGAGAATTATTTTTTCCAATGTAGGGAACTTGGATTTCCGTTATAATGTCAAATACCGTAAGACCAGTGGCGATGATATTCTCTGCGATGCTTTTCTCCTGACGGCAGAGAGGAACGGAATCAAAGTCTACGACAAATTGCCACTCAAAGATTTTGCTGTCAATCAGTTTCCTTCTCCAGGGACTCCTTTTCAGATTGCGCGCTCTGGAGAGGACACCTGGGATTTCACAGTGGAACTCCCTGCCGATGCCGATGGTACTCTGGAACACAAGTCTTGTCAGTGGGATTTCGATTTCACTGCTTGGCAGACCAACCTGCCCGACGCCACGGATGGTTTCTCTGATGTGGAAAGCGTCGGCACACACAGTATCGCGACGGGTGAGTGGCTCACGGCCGGTGATGTCATCATCAATGAAGTGATGTGGATGGGTTCGGTTGGAGATTCGGATGACGAATGGATTGAACTCAAAAATATGACTGCTTCTGATATCAATCTTTCCAACTGGGATATCGAAAATGGAGGTAGTGGCTCAGGTCATATTGAGATTCCGAATGGTTACAGCATCAAGGCGAACGGCTATTTCCTCATTACGAAGAAAAAATGGGATGAGACGGCGATCAAACTTGCAAACGACCTGGCCCACGATAAGGGATACACGCACGTTGCAGGAATGAGTCTCCTTAATGGGGGAGAACAACTCACGCTCGAGGATAAGGACGAAAATGTCATCGATCTTACGCCTATAGGTGAATGGCCGGCAGGCAGTCATGGATCGAGTACACCGCTCGAGCAGTCGATGGAACGCAATGATATTCCGGGGGATGGCACGCTTCCTGCGAATTGGCACACTTGTGTGAGCGGAGTATGTAACGATGGCACGTATTGGGACACAGTAGATGGCAATAATTTCGGTACACCGCTCGCATCCAACCTCTCTCCGATCGTGATGAACGAATTCGTTCCGAATCCGCTCGGTGATGACGATGCTGATAGACCGGATGGCGAGTGGATCGAGCTTTACAATATTCTCGACACACCGATCGATGTGGCCGGCTGGTATTTCACGAATAGCGATGGCGACAAAATTGTGATCACCACTGCCAATACCGCGAGCGGAGAGACACTGGTACCCGGCAATGACCGTCTGGTGGTCTATCTCGAACAGGCATTCCTCGGCAATGATGCTGATACCCTTTCACTCTATACTCCGCTCCTGACACCGGATGTCACGACTGATGATGTACAGGAGGACGTCTTCAGCTATCAGGATGTCGCGGATCTCCCCGAAGGCAAATCGTTTGCTCGCTTTCCGGATGGCGAAGGTATCTGGCTCGATCCGGAAGCCACGCCCGGGGAAGAGAATGTGATGAGTGAAGAGGAAATGAAAGCCTTCCGCCTCGAGGCGTATACAGTTTGTTTCGAGGGGGAGAAGTTGAAGGAAGACACTACCGAAAATATCTGTTCTCCGATTTTCCTCACCTATATTGATATGCTCAAAGAAGCGGATGATACGACCATTACAGACTCGGCTATTCTCGAAATTCTCGAGGTGATGCGTCTGGCAGAAGAAAAGAAATTGGCAGAGATGCTTGCAGAAACCACAGTGATAGACACCGAAATAGTTCCGGCAATTGATACGCCAGTAGAAGAAAGTGCTATCGTTGATCTGACAGTGAGTGCTGACGAGACCGTGCCGGTAGAAGAAGATGTGCCACCAGTTGTCACAGACGAAGTCGTCACACCTGAGCCGGTCGTTCCTACTTCAGATCCGATATCGACAGAACCAGTAGTGGTACCCGAAGAAGAAGTGACGACCCCTCCCGAGGAACCGACTGTGGAAGAAGTTCCGGTAGATGAGATAGCTCCTGTCGAGGAAACGCCTGTTGTCGCACCGGAAGAAGTTCCCGTTATTGAAACCCCTGTCAATTAGTCTATGAAGAATCTGAAACGACAATTCACTTTCATCGGAAGTTTCATCGCTCTCACATTTTTCGTGTGGGTAGCGCCGGTTCAGGCCGTCGATCCGGATCTTATCGATGTGGTGGAAATCATCGGAACCAATCCTTTCATCGTTCATACGAATATCCTCCCAGGGGATGCTTTCACAGATATTATGACGGTGAACAATCTGACAGGGACATCTCAGGATATTGTTATGGGGCTCGATATCGATCTGTCGGAGGGGATTGTCCCTTGGCCTCCTTTTGAACTCGAAGAGAAAATCACTGTCAAAATAGAAAAAGTGGGGAGCGGATTCCTCATTCTTCCCGGACCGGGTGGAGATACCATAGCGACCCTCCAGGAACTCGATGACACGGTGATCGGGCTCGGCGCCATCGCGGGAAGCAGTGGTCAAGTCTACAAGATTTATGCCACTTTTGATCCGAATGCCGGAAACGAATACCAGAATACCAAGGTCTATTTCAATATCACGATGAGCGTGGATATCCCCGATCTCCAAGGAAGTCTGCTGATAGCGAAAACCACTGACTCTGTCGCTCCCGAAGCGCCAGGAAACGAAGTGGGATACACACTTCGGGTTACGGCCATACACGGAGGGGTGAATGATGTCGTATTGACCGATCTGCCACCGGAGGGTTTCGCCTATGTGTTTGGTTCGGGTACAGGTGCTCCTTTCATTCATCAGTATGCTTCGCCTGGTGTATGGGATCTCGGAGATCTGGGAGAAGATGAAACTGTCACAGTCACCTACAAGACGAAGATCAGCGGAAATCAGGATGATGGTTTGTATCGGGATATCGCTTTTGCTACAGGTACGAATGGCAGTGGCGCCCCTGTCATCGCTGTTGATCAAAGTGATGCCGATAATTTCGTTGGGACCGAGGTAGCAGTCGTTACTCCTACATCCGAGTCGGTTCAATTGAAAGAAAAAGACAAGACGGATACCACGACCAAACGGATCATCAAGCGTGTACTTGGTGCCTCGATACTTCCGGCGACCGGTGCCCAGATTTCGTGGGTGATACTTGCCCTTGTACTGTTTGTGTCGGGTCTGGGAATGATGATGTATGCTAAAAGGAAAAAAGCTCTGGCTATGAAGAATTCAAATAAGATAATCACGAAGATAGTATTCCTGTTCGTTCTCGGAACATCTGTTCTCGCTCTGCCTTCTCAAGCCAGTGCCACCACAGTCGATCCGCGCATCTCTGTCCGTATCGAAGCGCCGGAATCCCCATCGATGGAAAGCGCGTTCGCTATCGGTTTCGTGACGCTCGATATCGGAGGAAGAGATCTCTCTGCACAGTGTTATCAGACTGGGGATGTACCGGTGACGACAGCGTATGTACACAATAATGGTGGCAATTCAGGGAACTGTCTCATCGATCTGCCGGATGGCACGTATCAGTTTTATGTGAGAGCCAGTTATGAAGATGAAGAGGATACGGTATTTGAAAACGTGAGTGAAACGGTGACGGTGGAGATAAAAGCAGGCACTCCCGGTACTCCTCTCAACTACAATCGTGAGAAAAACAGTTGCGGGGTATCGTTTACGACGGCCAATGATGGTTTGACTACGAAAGTAGAACTCTATCGTTCGACAGAGAATTCGTTCGTGGCTGATGCGTCGACGTTTGCCACAACGCTTGCCATCGCTCCGAACACGAATGGCGCGATGATCGATCCCGGAGCTGATTGCAAAGACTATTTCTACGCCATTCGTGCAGTGAGCGTTTCTGGTGCCGGATCAGGTTTTGTCGGTGATGACGATGTGACGGTCAAACACAAGACGAATACCAAGACGGTCACGGAAACTGTTGCCGGGGGAGTCGGAGGAGCTATCCCTGTCACGGGCGGTGGCGCAGTAGCAGGTGGAGAGACGACCGTTCCTACGGCAGGATCTGTAGAGGGAGCGGAAACGGAGAATGTTTCAGGCGAAAATGGATCGGTGCTCGGTGAAGGGACGATAGCAGGAGATGTGAGTTCTTGGATAAGCAGCCATCCGTGGTGGTCTGCTCTTATCGCTCTTGTTTTGCTTGCTCTTGGTTATCGCGGTTACCAGGTCTATCAGAAAAAGCGAAATGAACAATCCCTTCAGTAAAGACAATCATTTCCGTATTGTGGAGAAGACAGGCATTGTTCTCGTAACAATGTCTGTCATCATTTTCTTGCTGACTTTTTATCCTGTGGTGAAAGAAGAATTGAAATATCAGTTTTTACCGAAACACAACAACGCTTCCGTCGTGACTCGTGAAGAAGCGTCGAGACAGATACAGACAGGGGAGAAAACAGGAAGTGATATCATCTATCCAGTGGATGAGGGTTTCGGCATCGTCATCCCCAAGCTCTCTGCTAATGCCAAAGTCATTCCTGATGTCGATTGGATGAACGAAGCGGTGTATCAGAGAGCTTTGACCAGAGGAGTGGCACAGGCGAGAGGAACAGCCTTACCGGGAGAGGCGGGCAATGTCTTCCTTTTTGCTCATTCGGGGGTTGACTTTTATAAGGCTGTTCGTTATAATGCCCAGTTCTATCTTTTGAACAAGCTTGTGATCGGAGATGAGATCGACCTTTTTTATAACAAGCAGAAATTCACATATCGGGTGAGCGGGAAGAAGACGGTTTCACCCGAAAACGTCGAGTATCTGACAGGCGACAGAGAGGAGAAAACACTGACGCTGATGACGTGCACTCCAGCCGGAACGACACTCGAACGACTCATAGTGGTTGCGGATCAGGTGGAAAGCGATTAAATATATTTATATGCAAGAACTGAGTGCAAAAATTTTGAAAAGTGTGAGAGAAAATCTCGTGGTGGTTTTTCTGGGATTGTTCCTTATTATCGATATCTTCTCTTTGTCAGCCATTACGTACAGGGGTTCGGATGCCCTTTTAAACATTTCGGGACAAAGTGCGTCGTCCGTGAATACTGAGCGTGCCGTACAACCTCTCGTTTCGAAGAGTATCCCCAAAATTTCAGAGATCAAAGGTCCTCGCATCGATGATGAGGCGGCGATGATCGTCGTAGAAGAAGCTCTCTCGGCACAGGCGCAGGCGAAAGTATGTTTCAGTCTGCCGGTGGAAATCTGGGTATTTCTTCTGATAGCATTCCTCGCACTGCTCATTTTCAACCTCACATACCATTTCGGACAGGCGATGAAAATCCAGTGGGGATGGGAACTCGCCCTTACGATTCTGCCTCTCGTAGCGTGGTATGCGTTAGATGAGTGTCGTACCTTCGTCTGGTTCCCTTTGCATATCATCGAGATGGGAGTCATCATCTACGCGCTGTATCTGTATTTCTTCGAGAAAAAATTTGCAGGAGAAAAAGAACAGACAGAGAGCTTGTTTGAGAGATCATAGTAAAATCGGTGTTAAAAAAGCGTTTAGTGTGGAGTTGTGAAAAATATCATAAATGTGTATTATATAAATATGGCTAAAACAACAAAAACTCCAGTTTTCTTTATTGCAACCAAAACTCATAAAGAGCCGGTTGTGGTTAATTTTTATACCAAAACAGGGAAAATGGTTTCTTTTGATACGGTTCAAAAAGTTAAAACAAAAGAAGGAGTTCATTTTTATACAAAAACTTCAAAGCAGTAATGTCTAAAAAACAACCATTAACCACTATAGATTTTGATTTTGGTGTTGGCGAAGTAATTCCTGCTACGCAAGAAGCTCATCACAGTGATGGATTTGATGAGCAAGTGCGAAAAACAGAAAAAGAAGGGCTTGCTGTTTTTAAAAGAATTCTTGGTAGCACACTTGATTCACAGCTAACACAGAATGAACAGTTTCCAAGTGATGGGGAAGTTTTTGTTTTTATCATCCAATATTTTGCTTCTGATAAAGAGTATAGCAGGAGAGATGTGGATAATATGGCAAAGACGATTCTCGACGTTTTAAAAAATAGATTCTATATGGATGACAGTCAGGTCAAAACACTTCTTGTGGGTAAAAAACTTGAAAAGCGAGTGCCTCAAAATTTTGCGTATGTTGCAATTAAACGATTAAGCGCTTCTCAAGATGTAGATGCACTAAAGATATCTGGTCTTGAGCGGTCAGTCTCAATGTTTCAAGAGCTTAAAAGTAAAAAAGTTCTTTAGTAAATATTCTTCTAAAGCTTGGCGAAGTGGACGCTTCTTTTGATAATAAAAAAACCGCCTTGCGATAAACGCAGGGCGGTGTTTTTTTGGTTCAAGAAGTCTTTTTTACAAGAGACCCATCTGGCCAAAGAAGGTAAGGCTTATGACAGGAACGAGAGCAAGCAAGAATGCAAAGCTTATCTCATCGTTTTTTTCCGCCTCTTGCGCCACTTGTGCGCATTTTTCGCATCCGCCTGTTCCACAGGAAGTATCGGTGCTTGGTGTCTCCATAATTGGTTCCATACTCTTTTATATTAATGTTTATAGTTGCTAGCGAGTCCGCAAATGAAAATTGATTTTCATTTGGGACGAGTGACGCAACTTCAAGCGTGATAACGCTTATGTTTGCCTGCCTACCGGCAGGCAGGTTTTTATGGTACCCAATTCGACTTTTGGGCTTTGCTTAGTGCAAATTGAGAAAGAAAAAACGGATGCCTGACAATGACGCCATTCACCCGCTTTTCACTTCTCAACATAAGTAGTATAGCAGAAAATTGGGCTCCCGTCAACCCTTGAATTTTGAATTCTCTTCTGAAATGCAACTATGCAACGGCCAAAAGAATTTTTTGTTAGTTGCTCCACTTGTCCGAAAGAGCTTTCTTTGTCCGAAAAATTTCCTATGGATGCCGTAGAGTGAGGGAATATTTTTCGTTAACAAAGAAAAGCTTTTGAGTCTGGAGCAGAGACAAAAGATTGCTTTTGACTGTTGCATTATGTGGAATCAGTTGCACTTCAAGGGAAAATGTAAGGACTGATGATTTTGGTGATTTCGATTCTTCGAGTATAATGAAGGAGAAAAGAAGAAAAATGATAAGAGATTTACCCCGTGAAATCTGACTCTGTCAGTGCTTCGCAATTTCACTGGGTGAAGATAAGCGATAAGAACTATGGAAAATATGCAGAGTAAAATTCTCGGAGTGCTCTTTCTTGTAGGAACGATATCTCTTGTGGGTTGCACGACACCCGAAGTGAAGAAAGAAGCACCGGCGAAAAATGATTTGTCATTCTATCCGGATACGAATAAATCAGAAGGAGCGACGTCACAGGCAGTGCCTGAAAAGGAGACACCGCCGACCCCGACTCCTCCACCCGTTAATATACTGAGTAATAAAAAAATGTATACAACACAACCAGCGATGACGATCGATGTAGTCAAGACATACAGTGCGACGCTCAAAACTGATGTGGGAGATATCGTCGTCGACCTCTCTGCCAAGGATACCCCGATAACCGTCAACAATTTCGTTTTTCTGGCACGAGAGAAGTTCTATGATGATACTATCTTCCATCGTACAATCAGCGGTTTTATGATTCAAGGAGGTGATCCGGATGGAACAGGTATGGGTGGTCCGGGATACAAATTTGCCGATGAACCGTTCACGGGAGAATATACCAGAGGGACGCTGGCTATGGCCAATTCCGGACCGAATACGAACGGCAGTCAGTTCTTCATTATGCACAAAGATACAGCCTTGCCGAAAAGTTATGTAATTTTCGGACACGTGACTGCTGGTCTGGATGTCGTTGACAAAATTGCAGAGGCTCCGACCATACGCGGAGGGAAAGGATCATCACCTATCACCCCGGTCGTCGTGAAAATGATTGTTGTGACAGAGAAATAGTTTTGAAGAGAAATAAGTGATGCAGGATGTATGATGCGTGATAAAAAAAACGAGGGAGGCCTCGTTTTTTGGTGCCAAAAAATATGCTACAATGAAGGAAATATTTGATACGCTATGATATCCTCACCAGCATCTTTTTTTTCGCGTAGGCTTCTTGTGTTCGTAGCCGCGTTTTTTATTTTCGTAGGTATCGGAGGAAATGCTTCTCTGCCGGTATATGCGGAGCAGGCTCTCTCACAGGAAGCGTTGGTGGATTTGGTCAAGTCATCGATTGTCCGCATCGTACAGCATGTCAGTGGCACGGCCAGGATTCCTCATATCAAGGTGGATATACAGAGACGCTTGGTGGCTATATTGCCAGATAAATGGAGCGAAGTGCCGGTGGATGAGTATCTGGTGGGGAGCGGTTTCATCATCCATCCGGATGGCTATATCGCCACCAATTCGCATGTTGTTTCAGAAGAGACGGTGAGAGAAACGTTGGCGTCTGATAACGCTTTGGCGGGGTTGTATGAGAATGCGCTCACCCTCAGTGATGTGGATATGCAAAGTTTTCTCAAGACAGAATCAGAAAACAGTTTCAGCAAAAAGGTCTTGCAGTTCGTCATCGATCAGAGTGTTTTCGATCTGACGAATGAAGTGGCCGTACTCCGTCCTGATTCTCTGCAGAAGTCGATACCGGATCTCTCGAAGGAGGGTTTTCCTGCGACGGTAGTTTCGGTGAATGATCATTTTTCGGAAGATGAGAAAGACGTCGCGCTGATAAAGATAGATGAATCCGGTCTGCCGGCACTGGCTTTGGGAGGAGGAACGCTCGCTGTCGGGAAGAAGGCATTCATCTTCGGTTTTCCTGCCACTGCGGAGCTCAATTCAAATACTTCTCTGGAAGCCACATTCACACAAGGTGTGGTGAGTTCCATCAAGCAGTCTCTCGATAAGAATTTCAAAATCTTCCAAACGGATGCCAAAGTATCCGAGGGATCGAGTGGTGGCCCACTGTTCAATGAACAGGGTGTCGTGGTCGGAATAGTGACTTTCCAGACCGATGAGATGGATCGATCGCAAGGGGACAATTTCGCCTTCGCTTTGCCGATAGATTTGGTACAGGAGATGGCCGGACAAGCGGGCATTTTCCCTTTTGAAGGAACATACGGAGAGAATTTCAAGCAAGGTTTTCAATATTTCTCTCAGAAACAATGCGTCAAGGCAGGAGATGCTTTCCATCGAGCCATAAGCAAAAGCAACCCTGTTTTCGTTGCGGAAGATATGCTCTACACATATTTCAGGCAATGCGATGATCTGCAAAAGACGGGGATGGCACTGGACACTCGTTTGGATGAGCTGAAAGGGCTTGTCAGTATGCTGGGGAAACCGCTTCTCTCCTTTATCGGTATCATACTGTTGTTTTTCGTGATTTTTAGCGTAGCGCTGTATTGGGTGCTCCGTCAGGTACGACGCGAAGAGCAGGAGATCCTCGTTCTGAAAACACGCTTGCACACGAGTGAAGACCTCCTGAAAAAATATGAGGACATATCTGAAGGAAAAGAAAAATAAAATCATCTATGATACGAATTTCTGATATTTTGTGGAGCAAAGAATTCCGCTTGCCATCCTTGGTTGTCATCTGTATTTTTCTTGCGCTCATTCTCGGAGAACAAATGGTGTACGGCATAGCGATTCTTCTCGGTATTCTCCAATTGGTATTCGAATCGTATGAGCGGATACGGAGAAAACGTTTCAATCTGGATTATCTCGCTTTTTTGGCGCTCGGAACAGCCCTTATATTGGGTCAGTTATTGGCCGGTGCCGTTGTCGCGTTGATGGTCGCAGTCAGTGCGGCGCTCGAGAGATACGGTGCCATTCGGGCAGAGCAGACACTGCGGAGTCTCTTCGAAAATATTCCCAAGATGGTTTTTCTTGTCACCCCATCGGGGACGCACGAAGTCTCTCTTCAGGCGATACGAAAAGGAGACATTCTGCTTGTTCGACAAAATGAGATGCTCGCATTTGATGGGTATCTGGTCTCGGATCGCGCCCTTCTGAACGAAGCGAACTTAACAGGGGAGATGGAGCCTGTGGTGTACAGAGAGACTGCTGTTCTCAAAAGTGGTGCGGTCAATGTCGGTCAGGTACTCCAGATGCGGGTATTGGGAGATTTCGAACATTCGAGTTATCGGAAGATTCTGTCTCTCGTAGAAGAGGGGAAATCCCATCCTGCTCCGATGATCCGTCTTGCAGAGCGGTACAATATTTTCTTCACATTTTTTTCGCTTCTGCTTTCATTCGGAGCCTATTTTTTCTTTGGTGAATGGGAACGTTTCCTCGCGGTGCTGGTGATTGCGACACCTTGTCCGCTCCTTATTGCCGCTCCGATAAGTTTTATCGGTGGGTTGAACAAGGCGGCACGGAAAAATATTATCATCAAAAGTCCGCTCATCCTCGAATTGCTCGCCAAAACCAAAATGTTTTTTTTCGACAAGACGGGCACGCTCACGCTCGGTATCCCTCGGTTGAAGAAAATAGAACTGCTCGACAGAACATTTTCGAGGGAACAGGTACTGTCTATCGCGACAGCCCTCGAACAGCATTCGTTTCATCCCATTGCGAAAGCCTTTGTGAATGAGCATACTTCATACGAAGGGGAGCTTTTGGTAGCAGAGAATGTAGAAGAAAAAATAGGGGAAGGAATTTTTGGGACGATAGCGGGGAAGGAATACGGGATTGTCCAAACGAAAAAAAATACGGGTAGCGGTATCGTAGTTGATCTCGTTCTCTCTGCTACGCCGGTTGCTCGGTTTTCTTTTGATGATGAAATCAAACCAGCAGTAGGGGATGTCTTTGATTATTTGCGGAATCGTGGATACACGCTTGGGATTCTGACCGGGGACAAGAAGAAGAATGCTGATCGACTCTTTGGGCATTTCAAGTTACCGATTTATGCGGAGTGTCGTCCGGAAAGAAAAACAGAGCTCATCAAGCGGTATCAAAAGGAAGGGAAACTCGTAGGGATGGTCGGCGATGGGATGAACGATGCTCCGGCACTCGCCCTCGCAGACATCGGTATCGTTTTCTCCGGATCAGAGAACAGCGCCTCAATCGAGGCTGCAGACGTGGCTATTTTCGGGCGTGATGCTTCTCTTATGAAAGACGCTATTCATATTGGACGCAGGTCTTATCATGTCGCTCTCCAGAGTATCTTGATCGGTACCGGACTCTCAACGCTTGGTATGTTGTTCGCTTTCTTCGGATTCATATCACCGCTCTATGGCGCTCTGTTGCAAGAAGTCATCGATGTCATCGTCATCGTGAACGCGCTTCGATCGACGTATTGAAAAAATATTTTTCACAGCGTTTCATTCCAGTTTTCTTTTTGGAGCACACTCGCTCACCCAGCCGTTTCACTCACTCCTGTTTCCCCTTCGCTCTTTTTGCTCTTGAAGCAAAAAACCATGCCCGCTTTGGGGAAACAAGTCTCCCAAAAGAAAACTGGAATGAACGTGGCAGGACAAGTTATAGAGTTCATTTTTGGAACTTTTTGTATATGTTGTTTGGTATTACTTGTAACGGAGGGCTTCGAGAGTATCGATTTTGGAAGCGCTCCGGGCGGGGAAGATACCGGTCAAGAGTCCGATGAATGCGCCGAAAAGAATGACGGAAATGATGAACCACAGTGGACTGGAAAAAAGACTGACTGCTTCACCGCCGAAACGACTGGCGACGAGATTGATGAGAACATTGACGACGGTTCCTTCCAAATACCCCAAAATGACTCCGCCGAGCGATCCGAGAAATCCCATCAAAGTGGATTCCATAATGAACATCAGAGAAATACTGTTTCGCGAAGCACCGATAGCTTTCATAATGCCGATTTCTTCGGTTCGTTCGAGGAGGGCGATAGTCATCGTATTGAACATACCGATAGCTGAGACGATGAGAGCGATCATTCCGAATACCATCAGAACCACTTGGATGACTCTGAAAACCATATTTGCCTGGTCGATCGTTTCGGAGATGGAGGAAGCGACGAATCCTTGTCCTTCAATCTCCCCGCGTATTGCACCCAAGACGTTGGTTGAAGCGCATTTCACCTTCAATTTGGTATAGTTTTCGACGGAGAGGGTCGCGAGGGAATCAAGAGAGAGGTACACAATGTTTTCCTCCCCCGCTATGACACCGACGATAGTGTAAGGAGCATCTGGGGTGTATGATGATTTCCTATCCGTTTGACCGGACGTATTATTCTGGAAGAGCGTGAGTGCGACTGTTTTGCCGAGCATCTCTTCGAGAGGGACATTCAAGACTTTGGCAACCGCTGAGGTGATGACGATATTGTTCGTTTCGTTCTGTGTGAAGAATCGGCCGAATTCGATTTTCAAACCTTCGTTTTTCAGGAGAGAGGTGGTGGAACTGACGGTGGTGATATCGAGGGTGATGTTGTCGATTTTCTCTTGGCCGGCCAGTTCGAGTACCGGAATAACATCGATGACATTCGGGAGGGCTTTCAGTCTTTCTATGGTTGCGCTATCGAGTTTCTCTCCACCGTCTGTTTTCCCCAGTGAAACATCAAGCGTGACGAGGGCGTCCGAGGTGGTGATTTTCTGGAGCAACGTACGCTGTAATCCATAGCCGAAAGAAACGAGGAAAATAATCGCAGCGATACCGACGCTCATACCGAGAATGGTAAGTAATGTTCGCATCGTGCGAGCCTTGAACATACGGAGCGACAGTTTGAGTAGGTCGAAAAATCGCATTATGTTAGCTTATTAGCTTATTAGCTTCTCTTGCTTCGTTAGCTTGTGATGTATTCGGATTCATCTTTCGTATCATAGCATTGAGCATTTTCATCGTTTCGAGCAACAAAGAATCTGCTGTAGCGAAATCGATTTTCCTCGTTTTAAATATCTCTTTAGAAATTTCTACCTGTGTTTCAAGTTCGGCTCCAGATCCGTATGCAATTCTGAGAAATGATAAAAAGTCTTTTCTCGTTCCTCTCACTCTTCCTTCTGCGATATTTGAAGGGATAGAAATAGCACATCTCCTCATTTGTGAAATGATCCCATACACCTCTTCTCTTGGAAACTTCTCTGTCAATTCATAAATAGAAACAGCAAGCTGTTTTGATCTTTGCCATACTGTAAGTTCTTTGTAGCTTTGTACCATATCTATTAATGAAGCTAATGTAGCTGATGAAGCTATTGAAGCTGTTAGGAATATTTGAGAAGCATAATGATTTCTATTTCATGGGAGATTTTCTCCGCGGTGATCTTGTTCAATCCGATGCCACCGGAGGAAACGTTTTTATCGAGACGTTTTTGGAGTTCGGTCTGTCCTACCTGACTTTCTATGCGGAGCTTGATGAGAGCCTGGAAACGCAGTTTCTGTTCATCGGAGAGAGCCAGATGAAAGAGAGTGATAAGATATTCTGCAATGGAAAGGATCGCTTCCTGTCCGTCTTCTTTGAGTTTCTGTACTTGATTCAAGATGAGCATCGTGCGTTTTGTGAATGATTGTGTGCGAAGTTTGTTCCATCCGGCACCGCCTTCATCCAACGAGAGGTCGAGTCGTTCTCTGAATGTGGTGAGATCGATATTTTTGAAGAGGAGTTCTTTGAGGAATGCTTCCGCCATACTGACCTGTTCATCATTCAAGTCGGAGAGGAGGTGGGAGAGGAGCTGTTTGGCTTTGAAAGGAACCAAGAGGATATCGATTTGTTGAGGGAGGAGGTTTTTGAAGGACTCCATCAGCATTTTGAGATCGAGAGACTCTTGAGATGGTTCTTCCTCATCAGTTACACCCTCCTTGTCGGCTATTTTGATAGGGCGTTTTTCTTTGTGAACTTCTTCCTTGATGATGCGTCCGTCTTTCATATAGATGACGCGATCAGCGTACACGAGATGTTCTGGGTTGTGCGTGACCAGAACGATCGTTTTCTTGTCAACTTCGTTCAATTCCTTGAGAATCTTGAGCACGTTTTCGGAACTTTCGCTATCGAGGTTGCCGACCGGTTCGTCTGCGAGGATGATATCAGGGTTATTGATGAGGGAACGGGCGATGGCGACGCGTTGTTTCTGTCCTCCGGAGAGTTGGCTTGGGAACTTGTCGGATTGTTCGGCGATACTGAAACGACGCAAGAGCTGGATGCCGGCCTTTTTCCTCTCGCTTGGACTCTCTCCGCGAAATACTTTTGGAAGGCAGACATTGTCGAGAATGTCGAGTGAGGAGATCAGGTAAAAAGCCTGAAAAATCATACCGATACTGGTCTGATGAAGCTCGAGTTCTTCTCTGCGTGTCATCTTGGAAATGGCTTTTCCACGGATATACACTGTTCCGTAGGTGGCACTCTGCAGTCCGGAGAGAGAATACAGGAGTGTCGATTTTCCGCACCCTGATGGCCCGTAAATGATGACGTACTCGTGCGGATAGATGGCGAGGTTCGTCTCTTCAAGTGCACGCATCTCATTGGAAGCGCCTTGATTGTAGATAACACGCAATTTATCGACGGAGATGATTGGATCGTCCATTTTTTTATTTGCTATACTTCACTTATCATAGCATATTTCTTTCTTTAGAATAAACCTTTGTTATTGCCTGGAGAGGGAATCTGGGCTAAAATGTCATAGTATGAAGTTGATTGATGAAGAGATATGCGACAACAACCCGTTTTTATTGTACTTGGTATTGTTCAGATCATCATTCTGACCTTGTTCGGACTGTATTTCTATCGTTTGACACACAGTCCTACTCAGAATACGCCACCAGTGATAAGAGAGAATAGCTCTCTATAAAGACAGCGTGAGACTGGCTACGAGAAGAGGTACTACCATCACTTTTGTGAACTATGCTCATAACACTGCTCAAATTTTTCGACCCGTTGGTGGTTTTCTGCTTTCAGTTGCACGATTTTGTCAGTAATTTCATCGCGAAAAACTTTCTTTTGATAAAACGCATTCTGCTTTCTATCGCTTTCCTGAGTTTGTTCTGGGTTCTCTTTCCGGCGATGAGAAGAGATTTTGGTAAGTATGCTGAGATGATGCTCCTCGGTATTCTTTTCTTGAGCCCTTTGTCCAAAATTTTTCGCATACGGTTGCTTTCCCAGTTGATGGGTTTGCGACGGGAATTCGGCATTCTGATGGGGTGTTTCGCTTTGGTACACGGGGTATCATATTTCATCGATCCCACTTCGTTTGCTCTCGATATAGCACCATATTTGAATGCGGATTTTTTCTCGATGCATCCACTTTTTTATTTCGGCATCCTTTCCTTACTCCTTGTTTTGCCACTTCTTCTTACCTCGAACAATTTCAGCCTGCGGGCTTTGGGTGGGAAGAGATGGAAGATGCTCCATCGTATTGTCTACATACTTCTTTTGACGGTGCTTCTGCACATTTTCTTCATCAAGAATGGCAGAAGAGGCTATGATCTTTTGGAAATAACCCAACCTCTCCTCATCGTATTCGGGTATATCTTGCTCAAGGTGCTGGCTTGGAAAAATTTTCTGCCGTTCTTGCGTGATGCTATCATCTATGTGAGTGCACGGTACGATCGATATGTCGCTGTGAAGAAAGAAAGTACGCGTCCTGATGCCGTTTCTTTATAATAATTTTTTGCTTATGAAATTTTCGCGGTATATTCTCTCAGCATTTATTTCGTTTGGAAGCATTCTCATCATTCCGACCGCTACTCTCGCGGAGACAACACAAGACATGGATAATGGCAGAGTCCTTGTCGAATTTTTTGAACGACAGGACTGTGCTCATTGTCAGGCGGAAAAGGCATACTTAGAAGAACTTTCTTCCAAGAGAGTTGATTTCGAAGTGCGTTCTGTCGATATCGGAACCGATGAGGGGAGAGGCCTCTTCAATCGTTTCACGGAAGCACAGAAACTTTCCAAGGCCACACCGATTACGGTCATCGGTGCGACGGTACTGCAGGGGTTTGATTCCGAGAAGACGACAGGGAAACGGATAGAGGATCTGATCGAGGCCAATAAAAATAAGCCTCTCATCGGAATTGAGGGGCTGTTGTCTGGGCAGGCAAGCGAAATCGAAAAGACGAAAGGGGCGATCTGTGACACTACGACCGGTATCTGCACAATGCCGGAACCGGATCCGCTTTTTGTGACGATTCCGTTTGTTTCGAAGACGATAAATGTGAACGAATATTCTTTGCCGGTACTTTCGGGTGTTTTGGGGCTGATCGATGGTTTCAATCCGTGCGCGATGTGGGTATTGGTGACATTTCTTCTGGTTCTCATTCAGATGGGATCACGTCGGCGGATGTGGACGGTGGCGGGACTGTTCATCATTGCGGAATCGACGATGTATTATTTGATCCTGAATGTCTGGTTCACGACATGGGATTTCGTCGGACTTGATCGTTTCGTGACACCGATTGTGGGAATAGTGTCTATCTTAGGCGGACTTTTTTTCCTGTATGAATGGTATCATTCTGACGGAACGTGTCAGGTCGTGAATCTCGAGGGGCGCGCGAAGATTTCCGGACGGATCAAGAAATTGGCAAGCGAGCCATTCACCTGGCTGACGGCTTTCGGTGTCATCGCGCTGGCGTTTTCCGTCAACGTGATCGAGTTCGCTTGTTCTATCGGTATCCCGCAGGCATTCACCAAAATCATCGAGATGAATGACTTGAGTTTCTGGCAGACCCAAGGGTATATGGTGGATTATATTTTCTTCTATATGATTGATGATTTTCTAGTGTTTGGCTTGGCACTGTGGGGTTTTGATAGGCTTCATCTGACACAAGCCTATTCGAAATGGTCCAATCTGATCGGTGGCCTCCTGATGCTTACCCTCGGTTATCTCCTCATCTTCCATCCTGAGATACTGCGATTTGTTTGAAAGTATGCAGGTAATCTGGTATAATAAACGGGTTAAATACTAATTCACCTTGTGAAATCCCGCTTTGCGGGTGCTCGCTAAACGAGCAATTTCACAGGGTAAAAAATGCTATGGAAGGTGATGTTACAACCCCTCAAAAGGAAGGAAAGTTCGGTAGAGATGCGCTTTTGGTCGCAGGATCGGTGCTTTTGACAGGACTGATCATTGCAGGATCGATTGTCTCGGTGACGCAGAAGTTCTCCTCTTCAGTCGTTACGGCACCGGTGGCAAAAGATACGACGACAGCCGGTTCTCAGCAACCGACCGATCCGACGATAACGATGGATCAGGTGAAAGGATTATTTGATGGAAAAAATATTACTTTTGGTAAGAAAGATGCCAAGGTAGTCTTTGTCGAGTTTAGTGATCCAAGCTGTCCATTTTGTCATGTGGCTAGTGGGAAGAATGCACCCTTGAATAAGCAAATAGGTACTCAATTTACTTTGGTGGCTGATGGTGGTGCGTATGTGGCACCAGTGCCAGAAATGAAAAAATTGGTAGACGCGGGAAAAGCGAGTTTTGTGTGGGTTTATACCAACGGACACGGTAGTGGTGAAATGGGAGCCAAGGCTCTTTATTGCGCCAATGAGAAAAAGAAATTCTGGGAAGTACACGACCTCCTGATGAGCGAGGCCGGATACACTATGATGAACACTGATGTCAAGAACGATAAGACTAAGGCCGGTGTCGTGGCGGACTTCCTCAAGAGCGCGGTGAGTGCCAGTGATATGAAATCCTGTTTGGAAAGCGGTAAATACGATAGCCGTATCGCCGATGACACGACTACTGCGATAACATTCGGCTTGAGCGGTACTCCGAAATTTCTCATCAATACGGAACAGTTCAAGGGTGCTTACAGTTTCACAGATATGCAACCGAGTGTCGACAAATATCTCAAATAATCGAAACGAGTACCTCTGGCGAGAGAGACTCTGCTCTACGGCAGAGTTTTTCTTTTTTTGGCTCGCCCTGTGTAATAGTGTAAATAAGAGTATTGTATGGGTTATGTTCTCGAAAGAAAAAATGGTAAAATGGAGTAGATAGAGTAGAGTATATATTTAATTTGCACTTGAGATTTGAGTATCTCAAATCTATTACACGGGGTAAATATGGGAATGTTGCAGACATTGAGACAGTGGCGAGACGCACAGGCGCGTACAGAGGGCGTGGAGACTTTTCGTGTTTTTCCGAATGCTGTTTTGGAGGCTCTGGTCGGAGCAATGCCAGGGAATAAGGAAGAAATGATGGCAATCAAGGGCATCAAGGATGCGAAATTTCGGAAATATGGCACAGCTCTTCTGGGAATTATCAAGGAAAATATGTCTGGCAACCAATCTTCACCCAGAGAGTCTTTGAAAAAAGATGTTAGATTTAAGACGCTGGATTTTGGAGAAAACGCGAAAACGAAAGAAATTTCCAAAGAAAGTGATCTAAAATCTAAAATCGAAAATCAAGAATCTAGTACCCTCTCGGTCAGTCAGTTTCTTGATGGTTTGAATACGGAACTTTCCGGTATGGCATCGCGTGTCGAAGGAGAAGTATCGAGCGTGGATGAGCGAGAACGTGTGGTATATTTCACCATCAAAGACAGTAAAGATGAAAGTACGCTCAGTTGTCTCATTTTCCGTTATCAGTATGATATCTCCGGAGTGAAAATCACTATCGGAGACAAGATCATCATCGAAGGTGTACCGGAGATTTACAAACCGAATGGACGGCTCTCTCTGAAAGTGGGAGTCATCGAACTTTCTGGTGTCGGCGCACTTCAGAAGGCGTACGAAGCTTTGCGTCTGAAGTTTGAACAGGAAGGCTTGTTCGCTCCGGAGAGGAAGCGTTTCTTGCCGGAATTCCCGGAACGTATCGCGCTCATTACATCGGAACAGGGAGCAGCTATCGGAGATTTCACGATGAATCTCGGAGCACAGGGGTTCAAAGTGAAGTTCTATCCGACGAGTGTTGAGGGAAAGAAAGCGGTCTTTGAAATTATGAAGGCTATCAAATATTTCAATAAGCAACCAGAAAAATATGACGTGCTGGTAATCGTGCGAGGTGGAGGGAGTTTGGAGAGTCTGCAGGCATTTAATAATGAAGCCCTCGTCCGTGAAGTGGCTGGGTCGTTGATTCCGACGCTTCTCGGTGTTGGGCACGAGAAAGATATCACTCTGGCGGCCTTGGTTTCCGATAGGATGGTATCGACGCCGACCGCCACGGCCAAAGAACTGCGTATGCATTTCGATGAAGCGCGCCAATCGGTACGTCATTTCGAAACACAATTGCCGGCATTGTTCCGAGAGGTGCTCTCCGATGTCAGAAACGTGCTCGGGACAGACAGTGAAATCCTTCTGGCCCATCTGCACAGTTTCCGTGAATTGGTTGTGACACTCCGTCAGGATTTGATGGAGCGATTGTTTCTTATCCAGTCTGCAATAGAGCGGAAAATAGAATCACTCAGACAGGGAAGAAAGAGCTTGAATAACGGATTTTCAGCTCTTTTCAAGAGAGTAGAAGAACACATCAAACATAGCAGTGAACGCTTGGAACAATATGATCCTGTGTGTGTTCTCAGGCTTGGTTATAGTTTGATACGGAAAGGAACACAGGTGATAAAGAATAGTGGAGATGTGAAAATCGGTGATATACTTTCTTTGCAACTCAGCAAGGGAAAAGTGAATGCCAAGGTAGAAGAAATTTTTGAATAAGAATAAATAATCCACGTAATCATACGAGTATGCCAAAAGTAAATTTGAGTGATTCTCTGAAAAAAGTACAAGAAATCATCCGCTGGTTTGATAACCAAGAAGAAGTGGACGTCGAAAAAGGACTGGAAAAAATCAAAGAGGGCACCGTTCTCATCCAAGAAAGTCGTACCCGTCTCAAGGAAATCGAGAATGAATTCGAAGTAGTGAAAAAAGAACTTGAGAAAGAATAGAGCGTGGTATAATAGGAAGGCAGAATACATATAAAAATCAAAATGAAACATTTTTCTGGTGATATTTCTCTGGTGCTCGGCGGAGCGGCTGGTCAGGGTATACAGACCGTCGAAGCTCTCCTCGTACAAGTCCTCAAACGTGAGGGCTACAATGTTTTTTCGAGCAAAGAATATATGTCACGCATCCGTGGCGGGAGTAACTCAACTGAAATCCGTATCACCAATAAAAAACGTTCCTCATTCGTAGAGCGGATCGATTTTTTGTTCGCTTTGGACAAGGAGGCGATACCACATCTAGAGAAACGTATCGGAGCGAAAACTGTCCTTCTCGGTGAGCGCGAGAAAACTTGTGGTCTCTCCGAGAGATGTCAGGTCATCGATGTGCCGTTCACACGTTTTGCAAATGAGTTGGGCAACCCGATCTATACCAGTACCGTCGCGGTTGGGGTGGCACTCGGCATACTTCAGGCCGATGAGCGGGTTTTCGAAAAATATCTGCAGGAGCACTTTGCCCGCAAGGGTGACGAAGTGGTAGCAAAAAATATCGAGGCCGGAAAGAAAGGATATGCCTTCGGCAAACACATCGCCTATAATGAGGGGATCGAAGTCACTATCGCCAGAAGCAAAACCGTAGAGGGTGAGATGCTCTTGGATGGAAATGATGCTTTGGGTTTGGGAGTTCTCGCTTCCGGCTGTAACTATATCTCCGCATATCCGATGTCACCTGGGACAGGACTGCTGACTTTTTTGGTGAAGCATAAGAAAGCATTTGGCATCGTGATCGACCAAGCGGAAGATGAAATTTCGGCTATCAATCACAATATCGGTGCGTGGTATGCCGGATCCCGCGCCATTGTGACGACGTCCGGCGGAGGATTTGATCTGATGGTGGAGGGAGTGAGTCTCGCAGGAATGATAGAAACGCCGATTGTCGTACACATCGGACAGCGTCCTGGACCGGCCACGGGACTCCCGACACGGACAGAGCAAGCTGACCTCAATCTGACACTCTATGCCGGACACGGTGAATTCCCACGGGCTATTTTCGCCCCAGGGACGCACGAAGAAGCTTTTCTCGTCGCACAGCAGGCCTTCCATATCGCCGACAAGTACCAGATTCCGGTCTTCATTCTGACTGATCAATATTTTCTGGATTCTATCCGGAGTTTTCCAGAGAAAGATTTGCAGATGCTCCAGCCGGAGAATTTCATTATCAAAACGGAAGCAGATTATAAACGCTATGTGCTCACCCCAGAGGGTATTTCTCCTCGGGGAGTGCCTGGTTATGGCATGGGGCTTGTAGGAATTGATAGTGATGAACACGATGAGCAGGCTCATATCACAGAGAGTGCAGAGATGAGAGTACTTATGCATAAGAAACGCCTCGGAAAAATGATAGGCATTCGTGAGGAATCCCTT
>Ga0210044_10003168_pt1 | contig 23678 bp, 25 predicted proteins | sample CryGey13umfilter_2_FD_183959 | JGI IMG/M metagenome (GOLD analysis project Ga0210044, IMG submission 183959) | Groundwater microbial communities from aquifer in Utah, USA - Crystal Geyser 4/9/14 3 um filter (SPAdes) (version 2) | ecosystem: Environmental > Aquatic > Deep subsurface >... | reverse complement strand
CAATGAAACAGCTATCGGACGATATGTTAAGGAACAGGGTCGAAAAACAGAATATATTCAAGTTCACAAAGACCAACTAAAATTGTGGTGAGGATACCCCGACGCTTGCGTCGGGGAGGATGTCATTTTTAGCGATTCTGTGTTAAGAACTGTGAGCTCTTACAATTAACATATAGTTGACGCAAAACGAAATGTCCGTTTTTGTCATTCCCTCGTAGGAGGGAATCCAGACACAATATACATTATAAATAAGGTAATTATAGACTAGATCCCCGTCTTTACGGGGATGACATTTTGTTTTGCGGTTACTATATGTGCTTGACAGGGGACAAAAATTATACTAAAATTGTACCATAATATGGACAAATTTATAAAAAGAGATGTTTGGGACAAGGTAGTTAATGATCTTCAAAAAGAAGAGATAACGATTATCTTGGGACCAAGACAGGTCGGAAAAACAACTTTGATTCTAAAATTGATTAATTACCTGAAAGATCACGGTGTAAAAAAAGAGCAGATCTATTATTATAATCTTGACGATGTTGAACTGCGTGGTCGGATAAAAAAAGACTTTTATTTTTTGAAAAAAGACATAGAACAAACTTTCGGGAAAACTTTAGAAAACATTAAAGACAAGCTGTTTTTATTCATTGATGAGGGTCAGAAAGTTCCTGCCATTTTTGAGTTAGTAAAAATATTTTTTGATCAAAAATATCGATTAAAAATTATCATTTCCGGCTCTTCTTCAATCACGATTAAAGATAAATCAGCCGAAACATTAGCCGGCAGGGTAAGTTATTTTTATCTATCACCGTTGATTTTTTCCGAGTTGGCCGAAAAAAATTTATCAATATATAATAATTTAGAAAAAATTCCAAACAGCGATTTTTTAAGAGAGAAGACGGCTGAAGGCTATCGAAATATAAAAGAATATCAATATCTTCTTGACAAAATGTTACTGTTTGGAGCATTTCCTAAGGTGGTTAACCTTAATCCGTCTGACGCGGTAAACTCTCTTAATAATTTCATTGCTACTTATTTAGATAAGGATATAAAAGACATTGGCAGTCGCGTTGATATTGAAAATTTTCATCTTTCATTTAAGAATCTGATTGATTATTTAGCTAATCTCATTAATTTTTCCAAATTATCATCAGATTTAGGGATAAAAAGGGATTCGATTTATCATTATTTTGAACTAATGGAAAAAACTTTAGTTGTTCAAACTGTTCCGCCATTTATCTTTCCCAATTTAAAACACATTTTTAAGAGTAAAAAATTTTTCTTTTTTGATAACGGAGTAGCAACCAGACTGAAAGGATATCTTAATCTTGATGAGTTAAAAAGATCGCAGTTCACCGGTAGTTTATTTGAGAATTTTATTTTTCAGAATTTGTACTGTAGAAGTTTAAACGATATCAAAAAACCATCTTTTTATTATTTTCGCGATTATCAGAATCATGAAATTGATTTTATTTATCAAAGAGGGGATGTCATTGTTCCGATTGAGGCAACCTATTCTCATAAGATTGAAAAAGCGAAATTGCGAAATTTTCATCACTTTTTTAGACTTTATCCAAAAGCCTCTTATGGAATAATTTTTTACCTTGGTGAAGTACAAAAAATATCAATTGGAGAAAAATCAATCTTTACTCTGCCTTTTTTTCTCGTCTAAAATAACATCTCTTCCAAAATGCAAATCTACATATCGATAGCCTTGATTCAATCTCATTGCTATTCCACCGCTTCGGTGGATTGGCAGAAAAGATGTGTTTTATCGCGTCCTTTCAAAATAAGCTTAGTTTTTAAACCATACAATTTTTTTAACTTTAGAAAAATCCTTCCAATTAATAAAATCCATTTCTTGTAATGCTTTTTGTTCTTTATTTGGTGATAAAAAATAATTACTCCCGATGTCATAATAAGGAAGACAAAGAGAGGAAAACTTTTTAATAAAAAATAACTCATTTTTATCGCTGTAAAGAAACAGGTATGAAGGAATGGGGATGCTTTGGTTGATAAGCCCAAAGCCAAAAGTAAAAAGACTATTAATTTCTCTTTGTCCTGACGATCCGCTGCCGCCTCTTTTTATTAGTTTTTTATTATCTTCTTGCCAGACAAAAATATTATCATAAGGGTTTCTCCAATCGATATGATTTAATGGAGAAGGAAGATCATAATAGCGCTCTCTTTCAATACGGAAACGAGGTTTATTTAATTCATGAATATTTTTATATTTTTTCATGACTTTTTCTTTATAGTGAGGTTCCAACTCGAATTCGATAATATAATCGTCAAGTTCTTTTGTTCTATTTTCTTTATCCCAAAGTCCACGATATTTTTCTAAGTATTTACCATAGATTTGATTTCCTTCACATTCGCCATATTCTTCGAAAAAATACTTTAATAAAAGTTCGGCATATTTAGGTAAGATAGGAATCTTTATTGGCTGGGCGTATTCTTTTTTTCGCCAAAAATCTATATTTAAATTTTCTATAATAATCGTAATTGTATATGGATTTTTATTAATAAGCTTTTTTGCAATTTCTTTGTGGTTGGTTGATGAATTATTAGCATACGAAAGATTGCTAAAAATGTCTTGAGGATAGTTTTTTAGCAGAGTTTTTTCAGTGATTGTAATTTTTTTAATGATTTTCATATTTGTATCCTTTTCGTCAATTTATTATATAATATACATATCACTCCTTTCAAAATTAATCCTATAGCCAATCCACCGCCGCGGTGGATTGGACAGTGGATTGGAAAAGACTAGGATTATTGAGTTCTTTCAAAATAAGCCTTAAAGATGTCTCGGGCAATTGGAGCGGCCACATCTGATCCTTGTCCACCGTTTTCCACCAAGACCGAAATCACAATCTCCGGTTTATCAAAGGGAGCGTAGGCCGTGAACCAAGCATGAGGATCCTTATCTTTCGTGATCGATTCAGCCGTACCGGTTTTACAAGCCACGGGAACTTCTTCCATTTTGAACTTTGAACTTTGAACTTTGAACTTGAATAATGGCCATCCGGTTCCACCGGTTTCGCAAGCCAAACGCATACCTTCGTTTATTGTTCTTAAATTCGAAGAAGATATTGGTAATTTTTGACAGTGAGATTTTTGCCCACTTTGTTTTAGCAGCTGGGGTTGACACAGATAACCCCCATTTGCAAAAACCGCAGTTGCAAGAGCGATTTGCAACGGTGTGACTAATAAATAACCCTGTCCAATTGCATAATTATAAGTGTCGCCCAGATACCATTTTTCTTTTAAAACCTCTTCTTTCCAAAGTGGAGACGGAAGCGTCCCCTCATCCTCATTTAATCCTAAATTTGAAGATTTTCCAAACCCAAAACGTGACGCCCAAAGACGGATATTATCCGGTCCGATCATTTCCCCTGCCTTATAAAAATATATATCATTAGAACGTTGGATTGCTTTAACCAAGTCAACTTGACCTTCGGTCTTACCGTATTGTAAAAAGTACCAATTACCAAACTTTAATGATCCGGCTTGAATGGAACCAGTATCCTCAATTAATGTTTTTGGAGTAATTTTCCCACTTTCCAAACCGGCTGTTGCAACAATAATTTTAAAAATTGATCCGGGGGGATATGTCCCATTAATTGTACGGTTGAAAAGAGGTTGATTAGGGTCGTTTAATAGATGCTTGATTTGTTGGCTATTATTATTTTCAAATGTTTGTGAAGAAAATCCGGGAGAAGAAGAAAGTACTAAAATTTCACCAGTGTTTGGTTTTAAAGCAATGATAGCAGCTTTTTTATTCTGAATTAATTTGTAAGCCAATTCTTGTAATTCGCGGTCAAGCGCAAGCTGAATATTCTTTCCAGGTTGGGGTGGTAAAACTGCTATTGTGTCAGATAGTCGTCCACGCGCGTCAACCTCAACCATTTTTTTACCGGGTTTTCCTCGCAAATCGCAGTCAAATATTTTTTCAATACCATGTTTTCCAACGCGATCGCCTAAATGAATCGGATCAATGCATGAATCATTTTTAAGATCATTTGGATCGGCAAGTTGACGATAACCGATGATATGTCCAAAAGCTTCTCCATCATAATAATTTCGTTTTGATTCTATTCGAGTAGTTAATTGTTGATTATCCGGAGCTTGACTATCTGCCAATATTAAACCTTTTCTGTCAATAATCGATCCTCTTGGAGCTTCAATTACCAATTCTTTTGTGTGGTTGGAAATAGCAAGTCGCTGATAATAACTCCCTTTTATAATTGTAATTTGTAATAAACGAACGAATAAAATAACAAAAGAGAAAAAAATTCCAATAAAAAATATCCAAAGAAAAATTTGATTTCCTGGAGCTTGATATGTGTGGAAGTGATTATCTTCCAGTTTGGCGCGCTCGAAGAAAGGCAATTTAACCATAATATATTATTAAACTTTAATTTCAAATAACAAATTACAAACCCGCTTCGCCAAAGCTTCAGCGAGGCGAGTCAATTTCAAATTAATATCAAAATCCAAAGTTTACATGTTTATTTTAAAATTTGTATCTTTGTACTTTGAATTTGATTTGACATTTGGATTTTGTTATTTGAATTTCAATTATTTATCCCACAAAATATCCCTGGATAAAAAATCCTAAAATTAAAACATGTAATATTCCGAAAAAACATCCAATTATAATTTTTATCCAACCGCTTTTAATCTCTCCAAGATAAATAAAAACAGATAATGACATTAATGCATAGCGGGGGATTGAAGAAAAGGTGCCAGTTAAAGTTGGAAGCAATAAATTAATAAAAGAAAAAAGTAATAATCCATTGCTGATTGATAGCCATAGACGAAAATCTTTTCCCTTAAACTTCCGCCAGCTATCGACCAGGGAAATGACTAGAATCGTTAAACAAAAATTAAAAATAATAAACTCAAACATAGAAATAAGATATTGGAAGTCTGGTGTTGCTGTTAAAAAGATTTTAAAATAACGATAATACACTTGTGGTAGAAAAATTAAATAAGTTGAGCGATTAGCTCCAAACACAGGCTGACTGTTGAAAAAAAACAAGGGATCACCGGTGGTTTTCCAGAGATAGGTCATATAGGTAAGAAGACCTAAAATAGGGGTTAGCAAATAGTAGATAGTGGTTAGGAGGTGGAAGAAACGCGAAACGTGTAACGTATAACGCGTAACGTTAAAACCATGAAACTTGTAACCTGTAACAGGTGATATATGAGTATTATTTTTATCTTTAACTTTTAAACTATGGTTTTGATTTTTGATTTTTGATATTTGATATTGATTGATGATGTGGAATCCAATCGGGATGATTAAAAAAACACCAATAAGCCTAGTTAAAGCTGCTAAAAAACCGGCGATAGCCACCAACCAATATTTTTTCTTTTGCAATCCCCATAAAACTAGAATAACTAATAAAAAAAACAGTCCTTCTGTATACAAAGCCCCAAAGAAAAAAGATGTGGGAAATAGCAAAAGAAACAAAATTGTTAAATTGTTAATATTGTTAAATTGTTTGAATAGTTTGAGAGCGATTAAAAAAGATAAATTAGATAATAATAGTCCTGTCAGCAAATGGTTGTTTGAGAATAAGGGTGAAAGAAATTTGACAAATAGGGGATATAGGGGAAAATAGGCTTGGGTAAGGTTATTATAACCCTCTCTAATAATTATCAAATACTGTGCTCCGTCAAAATTTGCAAAGCTAGAAATGAATGATGGTAATTTATAATCGGAGAAGATTTCTTTATAAGGAAAAAAACCCAAGTAAGGAATAAACATTGAAGCGATGCGGGCGATGATTAGATCAATCACCCTCGAGATTAAAAAATAAAACATTTTTAACGGAAATGATATATAAAACTAACGGGATTATTTAATCCTATAATTATAGTGTTTGTCTGTATATTTTTATTGAACATTTTGATGGTCATCAGCCACTACAAAAACACATACATCTTTGTATTTTTTTAAGAAATTAAGATTTTCTAGTCATAAATTTTGACCAAGTAAAACATTTTATTTTTCTAATAAACTATTAAACTCTTTCTTTGGTTTTTCAATTTTCATTAAATCTAAAATAGTTCCGGCGACATCGCTAAGACCAAACGAAACAATCTCGATCGGTTTTAGCTGGTATTTATTACCAGAACTGTAAATAATAAAAGGAACTGGATTGAGCGTATGGGCGGTGTTAATCTCTTTGGTTTTTAAATCGTAAGTTAAATCAGAGTTACCGTGATCTGCCGTAATTACACAAATATAATCTTGTTTAATAAGATAAGAGCAGAGTCGTTCCAGTTCCCGGTCGAGTGTTTGGATAGCGGTGATGATTGCCGGAAAGTTACCGGTGTGACCAACCATATCACTATTGGCATAATTAACCAGAATAAAATCGGGTGATTTTTTTGTAACGAAATCAATAACATTATTGGTAATTTCTTTTGCTTTCATTTCTGGCATCACATCATGTTTGACCTTGTTACTGGAACAAATTATTCGGTGTTCGTTTTTGTAAACAACTTCAGTTCCGCCATTAAAAAAATATGTAACATGGGGAGCTTTTTCGGTTTCAGCGGCGCGTAGTTGATATAATCCATGATCACTGATAATTTTTCCGAGAGTGATGTCAACTTTCTCTTTTTCAAAAATCACTTTGTATGGATAATCATCGCCGTATCGCGTCATAGTGAAAAATGAACTATCTGGAAGCTTTTCCTTTAGCATGGAAATCAGCTGTCTCATTCGATCAGCGCGGAAATTAAAAAAGAAAAAAGGTTCATTATCATTTACTCTAGAATAATCCTGATCAACTACTATCGGTTCAATAAACTCATCTGTAATTTGCTGTTGATAAGAATTTTCAAATGCCTTAATTAACCCAACTAGATGAATTGATATAGATTCTCCCAAAATATTCGAAACGGCTTTTTTTGTTCGATCCAAATTATTGTCCCGATCCATGGCAAAAAAGCGACCCAACAGTGTAACAACTTTTCCGAACTTTAGTTGATTAATTAACTGAAGTAATTGTTGGGCAAAAATAATTCCAGATTGCGTTGGTGTGTCTCGTCCATCACTAATAAAATGAATATTTGGTGATAAACAGTTTTGCTGTTTCATAATCTTAAGTAGAGAAAAAAGATGATTAATGTGGCTATGAACTCCCCCATCTGATATTAAACCAATTAAATGAGCTGGTTTTTGTTGGGCGTTCTTAATAAATTGCTGGAAGGTTGGAATATGTAAAATATTATTTACTCCAGATTGATCTGAAAAAGCTAAGTTAATACGAGTAAGTGATTCTGTCAAAACTTTACCGGCGCCCATGGTGAGATGTCCAACCTCACTTCCACCAATCTGTCCTTTTGGAAGACCCACAAGTTCACCGCTTGCTTGTAGTTTCGTGTTTGGATAGTTTGTTATTAGATGATTAAAAAACTTAGGCTTTGCCATATATATTGCGTTGTTTTCTTTATTTTCTCCAACTCCCCAACCATCTAAAACAATAAGCGCGACTTTTTTCATATAGTATATTTTATATGAAAAGTTGAACAATTAATACTGTTAAGTTAAATCAATTAAATCTAAATGACAAAATACAAATATCAAATCAAGTTCAAATAATAAAATCCAAAGATACAAAATTGATTTGTTATTTGAACTTTGAATTTCTATTAGTATATTCCTCCTAACTCCTCACTACTAACCCCTAACTACTAACAATTGTTGTTTATAGTCCGTTGACAAAATAATAATAATATTTAACGTTAAATATTATCTATGAAAAAATACCTTGACGAAAAACCATATTATCTCGGCCTTTCTTATTGTTATGGAATTGGTCCAATGCGTTATAAAAAACTATTGGAGGTATTTGGAGATCTAAAAATCGCTTATCATGCAAAACAAGAACAGTTAAGTCCCATACTTGGTTTTAAAATTGCTGCTGATTTTTGTCGTTTTCGGGCGGGTTTTGATTTGGAAAAAAAACTACTTGAACTGGAAAAAAAAGAAATAACTTTGATTAGTCAAGTTGATCCACACTACCCTCCACAACTACTTGAATTAATTGACGCCCCAATATGTTTGTATGTAAAGGGAAAAATCAACTTATATGATTGGAAAAACATGATGTTATTGGCAGTAGTTGGAACGCGTCAACCGACTGCCTATGGGAAACAACTGGCAAAAAAATTTGCGTTTGAATTGACGCAAGCCGGTGTAACGGTAATTTCCGGAATGGCCATTGGTGTTGATGCCCTGGCTCATGAAGGCGCACTTCAAGCCAAGGGAAAAACAATCGCAGTGTTAGGTTGTGGAGTTGATATGATATATCCTCCCAGTAATCGGTGGATTTACGAAAAGATATTAAAAAACAACGGATTGATCATTTCCGAGTTTCCTCCGGGACACTTGGTGATGAAAGGATTATTTGTTGCACGAAATCGGATTATTTCCGGAATCTCTGCCGGAGTACTTGTAATTGAAGGAGCCAAAGATTCAGGCGCACTTATTACTGCACGTTATGCAGCGGAACAAGGCCGAGAAGTTTATGCCGTTCCTGGTCCAATTAGTTCATCTCTTTCAGCCGCGCCAAACAGCCTATTAAAACAAGGCGCAGCGCTGGTGAGCGAAACACAAGATGTTTTGAATGGTTTTGGGATAAAAACAGTTAGTATAAAGAAGAAATTATATCTTAATCAAAATTTGTCAAATACGGAAACCCTAATAATTAAATTATTAGAGAAAGAGACACTGCTGATTGATGAAATAATCATTCGGACGCAATTGAATGCTTTGATAATTTCTCAACAATTATCAAATTTAGAAATAAAAGGATTGGTTGAAAAAGCAAGGGATGGGAAATACCAGATTAAGTAAAACTAAAAGTTTATAAAGTTTTTAAAGTTATAAAGTCAAAGATGATGGTTGAAGATAAATTGTGTGAGTTTTTCTATCAAAGATAATCTTTGTAAAGTTACTTCAAGATATTCGGATTTATCTTTTTGAGCGATTTCAGGAGATAAATAGGGATGATATCCGGACTTCTCTACCTTGATTTGATAAATGCCACCGGGAACCATAAAGGCAAAAGCACCATTCTTATCCGTCAAAGTAGGATTGATTATTCCACCAATTAAGCTTTTACTTGTGGTCGGTTTGAAATCCCCTCGCGCATCTTTTTGCAATAAAGTGACCAAAGCTTCACTAATTGGTTGATTGGTGTTTTGATCGAGTACGATTCCATGTGGATCATATTTTATAAGAAGACAGACTTGTCCGCCCTTTCCTTCGAATGTAACCGTACCTTGATGCAGCGCCCCTTCTGCGTCTATTGCATCTGATCCGGCGATATTTTGAACTGCAAAAAAAACTCTTCCCATATTATTGATTGTCGTGCTTTCCCATTCATAAGGACCAAGTTCACCGTTTGCTCCGGTTGTGAGCGGTTGACTAACTGACGTATTCCCGTCCGAAGCGGTTAATTTAATAAAACTATAACCATAATCGCTTAACATTGAATCAAGATAGCTGGTTCCAACAATTTCATTATCAATTGCGCTATTTCCGCTTGTACAGCGGTAACCTACGTCAGTTTGTAGACATTCAAAAATATATGTGCGGGTGTTTGATTGCAGTTTGGCATCATCCATATTTTTTAAACGGACACGGTGGACATAATCAACTCCATCAATCTTTGAACAATTAGCGCTTTTATAACAAAACTCCGTATCCAAACACATCCATGCTTGCGTTGGTTTGCTTGGCGTACCGGCTTTTTGAGAAAGGTTTTGTGCCGGAGGCGCAGTCACAACAGCAGTTGGTGAAACTGGTGTTGGAGATGGAGGGATTGGTGTGGCGGTTGGAGGAGTGGTGCTGCAGTTTTGGCAATTTTGATCACCAATACACTCGTTTGGTAGATTACAACCACCTGCACCAGGGACATAATTAACCGTGGTACATTTATAAAATGAGCAGCCACGGGGTGAACAAACATTACGACTACAACTAGCAACGCCGGTTTGTGGAGGATTAGCCGGACAATCGTTTTTACATGGTTCACATGAATAACTGGTGGCTGACTCACCACGACAATTACAAGCACGACGACAATCTCCATTTGCATACCATACACATGGTCCATTTGAGCAACCACCTCCAGGACTGCATGTTTCAGTACAGCTAGTACCACAAGTTCGATTTCCAGGAACATCAGTTGGTCTTTGTCCTGTGGTAGGTTGTGGTGGAGGAAGGCATTGAGCGTCGCCCGGATGTGCTGCACAAAAGTCTGGACAACCAGGCATTGAATTACTATAAGTGCACTGATCACAACATCCTCCTGGACAACAGAAGTCTTCTTCAGCCTTGGTAATAGTGGTTTGTTTGTTGGAAAGTAGATTGGATTGTTGGAGAAACGATGCGATAATTATTATTAAGCTGATAAAACATAATCCAACTAGTGTAATAATGCGCAATTTTTTCATTTAAGCGAATCAAATTCTAATAGCAGTCCGGCAATTAAGGCATTTTCGGTTGAGCGCTTATATATTTTTTCATTTATTTTTTCAAAAAAACTACCATCTTGGGAATTGTAATTATTAGCTAGTAATAAGTTAATAATTTCTTTTTTGACAACTCGATACTGATCGTCATCGGTCAATAGAGATAGGTGATTAGCAAATAAACCACAGATTACCTTTGCCTTAAGAACAGAAAATTCTTGCTTTTGACCGACTGCAGAAACTTTTTGATTATTCCACATATCAATTGCCGTATTTTTATAAGCAGTATTACCCGTTTTAACAAACAAATCTAAAGCAGCCTTTCCAAGCGTGCAGACTTGTTCATAGTTTACAGTATTAACTTGAGTTTGGTATTGAGCGAGTGTTGTTTGATAAAATTTTTTTGCAGTATCCAGATCAGAGGAATTACGGCTAAAACCATAACGCCCAACCAAATCAGAAATAAAAACAGCTGCTTTAGCCAGGTCCAGCGGTTGATTAACCGGTTGTGTCTGATTATTCACGTCAATTGTAAAATTTGGATTGACGCTAGTGATACAATACTGATGCATTCGTTCAATTGTTGTTGCATCAAAGGCTTTTTTATCAAGACTAATATAATAAATCAAATTGCAATTCCAAAAATCATTTTGGACAGTATCAATTTTTGTTGTATTGATAAGCAAATCATTTTTTATCGTAATAATTGCCTGAATGTCTACTGTTTTTTGGAAATATTTATACCATGCCCAAATCGGCCGCGGTCCTGAATGATTATTCCCTTGAGAGTCAATACATTGATTAGATGGGGGACAGACACGTTCAAATAGATAAACTCCACGTTGGTCACGCATTAAATTTAGATAATCAAGCGTTTTTTTTGCAATTTTAACATTATCCGTTGCAGTTTGATTAGGAATTATCAAGCTTTGAGTTGGCTGTCTTTTATTCATTAATGAAGAGGTGTTTGTGGAGGTTGGAATTATTGTCGATTGAGAAGGGGCGCTTGTTAGGCTGATTTTATTTAATTGTGTATTATTATTAGTTCCGGCAGTATTTCGTTGTAGAGTATTGATGACTTCATTTTTAGCGTTGTTGGAATTTCTTTTTTGTGAAAAAGAAGAAACAACCGTTATGGCAATTAATAATATGATAACGATACTTACCAGCGCAATGACAATAATTTTAGTTCGATTGTTATTTTCCATTATTTTTTCCAATTTGCAAACCAAACACGATAATCGTCGTAATTGACTAAACTGTCTTTATTAAAGTCAGCCCGCAGCTGGGCAGTTTTTCCTTGTTTATATTCTTCACGCCAGATGTCACGGTCGGTTGTGGTGATAAAATTATCACAGTTAGCGTCACCTTTTTCTTTTTGTAGACAAGGGTTTATGGTTGGAGATATTTCCGAAGCCCGACTTTTGTTACTAATGGTCGTCTTTGATAAGGAATATATGTTAAAAATAACAACGATAATGATTCCGACTAATAAACCAACGGTAATAATTATCTTCTTGTTTGAAATTAAAAATTTATTAGGATGCATGGGTATGAAACTTCTTAATTAGTATAACAATTCAATAATTAATAATCAATTTCTTTGCTATCATTAGTAAATGATTCTTCATATTTATACTGATGGCGGATCAAAAGGAAATCCAGGTCCAGCAGCAATTGGCGGAGTTGCATATCTTGATAAAAAGATTATCTTTAAATTTCGTGAAGATATTGGTGTGGCAACGAATAATGACGCGGAATATCAGGCGGTTATAATGGCGTATAAAAAATTATCAATGATCAATGATCAATTATCAAAGGTTAAAAAAATTGAATTTTTTTCGGACTCACAACTTTTAGTTAATCAACTTAATGGTTTCTATAAAGTAAAGAACGGTCGGATTCGGGAATATATTATGCAGATTAGGATTTTAGAAGCAGAGGTAAAAATACCTGTTATTTACCAACATATTCCGCGGGAGAAAAATCAGGCGGCGGATGATCTGGTAAACAATATCAAATTTCAAAGTTCAAATATCAAAACTTAATCTAATTAATGGTTCTTATTAGATTTAAGCTTTACATTAGACTTTGATTTTTGCACTTTGAGTTTTACACTATTGTTTGTATTCATCCATTTTTTTTACTCTTCGCAGATATTTTTCTTCAAGTCTTGGTTGTGAGTTAATGAAAGTATCTACTAATAATTTAGCTTTTTCAAAACCAATGTATTCTGATGGTAACGCCAATACATTGACGTGATCGTTTTCGCGGGCATGTTGGACTTGATTTTGATCAAAACCCAATACGGCACGAACATTAATAAAGCGGTTAGCAGTGATACAAACCCCAACTCCTGAACCACAAATAACAATTCCTAAAAACTCTTCTAAATTCTGTTGTATTGCCGTTGCGACTTTTTTTGCAAAATCAGGATGGTCATCTTGTGGGTCATATTCATAATTTCCCAAATCCTGAACTCGGATATTTTTATCCTGAAGATATTCAATGAGCCTGTTTTTCAACTCAAACCCCCGGTGATCGGCACCGAAGAAAATGGTCATGAAAATAGTATAACAGAAAATTCAAATGTCAAAATACAAATAAACAAACCAAGCTCAAATAACAAAATCCAAAGATACAAAATAAACTTAAAGGTCAAAATCCAAAGATACAAATTAAGTTCAAATGTCAAAATCCAAAGATACAAAATAAGATCAAAGGTCAAAGTCCAAAGATACAAAATAAGATCAAAGGTCAAAGTCCAAAGATACAAATTAATTTGACATTTGAACTTTGAATTTTGGATTTAATTTGTAATTTGAGCTTTGGATTTTGGATTTGATTTGTTATTTGAAATTTGAATTTTAGATTTACTTAATCTTATATTATTCCCACCGCCTCCTTAATATTATTAAATCCATCTTTTTCCAATAGTTTTAGCAGTTCTGAATTAATTTGCGCAATCAGTTGAGGACCTTGGAAAATCATGCCGGTAATTAACTGCACTAGTGATGCACCGAGTTTAATTTTATAATAAGCATCTTCTGCCGAAAAGACTCCACCACAGCCAATAATTACAAAACGTTTTCTATAATTTCGAAAAGCGAGTTTAATTAACTCATTAGACCGTGACCATGTAGGTTTCCCACTGAAGTTTCCTTTTCCTGCAGCTTTGATTTCATCAGGGTTAAGGGTTGGATGCTTGCGATCTTTTTGCAAATTGCCGAAAATTACTCCTTGAATATTAAATTGAGAAATGATTTTTAACATTTGCAGTGTTTCTTGATTAGTTTTTTCAATCGGCATTTTCACAAAAATTGGTCTTTTGATTTGTAACTTTTCAATCTCAATTAGCAATTCTTTTAGGTTTTTTGCTGGATAAAAACTGATATTTCCAAAAAGATTTGGGCAACTGATATTCAGTTCATAGTATTGATGTTGCACTTTTGATTTTTCAAATTTAGTAAAGGTCTGAATAATGTCAGTAATGCTTTCTTTTTGAGTGACAAGTTTTTGTGAGTTGGTGCGGCCGATACTAACACCAATTGGAAGCGCAAAATTTAATCCTTCGAGTTTTTGGATCGTTTTATTGGTTCCGAGATTTTTATAGCCCTTGTTGACCAATAGTGATTGTGATTTCGGCAATCTTCCCAAACGAGGATAAGGATTGCCCTCATAAGGTAGATTAGTAATTGTTCCAACAGTTTGAAAACCAAACCCAATTGCATTAGAAATTTGTGTTAATTTGGCTTCATAGTCAAAACCCGCCGCCAAACCAACTGGATTATTAAAATTAATTCCTGCTAACGATTGTTTTAGTGATTGGTGATGAGTGATTAGGTATTGAGAAAGAAACTTGGTTATTAGCCGGGATTTTCCCAGCGTTTCGCCAAAACCAGTCATTGATTCATGGATAAATTCAGGATCAAAGAGAAATAATATTCGTTTAACAATTAGTTTGTAAATTATACCTATAAGAGAAAGTAAGGCTAGTTTAAAGCTGAAGATTACGATAATAAATAAAATAGTACTAATAACAGCGGAGGTAGTGCAGTACAAACATAAGCTTTTAATAATAAATAATTGCAGAAACATAAAATATAATGATGCAATAAATCCAATTTTGGTTTGGATAATTAACCAATATTGAAAGAAGCGCTTTTGAGATATAAAAGCAAGAATAATTATAATAATCAAAACCGAATAGTTTATTAATCCTAAAACAGCCAGAGGAATTCCAAACATGGTTGAATACGAGCTTTGTAATACTTTTCCGCAGTCCACAAAAAGCGGTATTTGGTGACAGACGAGGATAATTTTTTTGTAGTGAACCAAAGTCAAATAACGCGCGTCAAAAAAACCTGTGATCACAAGACCAAGTGTTGATAAAAAAGTTAATAAATTCATTGTAGAATTATAACATTAAAATAAAGCTCAAAATTCAAAATCCAAATGTCAAATCAAATTCAAATGTTAAAATCCAAAGAGTCAAAAGAATTTGATCTTTGAACTTTGGATTTTATTTGTAATTTGAGCTTTGAAATTTGAATTTAACTGAATAATTTAATATTATGTTCGATACTCATTGTCACTTAAATTTCAAAGCGTTTAAAAATAGTTACGATCAAGTTATTAAAGACGCTTATAAAGTTGGAGTTAAGAATATTGTCATACCGGGAACCGATATTGAAACATCACAAAAAGCCGTAGAAATTGCGGAAAAATATAACGGGATTTATGCAACAGTTGGAATTCATCCCCATCATGCAAATGTAGGGGCAGACTTTATGTCTGCCCATCTTCAGGAAATTGAAAAATTAATTACCTATCCAAAGGTTGTTGCGATTGGTGAAGTGGGTTTGGACAAGCATGAGTATCAAAATACGAAATACGAAAAATATGTAGTTGATAATCAGTTCATCAACGCACAAAAAGCACTATTAACTGAACAGATAAAGTTAGCAATAACATATAAAAAGAGCTTGATTTTACATAATCGCGAGGCAAAAAAAGAAATATTGGAAGCGTTGATCAAACCCGCCGTCGCTAAAGCTTTGGCGGGCAAAGCAGTATTCCATTGTTGTGAGCCGGATTTCGAATTGCTTAATTTTGCCATAAAACACCATATTTATATTGGAGTTGATGGAGATGTGACGTTTAATCAAGAAAAACAAGAATTTATTAAAAAAGTTCCACTAGATTTATTAGTTTTAGAAACCGATTCACCCTATTTATTACCCCGCCCGCCACGCAAGCCAGCTTGCTGGCGTTGCGGGCGGTCAGAACTATTGCGAAGTAAAAAAGCGTATCCGAATAAACCGGAAAATATCAAAATAATTGCCAAATTTATTGCGCAATTATGTGGGCAGCCAGTTGATTTAATTAAAGAAAAAACTACCGAAAATGCGAAAAAGTTGTTTTTTTGTAATTTAATTTATGGTTTTGGCGCTACCAAAACAGGAGAGAAGCAACTACAGCAAAAACAAGGCCCGTTGAATATGAATGCATTTGTGAACCAATTACAGCTCCCAAAATAAAAATACCGATCATTAAAAAAAGGTTAAACTGATTACGGATGGCAACGGCGAAATGGATGACCATGAGATAAACGAAGGAAAAAATGATATACAAAAAAAGATCCATAAAGTAAGTATAACAAAATAGTAGTTAGGGGTCAGTAGTTAGAAGCCAGGGGAAAAAGGAACTCTCAATAATCAATAACCAATGATCAACCAATGTTTAATGATTAAATAATAAAATAAATAAATAAAAGATTAAGAATAAAGATTTACGATTTAGGATTTATGAATTTTTAACAAACATTATGAGAGAACTGAATTAAAACCGGTGACAAAGTTTTGTTGGGAGAAGAAGGTTGACCTTTTGTATGATTGCTTTATCAATTCATCGCGTAAAGTAGGATTATTTTGTATGGATTTTAATGCAGAAACGATTGTTTGTGGTTCTTCCGGCTTGATAAATATTGCATTGTTTTGACTAATCTCTTTGAGGATTGGAACATCAGATAAAATATTCGGACATTTTTGGCTTGAGGCTTCAACATAAGAAAATCCAAAGCCTTCATTACGGGAAGTAAGAATATTACAGACAGCATTTTGATAAAGCTGAATTAATTCTTCATCAGAAATAAATCCGGGAAAGATAAAACGTTTGTCATTTTGGGCAAGAATCATGAACTCATGTAATTCTTTTTGCCATGAATTAGTATTAAGTATTAAGTAGTTAGTATTAAGCTTATTTTGGCTTAATACTTGATACTTACTACTAGCTACTAAATTTTTAAATACTTTCCCTACAAACACACACGGTAGCTCCTGTAATTTTATTGCTTTTGCAAGATTGACGAGGTTTTTATTCCACGTTGCATCGCCAACGTAAAGACAGTAGTTAGAGGGTAGTAGATAGAAGTTAGGGTTTTGGGACAATTTCCTAACTACTAATTCCTGACTACTATCTACTTGATTGAATAATCGTGGCAAACACGGGTATATAACCTTTACTTTCTCGGGTTTAATTTTCAATATAGTAATAATATCTTTTTTACTTTGTTCAGAGTCAGTTACTACGGTGTCATAACTTCGTAGGGCAATTCTGTTCAAAAAAACATTGAGGCTTCCTTTCAGTCCGATAGGAAAGTAGGAAGGATACTTTAAAGGAATTAAATCATGGATAATAGCAATTTGTTTTTTAAACCTGCGTTTGATAAAAAGCGGGGGAGAGAAAAAGTTGAAAAAGGGATTAATAAAAGAAGAATTTTCAATTTTCAATGACCAATTTTCAATTGAATCAGTAAAAATCCAATTTGGGAAGTTTTCGCGTAGAATTTGCAGATAACGTCCAACACCGCGGAATTTGGATTGGCTGTCTTTTGCAGTTGGATCAAAAACAATGACATGATTATTCATAGGTATATTTTAACAGGTTATATCTCTCTAATCACGTCAAAACCCTTATAACTTCCAATAATGGAGTATGCATAAATGTGTTTGCAGTAATGTTGACTTTTCAATTTAAGCGCGGTTTCATGAATGGTTGCGCCAGAACCAATTGCATCATCAATAATTAAAACCCGATTGAATTTTTTTGCACTTTTAATTTGAATGGTTTCTCTGGCGTTAATAAGACGTTCTTCAATTTTTGAAAGTGACTTTTGAGCAATAGGAATATTCCCTTGATAAACTTTGACTAGATCAACCATCGGCAGATTAATATTCAACCCAAGACGAAATTCTTTTAAAAGTTGAATTTGACGAGGAATGGTGGGTGGGATAAATGCAACCGTGTCAATATGATATGGGATCGTTTACTACAAAAGTTACAGCTTTTTGACCTGCTAATAGTTGAGCAACAGTGTCTTTGTAGAGTTGTATCAGTTGTTCAACAACATCATAATATGCATTGTGATCTCCTCGCATAATATTTAATGGAATCCCGACATTAAGTTTAATTAGAGCAACGACTAGTTTTTTTGCAAAATCCGCGCTTTTACCTTCTGAGAACTTAATAATATCTTCGATTGGTATTGAAGCGTGAAAAGGAAGGGCGGCTTCTTGACGAAAATTATCAAGTTTGGTGGTTTTTATTGACGTTCCTTTTTCGGTAAAATCAACCAAAACTGCAATTGCTTCGTGCTTATGTTCCATTCCAGGGATAAGCGGAGCTTTCATTTCGAATTGATCAGATAGTTCACTTAAAAGCCTGATTTTCAAATTCGTCACCTTTTTTTCCAACATTACTTGCTGCTACATTAAGTGCTTCGCATCCTTCATGTATTCCAGATTGACCGTTTTTTTTATCAGCGAGAATATCTTGCCACTGCTGACTATCTTCTTTTCCCCATAAAACCGCCGCATATCTGGCAGCAAAGAAAAAACGATGAGAAAAAGATAAATATAAATCTGGCTTGGTCGCGACCTCACATAGTTGTGTTTTTGCTTTATTGAAAATATCTGGAATTGGTAAATATTTTATTTGAATAGTTTGTAGAGTTGGTTTTACCATGTAAACGAATGTTAATTAATAACTTTAGCATTATACCCATGCGTATTTTTATTTTCAAATGTATTCAACAACATTTCATTATAAAATACATCTATGAATAAAATAATTTTGGATAAAAATCAGTTAACGGAATTTATTTTAAAAAGCAAATATCAAGTTAATAAAGATTTAAAACTTACCAGCCGTTGCATTGATGGCCGGTATGATAAACAATCTAGAATTCAGAATTTAGAATTCAGAATTCCTGAAATGCAACTACCGGCGTTGGCAATTCCCGGGGCAGATGCCGGAGAACTGGCGTTGATTTTTGCAACCATCAATAATTATGGATTAGAAATGGATGAAAAAAAGGTATGGAAAACTTTGGTTGAAGTGGTTGGTGGAGAGAAGAATTTGCAGTTTCATACTGACTCACATGCGGATAAGAATATCGTTCTGGGTGGATGTGGACATATGAAGCAAATAAATATTGATAGTAAAGCTTATGGCATAACCTCAGAACAATTCTCAATTATCAATTATCAATTTTCGCAAGCAAAGAAATTGGGCGTAGTTGAAACAGATCTTCATGGAGATCATCAAGAGGCAGCTGTGGTTATGGTTCGGGGCAATTTTGGGATTTATCCTCAATTGGAAGTGGAAACTACAACTGGAAAAAGGAATATGCAAATATTTATTTATCATCAAACCCTAGTTGACGAAAGACACAAGATTCTTGCGAAAAAATTAATTGAAAACAGGGCAATCACTGCGCCTTTTGAATTTGATGAGAAATATTTATATGAGGCTTTAAGTGAAACCGGTGAGAATCATTTAATGGAAACGGTCAAACGCTTAGCTGTTGGGTTGCCGATTTATCAGGTAACTTTTAAAAATAATGGCGAGTTTAAGATCGAGGAGATGGGGAAGGTGGAGTAAGAATTATGAATTACGAGTTACGAATTATGAATAAAGAATCGGATTAATAAATTATGAATTACGAGTTATGAATTATGAATCGGAGAAGTTAAAAAACTTCAAACGAGATTTCAAGAAACGATGCTTTCAATTTTCTTTGAATATTATTCGTTTATGTAGTAAATTACGTATTAATAGGAATTGTTGGCCAATATTAGATCAACTAATTCGATCAGCAACTTCAGTCGGGGCTAATATTACTGAGGGTGGTTATGCCGCTTCTAAAAAAGACTTTATTAATTATTTTCAAATTTCCGTGAAATCTTCCTCAGAAACAGAATATTGGCTGTCGATTTTGAAAGAGATCACTACAAACGAAAAACAAACAATAAGTGAATTACTTGACGAAAGTATTCAATTAAGAAAAATAATTTCGACTATAATATTAAATACAAAAAATAATTAAAATTTTTGATTCGTAATTAATAATTCATAATTCATAATTATGATTATTGGTCCAAAAATATTACTTAAGTTAGTTAAGGAAAAAAAACTGGTGGAAAATCTATCCGAACGTGAATTAATTAACCCTGAAGGGGCAGGTTTTGATTTACGGGTAGGAGAGATTTATAAACTTAATGGAGGAAAAGCATTTCTTGGAGAAACCGAACGTGAAACACCAAAAATGAAACTAGTTGTTTCCTATGAAAAAGGCAATAAAAATAAAATTGTTATAAAACCTGGTGAGTTTTATATCGCCACAACAATTGAAAAAGTCAATACTCCTCTTGATATTACCATTAACTTTAAACCACGCACAACCACGTTTCGTAGTGGGCTTTTTTTACGGACGGGAAATGTTGCGCCCGGTTATTGTGGGAAACTATCATTTGCTATTTCTAATGAAGGGCCAATGCCGGTTACGCTTGAAATGGGTTGTAGGATTGTTCATGCGCAGTTTGAATGGGTAGATGGTGGAGGGAATACATATCGTGGACAGTGGCAGGGCGGACGTGTAACAACACAAAAGCGTGAAAAACAAATATGAGGTCAACTTGCCCTCCGAAGCTTTAGCGAAGGAGGGTGGCAAGGAGGAAGAGTGACGACGAAAAAAAGAGAGAAACAGATTTGAGTTTATAAAGTCATAAAGTTCATAAAGTTAAGAAGAAAAAACAATACGATTGACTTTATAAATAGCGTACGTTATTATGTACATATATGGATCCTCAAACAACTATTTCCATTACCGAAGCCAGGAAGAATATTTTTAAGATTGTGTCTGATGTAGAAAAAACCGGAGCACGGTATACTTTAACAGAAAAGGGAAAACCTAAAGCTGTGATACTCTCGGCAGATGAATTTGATTCATGGTTGGAAACAATAGAAGTGATGGAAGATTGGCCAAACTATCAGAAAGATATTGACAAAGTGCACAAAGATATCAAATCTGGGAAATATTTAACCTATCCAACACTTGAAGAGACTATGAAATTAAGTGGGCTTTTTCTAGCCGAAAATAAAGCAAAATATGCTGTACCAAATCAAATACGAGCCAAGCGTCATAAAACAACTAAAAAAAATTCCAAATAAGGATATTCTGCGGATTAATGAGGCGATTAACCAACTGAGACATGATCCATTTGTTGGAAAGAAATTGAAAGGGGAGTTGAGTTCGCAGTATTCACTCCGTGTTTGGCCATATCGGATTATCTATGAGATCTTTAAGTCCTATCTTCTTGTTATAATATTACGTATTGCCCATCGCCAGGGTGTTTATAAAAATTAATTACGAATTATGAGTTATGAATCAAAAATGGAAGGTAATCAATAGTGATAAATTCATAATTAGTAATTAATAATTCATAATTTATTATCTATATGGTTCATCCAGAATATCAATACCTCAATCTTCTTCAGGAAGCGCTTGATCATGGTTTTCGCAAAGTTGATCGTGATCATGGCGTAGCTTCATATAGTTTGTTTGGCCGGCAGATTAGATTTGATTTGTCACAAGGATTTCCTGTTCTAACAACAAAAAGAGTTTATTGGAAAGGAGTTCTGCACGAGCTTTATTGGTTCATGTCCGGGCAGTCGAATATTAAGTATTTAGTTGATAATAATGTACATATTTGGGATGATTATCCGTTTAAAATATACAAAATTAAGAATGATGAATTACGAATTACGAATAATTTAACAAAAGAAGAGTTTGTGGAAAAAATACGGACGGATAGAATATTTGCAGAAAAGTGGGGGAATCTTCCGAGGATTTATGGAGAAATGTGGCGACGCTGGCCCTGTAAATCTTATATTAGAGATTTACAGGGTAAACCTACCCGGACAAAACGGACAATTGATCAACTTGCTTGGGTTATCCAAGAAATCAAAGATGACCCGAACGCACATAATTTAATTGTAAATTCTTGGAATCCGGAATATTTATATAGAATGGCACTTGAAGAAGAAACTTCCTATTTCCCAATCTGTCACAATATGTTTCAAGTTAACATCATAGATGGAAAATTATCACTGCAACTTTATCAACGCAGCGCGGACTTGTTTTTAGGTGTTCCGTTTAACATCGCAAGCTATGCGTTATTAACAATAATATTAGCGAAGATTGCAGGCTATCAACCGGGAGAATTTATTCATACATTCGGCGATGTTCATATCTACGAAAATCATCTGGAGGCAGTGAAAGAACAACTACTGCGTAAACCTCGTCCGTTTCCAACGATAAAATTCAGTCATTCGTTTGAGACAATTGATGAATTTAAGCAGGAATATGTTGTTTTAGATAACTATAATCCTTATCCACCAATAAAGGCAGAGTTAGTGGTATCGGGAGGGTATTTTAAAAAGTAGTTAGTGGTTAGTAGATAGTAGTTAGGTAAAAAGAGATAGTAGAGAGCGGTTAGAAGTTAGGTAAAAAAATGCAAATAAAATCTTTTCGTGATTTGTATGTTTGGCAAAAAGCACATTTATTGGCATTAAATATCTATAAAATCGTTAATGAGTTTCCAAAATCAGAACTATATGGGTTGTCTTCGCAACTTAAAAGAGCGGTAATTTCAGTAACTTCTAATATTGCAGAGGGATTTGCAAGACGATCAAAAAAAGAAAAGATTCAATTTTATTTTATCTCATTAGGATCTATCACAGAAATTGAAAATCAATTAATTCTCGCGAAGGACCTTAGATATTTAAGCGAAAAAATATTTGATGAATTATTTATTCAGTCTGATGAAATTGCAAAAATGATTAATGGTTTAATTAAGAGTATTAAAAATTCCTATCTACCAACTACTAATTCCTAACTACTATGACCATAAGTATCATCGCTGCCATCGGACCTAATCGTGAACTTGGAAAAAATAACAAACTTCTTTGGCATATTCCCGAGGATATGAAGAGATTCAAACAATTAACGAGCGGGCACACGGTGATTATGGGAAGAAAAACGTTTGAGTCAATCGGAAAGCCATTATTGAACCGGTTGAATATTGTAATCACAAGAGATATTAAGAATTTTAAAAAAAAATATCAAAACTATTTCCGTCATTCTGGGAAGGACACTGAGCGAGCGAAGCAAGTCGAAGGGGACGACTCCAGAATCGATTCTGGACAAGTCTTTCGACAAGCTCAAGACACTGAGCAAGGTCGAAGTGCTATAATGACACAGTTGATAGTCGTCTCATCGCTTGACGAAGCAATTCAATTTACAAAATCCCTAACTCCTAACTACTTTCTACTAACTACTAACGAGGTTCTCATCATCGGTGGTGGTCAAATCTACGAACAGGCAATTAAAATTGCAGATAAATTATATTTAACGGTTGTTAATCCAATCAATAAGGTAGAAAAAATCGAAGCCGATACATTTTTTCCAGATTATTCTTGCTTCAATAAAACAATTTTAAAAGAAATTTTAAACACAGAAAAATATAAATTAACATTTTTGGAGTTGAGTAGAGCCTAATAGCAATCTCCTTTCCACCGCGGCGGTGGATAGGCTATAGGATTAATTTTTTTACTGCTTGACAAAAGTAAAGTAATATTGTATAAAGTAAAGTATATGCATATTGTTTCTTTATCTTCAAAAAATCAAATAACATTACCTCAAGCGATGCTTTATGCTTTGGGAATACCAAAAAGAAGCAAGTTATTAATTGACAAAACTAACGATGGCTTGTTAATTAAAACCCTACCCATTGGTATGGTTGATAGTTTAGGTGGTAGTTTAACAGCGCTTG